>Ga0310911_10000412_pt1 | contig 15624 bp, 17 predicted proteins | sample GREbulkMGHF170_FD_203532 | JGI IMG/M metagenome (GOLD analysis project Ga0310911, IMG submission 203532) | Lab enrichment of tropical soil microbial communities from Luquillo Experimental Forest, Puerto Rico - GRE.bulkMG.HF170 | ecosystem: Environmental > Terrestrial > Soil > Tropical forest >... | reverse complement strand
AGGGTTGTTGCCGTGTTACTCGCAACTGTTGCTGTTGCCGTACCGACGGTTATGGTGGCGCCGACATACGCGTTAGGCGTCAAAGCCAATGAGGTATCTGTCGCGGTCGTCGCCGTATAGGTCGTGCTGGCCGACGCGGAAGTGAATGCGGCCCCCGTCGTTGTAGCAGTCACCGAAAAAGCAGTGCTGTTAGCCGGGAACCACGACGCTACCGTGAGAGTTGTGGCGGTATTGCTAGTGACCACTCCTTGCACGCTCCCGGCCGTCAGGGTTGTGCCAACGTAGGCGTTGACCGGCAGTGGCCCTGCGACGGTCACGGTAGTCCCACTCACGGCGGTAGCTGTTGTCGCGGTCGCCGCTACGGCCGCTCCGCAGGAGTAGCCCCACATGGGCACCCCGACGCCATCAGACATGGTGATGCCAGCCGGGCCCGCCGTCAAATTCACCACCTGCTGCCCGAAGCTTGCACCCGTGCTAAGCAAGAGGATAGCGGCCACGAGTACGGTAGCCTTCAGAACGGTCTTGAATTTAAAGTCATTGATTTGCATGGCTTTTCTCGCTTCTCCTTGAGAGTTATGCGCGTGTCTCATGGCCGTGGGCTCACAGAGTCTCGTCAATGACAAATTCCCTGGAATCGACCAGCAGCATCATCAACATGCCGCCGGGGAAAACGTTGTTGGTGGTGATTTCGCGCTCGTTGTGGGAGTGCCACATGAACGCCCAACCGCGCTCGTTGGCGGGGTTCAGTTGCGTATTGGCTGGATTTAGAGTTGTACAGTTCGCGGTATTAACCGGAGGTGTACCGGCGCCGCCACTGGGCGTGGTCGGATTCGGTGTACCGTTGGGGCTGCCCACGCAGGTGGGCATTTGCGCGCGCAAGGACGCATCCGGACCCAGGTAAGGTGTACCGCCATACCACTGGCCGTTGGTAAACACATCCGGATCCGGCAATGTGATCGGTCCGCCCGCCCCCACATCGCCGAAGGGGTTCACTTCCACCGGCTTGTTGTGGTCCTGGCACCATTCAAAGAAGTTGACCGCTGTGGTGGCTGTTGTGTTGTAGCCGTTAGCATCTGGAGTGCACGAAAGTGTGGCTAAAGGGTCGTTGGAACTGGAGACGGGATGGTGACCGTAGGGATCCCAGTTCAAGCCGCGGCCGGTATAGTAGAAAATCCCATCGAACGACTCGCCCGGGGTCGTGTCCGTGTTAAACATAAGAAGACCGGCAAGCCCCGGTCCTGACACGGCTGTGCCTCCCGGTGTGCTATACGAAACCGGGGTTGTGGAACTGCTGAGCTCCAAGTTCGCATCGCGCGCCAGAATGCGCACGTGGTTGGCGTGCTCGTGGAAGGGATGCTGCCAGCGCCCCTGGCCAATGGTGCGGATCAACAGAAGGTCACCAGGATGCGTGTGCGGATCGGCGTTGTAAGGCTGGTGGGGATACTCGGACGCGTAGTTGGGGTCCATCAGGTCAGGCATAGAGCGTCCGTTGATGATGAAATAGGCTGGATGATAGGGCTCGGTCTGTACGTTAAGGCTGCACCCCGTCGTGCCGGCCGTGCAGCCGACCTTTGCCGCCACTTGCGCCTGGGCCTGCTTGTGAATCCTGCTATCCATCTCGGCCCACTGGAACAAATATTCGCGGTCGTAACAGCTCCCGGGATGGTCGTAAGCTGCCTGTGACAGCCGGAAGTCGGGTTCGCCCCAGTGCGCCTTCGCCGCCACAATCGCGGAATGGTAGCCGCTGGTGCAGTTGGCCGGGACAGTCGCAGGAAGGACGACGACGGCGCCGTAGAGACCCATCTCGATCTGCAGGTCGCCTTGCGTTCCGCTGTAATAGGAGTGCGTGCCCGGCTGTGAGGCAGTGAAGGTGTAGGTGACCGTCTGGCCGGGCGCAGCCTCTTGCGTCAGCAAACCCACCACGCCACCCGACGCGGTTACCTGGAAACCCGGAAACAGGATCGAGGTATTGCCAGCGGCCGTGGGAAGCTGATTGACCAAGTTGATTGTGACCCTGTCGTTCTCATGAACGATGAGCGTGGGGCCCGGAACCTGCATCGTGGGACATACAGAAACGCTGGCCAACGCGGCCGGTGCAAAGCCCGTCGGCGCGACGCTACAGCCGTAGCCCCAGGAGTAAATGGCTTCGCCGTCCGGCTGATTGAGGTAGCCGTCTTGCGCGGTCAGATTGAAAGTCGGGCCGGTGATGCCCGGAACCGCCGCATGGGCCGTGGCGGTGAGCGAGAGTACGAAGACGATCAGCACCAGAATTCTTGCCATTTGCGAAATTGCGTTTTTCATGGTCATCTCGCTCCTATTTGCAGCTATTTCCGAAGGTGTTGCCGCCCGTCACGCTGCTGCAGATGTGGACTTCGGTCATCATCCCGCCGAAGTTTTCGGCATCGTTCGACAGCCTGTCGAGATCCGGTTCATAGAGATAGAAAACGCTGCCCGCGGGATAGAGCTTGGCCGCGCAGCCCGGGCTTCCGCATCCGTTATCGCTGGCATCCAGGATGACGTCGTCAGACTCGCCGCCGCCGATGTTAATCGAGTTGGTCCAATATTCGGTGTTGTTCCCGGCCTGGTCACGCAGGAGCTTGGCGTTCCATCCGACCACGTGCATCGGAATGCCCAGGGTCTGGAGCGTGAAGTATTCGGCGACGGACAGGTTAACGAGACGCAAGGAGGCCCTGCCACCAGCCGGAATGTTAATGATGGCGGGCAGCGGCTGGGAGTAGTGCATCGTGCCGTCGCTCGACGCCGTAGCTTGGGGACCTGGTGCGCAGCCGGTGAAATTCTGAAGACTTCCTGGCGTGCCTGAGCTACCGCACAGGCCAACGGTGTCCGGGTAGCTCCGCCCGTTGAGCAGGAAATACTTGTCCTTCATGTCCACGAACATTTCCGGGTTGAAGGTCATGCCGACGAAGTGGAAGGTGGGGTCAAACCCATGCTCCTGGATGGGATAGGTAACTTCGTAGCAGGTCGAACCGTCGCCGTCGTTGTAAACGTAGTCTGGGGCTACGCCGTTCCCGGCAGCGTCGACGACGGCTGCGACACTTACGGTCGGGTTGCTGCACAGGCTACCTGGCACCGCTCTCGTCACGGTGTTCGCGGTTGCGCCGCCGGCCGGCATGGTGGCGGAGCAAAGGATATCGCCACCCGGATTGCAAGCCGTGCGCAGGTCCACAACAGGATTCGTTGCGGGCTCGGAAATCCCATTCTGGTAGCCGAGGTATGTATAGAGGCTCTGTCCCGCCGGCACGCGATCCTGGCGCGGGCGGACGTAGAGTTGGTTCACCATGCCCATCTGCAAGTGCTCGGGAGGGGTGATGTGGCAGTGGTAGAAGTAGGTCCCAGCATCCGGCGCCATGTAGTAATAGGTAAAGCTCGCGCCGATATTGATGGCCACGGAAGCATCGGGAACGCCGTCATAGAACGAGGAAGCGTTGGGATAGCCGTGGAAGTGGAAGGTGTGCTGCTCGAAGAGGTCGGGCCGCATGATCATGCCCACATTGGTAAGGGTCAGGAAGACTTCGTCGTCTTCATCGAAGGCCAACAGCGGCCCCGGGATGTTGCCGTTCATCACGCCGATGTCCATAATCGGGCGGGGGTCCACGTGCCCGTCGATCGCGGGAGGCGTCGAGGCTGTTGTGCCCTCCAACGAGGTTGATGAGCCCAGTCCAGTGGCACTGCCTGTGTACTGGAAGGCATACTGGGAGAACCCGCCCGGGGACGTGACATTGCTGTCTACGCATGCAACGGTAAACGTACCCAGAAAGCCAGCCGGAGCTGGGGCAGCACTGCCGGGAGAGTTGGCGATGGTTACCCGCGCGCCCACGGGAATGCCCACCGGCTCGAATGTGTAAGCCGTTACCGTAGTAGTAGTCGGGGCGGGGCAGTGAGGGGCGGTACCGGGCGCGGGAATAGCTCCCTCGGCGACATCAGAAACAGCTAAGGTTTGGATCACATCCGGGGCTATGCCCACCGCGCCGTTCCACGTAAACGCGGTACCCGCGCCCACACCGACGCCGGGAGAGGCGCCGGCTGTCGCCCCATCGGTAGAGGCGGGGTCGCCGCGCACCAGAGTGCCCGGATACGGGGTGTTGAAGACACTCGGAAACTCGGCACCGGTCTTGCCGGCGGCAATGTCCGCGAGTCCGGAGAGCGGCCCGAAGGAGAACATGAACGTCTGCGTACCGTCCGCCTCCGTCATATATCCATCACCGCCCGAGACCTGCTGGCACTTGATCGCGCCATTCACGGTCCCCGACGTCGGCACCACCCACTGCTGAGTGCCGGTCGCAGGCCTTGTAAATTGCGTCGGCCCGTTGTACGAGGCTTCCGAGTTGTTGTTAGCCGCCACCGGGTGGGTGATGGTGCTCGGTGGGCACTGTGCCCGAAACGACTGAGCGGCTGCCGGCAACGCCACACCGCAAAATACCAACAACAAGATGCAAGTGATCTCCAACTTCCTACTCGTCATGCGTCCTCCTTCGCCGCCAAAGGCAGCGATTATCTGGCCGGGCTGCGGCAAAATTCTGCTGATCGAGCTCATGCCGCAGCAATCTTTCAAAAGCTCAACTTCGACTGCTGCCCAAATCTTTGACCCGCAACTAAAAACATGACCAAATATCCGCCGAACAAGCACCGCCGTGTTTGGACTGCCTTGGTCACATGCACAGTCTTGAGAGGAGCGGGAATCGATTGCGATAGATCGTCTACCAACTCTCAAGAGATCCCGACGTCTCCTTCCTGATTACAGGCTCTCCCGATTTCGCCGCTGTTTTCTGAAAATTTTTCGCCGCGATCCACCACGAGCGTCCAGCATTCTGCGGGTTGCTGAAGATTGCTTTCCATGCGCATGCGCAAACAAAGCGAAAGAGTTTGAGAGACTGTGGAAATATCCCGTAAAAACAAGGGATGTTATTGGCATATACTGACCGTATATGATTAGTAATACGCTCTCAGGCGATAGGGTGTTTGCGAAATGCCATCTTCGACCGGCTTCGAACAGCTGGCGACCCGCCGCGAAGGCGAATGGCCTAGAGCAACAACTTCGTTTTTCTCATTCTAAGTGCTTGCGGCGCGTGATAAAGTTGGGGCGATGAAGCGAACAAAAAAACCTTACGAGCCCCTCGAAGAGACTCGGAAAAAGATGCAGCCAATCACGCGCGATCGATTCACTGCGCTGTTGAAGAAAGCTGCCAGGACGCAAGCGAAAGCCTTTTTCAAAAAGCTTGTTCCCTAGGCCTTCGTGAGACTTTGATTATGGCTGGCGGTGGTCTCAACGAGAAGCGCGGTTAGGTGATCGCGTCAGAGACTGACCCACCTGAAGACACGGCCCGCACTGTCGTGCTCTCGCAAGGGTTCGTCTCGCCAACCAGAGGCATGGTGTTATCACCGAGCGCAACTCCGTGATCGTCACCTTTGGAGCTCGCCTCCCGTTGCGATAGTAAGCTCTCCCGGTAACGGTCTTCCGAGGCCATCAACTGCCGGATGCTCCGAGACAAGCGCCAAGCCGTTTTGTAGGTGACACCGGTTTCGCGCTGAAGCTGCTTTGCAGTAATGCTGCAATCGGTTGAACCTATCAGGTAAATCGCGTAAAACCATTTCTTGAGCGGCATCCTGCTCTTGGCGAAGATGGTCCCGGCCAACGGATAGATTTGATTGCCGCAATTACCACAGGCATAGGCGGTGCGGCCGGTGACGCGGTGATGCTTCGACCGGTTGCCACATTTCACGCAATGTGTGACGGCCGCTGGCCAGCGTTGCTCCCTGATATATTCGAGACACAGATCATCATTTCGAAATTCGGCATTAAAGTCAGCGGCCGTATACGGAGCTGGTCGCGCCGTTCTCTTCCTGGGCTTAGTGCCCTTTTCAATGGGCGGAAACAGTCGTATTCGATTCGTTGTTGTCACGAGACAATTCGTCACGGCTAAAGGCAGGGCCGGCTTACCGAACCAACACAAGACCTTCGGGCGGTCAAGAAATCCGACACCCTAGCTGCAGGGTTTTCTTTTGATCGTCGTCAAATGACACCGCTCGGGATTCTCGGCTCCCGGCACAAACTTTTGAGACTTTTATAATCTTGAATAGCGATTGTTCCGTGCCCCACGCTTACCACTCCTTGCCTTTCCCATTCCGCCAGAAACCGGCTTACAGTGAACTCACTCATCGCCGCCATCTCCGCCACCCACTCATGGGAAATCTTAATTTCGCTTTGGCCGTTTCTTTTTCGACCGATTTGTTTTTGCAACCGCAGGAGCTCGCGCGCAAGACGCGCCGATGCCTTCGCCGTGGCTACCTCACAGAACCTTTGTTCCAATTCGTAAATGCGCCGCTCCAGGATGCGTTGCGTGTTTCGCTCGAGGATGGGAAAGCGACCGAGGGCCGCTTTAAACGTATTGGTATGCCAGACCAGCGCCTTGCTTTCTTCAATTGCTTGCGCGGTTGAATTGTGCGTGCCCTGTGGATCTGCCCCAAGCACGCCGATTAGATCGCCGGGCGACTCAAGCCGCAGTATGACTTCCGCACCGTTCTTGGTGACCTGCGTTGTTTTTACGCGGCCTTGGATCAACAAGAATACCTCCTTCACCGGATCCCCAAGACAGAAAAGCACCTCGCCAATCGGTAAGTTTCTAAAACGGCCCATCGAAAGAACGCTTGCGGAGACAGACTCAGGAATCTCCGAAAACAACTCCAGGATCTTCGCTATCGAACGCTTTTGACTCTTCGGAAACATGGTAGACCTCAATTTGAATTTGGGCCTGGAGCAACTCGGATTGGGTCTCTGCCACCTCGTAGCTAAGCGATTCCGAATCCAACGTCAGTTACAAAGTCGATTCAGCCTCAGGAGAACGATCACGCCCCAGTGAAGTTCGCACGCGAAAGTTTTGTGAGGTGCGGTTCGAGTCTCAGAGCAGAGCGGGAGGGGCGTGCCCAGGCAGGGATACAAGCAAAGGACAGCGGACCAAGATCGAATTGCGCTGATAGACTGAACGCTTTGTCGAGCAGGTGTGCCCTGTACACTTCTTTTTCGCGAAACCCCGTTCACCGGAAGATGGAGGGGTCGCAGCGGTTTCCGACGGCCGTGGCTGGGGGCAACCCAGGCTCTGCCTAGATTCCCGAGAGAGTGCTTGAACGGAAGATGGATCAACCGGGGAAAAAGCGCCGTTTCCTTCGTTGATCAGGACGGCATCCGGCTCCTCGCTCCATGCGGAACGTATGATTAGGTCCGGAATGCGATCGCCGTTCACATCGCGTGCAGCAATTCGCACATCGCGCCCATGTGAGGCCAGCCATATGGATCGCCTCTCACCGGAACCGAACTGCAGTTGAACGAGGTAGTTCGAACCTGAAGAATCGCTTGATACCGATTGGACGCTCGCGATGTCTGGTGCAAGATCTCCGTCAAAATCATCAATCGCGAAGGTGTCATTCGCGGCCACAAACCCATGCCCGCCGGCGAAGACTCTCGAATCATCGGCGCGTGTATTTCCGCCACCAATGAATAGGCCGAGGAGAGCGAGAAGACAAACGAACACTCCCACGCGAACTTGACCCATTCGCTCTGCTATTCGACTTTCCCGAGATTCGAGTGAAATCACGGCGCCACCTGACGAACAAAAGCCGAAAGCGATCCTCTGCTCCCGGGCTTGCAGTTCATCGGCATGTCGCTCCCCCTGCCTTGATACGCGTCGCAATTGCTTTTGATCCTTGCGCGAGAGCAACTAGGGCGAAATTGAGCGTAGACCTTAACAAAGGCTTACCCGGCCGTTACATCCTCCTTACATGACTGCCCCTAAACGCCTGCATAGTCGCAGCTCGGAAAAGACACTGACGCGCAGCGCCGAAGCTCGCACTTCGTTGTGAATTGCCCTTCGAGACGACACTCACCGGACAGTGCGCTATCATTTTAAGGCAAAGCACGGGAGAACGGAAAGGGATGTCGATTATGAAGTCAAGGCGAGGACGATGATGAACCCCAAACTGAAAGCCGTCCTTCTACTGACAGGTGTTTTGTTGCTGGGCGTGCCTTCCTTCGGCGGCCATCATGGCCTCGCAAGGTTTGATACCAAGCATCCGGTGAAGCTGCAAGGGACGGTTACGGATTTTCAATTCATCAACCCACATGCATATATTTACGCAGACGTCAAAGACGAGCAAGGTAAGGTCACAAACTGGAAGCTCGAGCTCGGGAGTCTTGGAATGCTGACGCGGTTCGGCGGGTGGGCGCCCGACACCGTGGGGCGCGGTGACCACATCACGGTCGAAGGCTTTCGCGCCAAAGACGGCTCGGCTTATATGTCTTTGGTCACCGTCCAGCTCTCCAACGGCAAAATATTATCGGCGGCGCCATAGACATGCCCGACTTGCTGGCACTTTGCAAGTGGCTGGATCAGAGTGCGGTGGGCGCCGCCGTTCGGGAGTCACTGTGGCTGTTTCCAGCAATCGAAACCGTGCATCTGCTTGGGATGGCGACCGTCGTAGGGACGGTGGCAGTTCTCGATTTGCGCCTTTTGGGATGGGCGATGCGGCAGGAGCGCGTTTCGGCTCTGAGCGGAAAGCTGCTTCCCTGGGCTTGGGCAGGATTTGCCATGCAAGTGGTTACCGGGGTGCTGCTATTTTCATCCGAAGCGGTCAAGGTCTATAGCAATCCCGCGTTTCGCCTGAAGATGCTATTGATTTTTCTGGCTGGCATGCACGCGCTCATCTTTCACTGGATCGTCTATCGAGATGTGGCAAACTGGGATGAAGGCGCACTCTTGCCCTTGAAGGCAAAGGTTTCGGGTTTTGTTTCGATTCTGTTATGGGTTGGAATTGTTGCCGCCGGACGTTTTATCGGGTTTGTGTGAGCCTGCCAAACTGCCTTCGCGCAATGATCTGCCCGGTAAATCTCGCTCGACACCGCCTCCCAGCCAACAGGTCCAAGCTCTCGGGTGTCGCGCCCCCCATCCGAACTGATTATGCAACTCGACCGAGCGCCCCGGCCATCCGGCGCCGCGCGGCATCCGACGGAATAATCTCCGTCACGGTCTTCCGGCGTGGTTGCCAATTTGTGCTCCAAAGCTATCGCTGCCGCTTCATTCAAGAAGCAGTACGAACTCGAACGATCTCGCAACTTCATGTTGCTATCCTTCCGCGTTGCTTGCCTCCTTTTCTTTACTCGGGCGACATCCCAGCCGGTGAGTTTTCTCCGGATCGGTCGCGGCGAGCACCTGAGCCAAAAAAAAGGGGCGTGATTCTACGTAGGGTCGGCAAGGGCGGCGTTTTGTGCGTTAATCGGGCCGGTATTGTTACCTGCTCCCGAGCAACGACGGCGCGCGCCTGGTGTTGCATCCTTTTACTATCCAAGAAATTCCTTTGATCGGGAAAGTAACTGCGGTAAGGGAGGCGGAAAGGTGTCGAAAGGGCACGGAATCTGGGGCATCAGCTTGCCATTGGCAGCAGCGCTCGACAAGTGCAAAAACGCTGCGCGCAGAATTTGGCGTTTTTCGAGCAGCCTCCTTTGGTCGATTGCGCCTCGCCTCCGGCACGATCCATTTGAAGTGACGCGACCGACGAATTCGAGCCCTCCGTTAGAAATAGATTTTTGCCAGCGGCGCATGGAACTCGAGGAATTCATCCAGATTTTGCGTATTGGCGACCGCATTCGAGTGCTTTGCGATGACGGAGTGGTTGTGGCGGAGAAAATCTCTCACACCCAATTCAAGCTGATCCGTTGTCAAATGATGTCGGAACTGGTCCACTAGTTGGACTGACCCTCACCGTTGACTTGCACGGAGAGCGAATTTCGGGCTGAGGGTGTGCGAAAACTGAGCTCGCGCTCGAAAGCCCAACCAACAAGAGAGTAATTATAGATTATCGTTGGTGTCGTAGCAGGATAGTTCCTCCAGTACTTGAACCGGAGCGACTATCTTGGAGAAGTTTTGGGCATCGGTGTCGTAGTGTTCCGCAGTTGTCCGTAAGCCAATTTCGTATAGGACGCCTAACCGCACGGAGAGCAATTCTTCCGCAACTACCCTGCCGTCTGGGCTATCGTATTCGACCCTTAATCTGGTTGCCGGCTCCCCGTCCAAGCGAGACGCTTGCCGCGCCCTGATCTCGAATCCTGATTTGCCCTTGCCGAGATAGTTCAAAACATGATCGGCAAACTCTTTTGGCGATTTGAAGTCAAATTCGTTGGAACTGGACATTACCGAGATAAAGCGTTCATCGTCGAAGGCAACAACGTCAGTCGTGCTCGTGTCGGGCAAACCAAATAGAACACCATGCAATCGTTGCGGCGGGCGATTCCGTGTGCTACGAACGCGTTTGGAATCACGACGTAATACCGGAAGTTGCAATCGGAGAACCTTCCGGTCCATAGGGATTCCGAGTCGGTCGGTCGCATATTCCCTGTAGTCGGAACCTGGCGCCGCTCCTGCTGGGCACCCGCAGCAGTAGTGGCGATCAGGAGCGCAAGGAAACGGGAAAGGATACTCATTTCGATCCCTCCTCCTAGCCGGCGGGGCGATAGGAGAATGAAATGTTTAGCGGACTTCGTGGTGCGAAGAAATCCGGCCATACCAAGAAGGCCCGCCCCGGGCTGGAGCGAATGACTTTCGTATGGACTGGGGAAACCTTCTGTGTTCGCGGGCGAGCGGCTCAGAGAATAAAATGACAGCGGCAGAAGCAACGCACACCGCGAAGGCTGATCACGGCGGGTATCGACATCCCCTCGTGTCAGTTCGACCGTAAGCGTGCGATCATTTCTGGAAACCACGTTCTCTGTGGGTCGCCCCAGGGCATTTTTGATGAAATGCCTCAATGCATTCGAGCCAGTCGAAACATGCGGACACCGATGACTACTCGTAGCAAATGTGGGATGACAGCTTGAGCAGCGCCGCCCCATGTTAACGTGCGCGCTGGGGATAAAGGCCGCGTGCTCGAAAAGGAGTGGGACATATACTGTATGCATCGCTGGATGACGGACGAGGGAGTCGTCATGGTACAGACTGGAGATTTGTACGCATTGAGACTCACTGCAAGGGACCCCAGCGCGGCTGCGCCAGGCGTGCTGAACACTTTGGAGAAGGTCGTCGAGCCATGAAGGCAGATCAGAGCGAGGCTGAATCCTCACCAAGGTCCAAAGACCTGGTTGTCTTCGAGATCCTCAGTGATTCCAAATGCGCAGGTTGCGGCAAGGTGATGCTGAGGGGCGAGTTCCTCTTCCTCGATGGAGAACGAGCACTATGCCTAAGCTGTGCTGATTTCGATCATCTGGAGTACCTCCCCAGAGGTGATGCCGCCCTTACGCGTCGTGCCAAAAAGTACAGCGGCCTTGCGGCGGTGGTTGTTCGCTTCAGCCGATCCCGTGGCCGTTACGAACGCCAGGGTATTTTGGTCGAGGTATCTGCGCTTGAGCGCGCAGAAAAAGAATGCCAAGCCGATGCTCCAGAGCGCGCGGCCCGGTCGAAGCAGGATGAGCTGCGACGCCGGGAACAGGACCGCGACCTTATAGCACGGATGACGCAAGCCATTCTGGAGCTGTTCCCCGGCTGCCCCCCGCACGAGGCGCGAGGTATTGCAGCGCATACCGCAGCGCGAGGAAGCGGGCGAGTGGGACGCACTTCTCGAGGAAGGGCGCTTGAACGGGAGGCCCTCCGCGCTGCAGTTGTCGCGGCGATTCGTCACAATCATACACGTTACGATCGCCTGCTCATGCGCGGGTGGAGCCGAATCGATGCCCGGGACGCCGTTCGCGACGTCATCGACCGAATCGTCGAGTCCTGGAGCTTTCCGCCCGGTCGCCGCTAGGCTACGACCACGAAGGCTCCATCTATGTGTAAGGCTTGACGACGAAACAAGTGTGGTAACCAAAAAGTCGCCAAACAGCCTTACCCGTTATATAAGATGCAAGGAGATGCCTGGGAAGCGGACTAGATATAGCCCCCCCGAGTGACGGCGTGAGCGTTTTGGAGTGTTCAAGTGACAAGCCTTTCTTGCGAGCTTCGGAATGAGCGTTAGTATCGAAGCCATCCTTCGCAAGACTCCTTTGTTCGCGAGTCTGTCTGAGCCGGAAATGCAGGCACTGGTAACGCGCACCACGCGAAGACGCTTCGGGAGGGACGAACAGCTCTTCGCCGAAGGCGATCCGTGCACGGGGTTGTACCTCGTGGTGGCTGGAAAAGTTCGCATCTTCAAATTGTCGGCGACGGGCCGAGAGCAAGTTCTGGCGGTCGAGGGTCCAGGCAGTTCATTTGCCGAGCTTCCCGTTTTCGATGGCGGAGATTATCCTGCCGCGGCGTCAGCGGTCGAAGACACAGAGGCGCTCTTCATCTCGCGCACAGACTTCCAGAATTTCTGCCGTGAACATCCTGATGTGGCGCTTAAGGTGATCGCGGTCGTTGGCTCCCGCCTAAGGCGGCTTGTCGGTATCATCGAAGAACTTTCTTTCACGACGGTGCGTCAGCGTTTGATCGCATTGCTGATACGCCTCGCGCAGGCCAGCGGTACGCGGTCCGAAGCGGGCATCCATATCGAGCTAACCAAAAGCCATCAGGACCTGGCCTCCGAACTGGGCACGGTTCGCGAGTTGGTTTCCCGGAACCTCAGCCGCCTCCAGGCTGAGGGTTTTCTGGACGTGGAAGGCCGCAAGATCGTCGTAAGAGACCTTGCAGGGCTTTGCCGAGAACAAACCGCCGCGGAATAGCCGTAATTCCAACGAAATAAAAGGGTAGTGACTTTAGTCACTGCCGTCCTCTACCGTTACCCGCAGACTGGTTAGCGGTGGGAGGAAACATGAATTTCAATAGCAAAACCAAAGTCAATGAGATCGCGCTGTCGAACCCAGGAGCGCGGCACGTCCTAGAGGATCGAGGGATCGACTATTGCTGCGGCGGAGGAGAGTCACTCCATGAAGCTTGCCTCAAGGCGAACGTCCCAGCCGAGGAAATCCTCCAGCAACTGCGCCAGAACAGCGCGAAGACGGTGCCCGGCGAATCACAATGGACCAGCGCGCCACTCGCCGAACTGACGAAACACATCCGGGAACGACATCACCAATACGTCCGCAATTCGATTCCTCGCCTCCGCGCGTTGCTAAAGAAGATTCGGGAAAAGCACGGCAGCAGGCATCGCGAACTCGGAGAGATCGAAAAGCTGTTCGGGGATGTCGCCCGCGAAATGCTGATGCACATGCAGAAAGAGGAACAAATTCTGTTTCCTTTTATTGACTCGCTGGAACGTGCGGCGAACGGAAACGAAACGGTCGAGCCTCCTTTCTTTCAGACCGTGAAGAATCCGATCTATTCGATGATGAAAGAACACGACAGTGCCGGCGAGTTGGTGCGGCAGATTCGCGCAGCGAGCGGCGGATACAAGGCTCCGACGGACGCTTGCGCGAGCTACCAGGCAGCCTATCAAGGTCTTGAAGAGTTCGAGAAAGATCTGCACCTTCATGTACATCTAGAGAACAACATTCTCTTTCCACGGGCCGTTGAGCTAGAAGCGGCGGCGCCAGCCTGAGGGGGGCCCACGTGTCTGTCACCGAAACCGCCATTCGATCCCCCGCATCGAGTTGCCCAACCCTAGCTCCAACGGAGGTGTTTCGACAGGCCCGCGCACGAGAGGAATCGCTGTCGCGTCTCCTGATGGCGTTTGTCAGCTCAGGACTCTTCTTCATGCTGTTTCCGGGCACGTTTCTGGGCGTCTGGAATCTTCTACAAATCAGCGGGCGCGAGAGCGTCGCTTCCATCTCTCCGGCTTGGCTCCAAGCCCACGGTCATGCGCAGGTGTTTGGCTGGGTGGGTAGTTTCATTCTGGGCATCGGGTTTTATTCCATTCCCAAACTGCGCGGCGGAGGGCGCGCCTCGCATGTGGCTGCTTGGTTGTGCTGGGGCATGTGGACGTTGGGCGTGGCGATCCGATGGACGGCGAATGTCTACCTATGGCAATGGAGAGTACTGCTTCCGCTTTCCGCTTCCCTTGAACTGATCGGGTTCTTGATCTTCTTCCGTACGGTCTCCGGCCATCGCGCGTGGGAATCCGGAAGGCATAAGCTCGATCCGTGGATCTGGGTCGTGATTAGTGCAAGCGCAGGGTTGCTCCTGGTGTTGCTTACAAACCTGGCTGGATGTTTCTATGTGGCTCGGCGTGCCGTCACGCCGACCTTCCCGCACCTATTCGACCAACGATATCTCGCATTGATGGCTTGGGGATTTCTCGTTCCTTTCGTTTGGGGATTCAGCGCCAAGTGGATGTCGGTTTTTCTCGGACTCGAACCGCTGCGGACAAAGCTCCTGCTCGCCGCCGTCCTAACAAACCTGACGGGGCTTGCATTGGTGCTCGGTGGGCTTCTTCTCGCCGGTTCGTGCCTGTTTCTTTTTGGAGCGGTCCTGGCGGCGGCCGCAATCGGCATCTTCGAACCCGCGGTGAATGAACCGAAGACTCGCGGCGTTCACCCGAGTTTTCCATTCTTCGTGCGATTGGCCTATGGCTGGTTGCTTGTCGCCGCCGTTCTCGGCGTTGCCGCGACCCGCTTCGACCGCTCGGGCGGAATCTGGGGTGCCTCGCGCCACGCGCTGACCGTTGGATTCATTTCGATCATGATTCTTTCGGTGGGACAACGAGTGCTTCCAGCGTTTGCGGGCATGCGCATGCTTTGGAGCACGAAGCTTATGCTTGGTGGGTTGGCGCTCGTTACTCTTGGTTGCTCGCTGCGCGTTTCCTGCGAGATTCTGGCGTATCAGGAATATGCAGCCTGGGCTTGGTCCGTGCTTCCACTTTCGGCGCTGCTGGAACTCGGTGGGCTAACGATGTTTGCCATCAACATTCTCGGCACGTTCGTGCTGGTGCCAAGCCATACCCAGAAGCAGCAGTTGGTCGTGACCATCACTTCCGGTAAAACCGCATGAGGAGCTGTGACCCAGCGTCCGGTCTTGTGCTTTTGGTTTGTAGGAAACGCCGGTCAGCGATATCCTGAGAGTCCCTTCCGACCAGTGGGTTCCCCACAGCGGTCCTCACTTTGCGGGACGCTGCCCGGAGCGGAGCAATGCAGACAGATCGTAACAGTTCGGGTGCCGTGCAACTGGCACTGGGCACGATTTCATTTGCAATTTGCTTTGCTGCATGGGGTCTCGTCAGCGCGTTCGCGCCGCGCTTACGAGACCTGTTTCATCTCAGCGCCACGCAAACCGCCTTTCTCGTTGCCGTTCCGGTCGTACTCGGCGCCTTGTTCCGGGTTGTCACCGGGATGCTCGCCGACCGCTTTGGCGGGCGCATCATCTTTGCGGCATTGATGCTCGTCGTTGCGATTCCTGCGTACACCGTTCCCGCTGTCGGTAATTACCAGGATCTGATTGTCGTCGCGTTTTTGCTCGGCATCGCCGGAAGTTCGTTTGCCGTGGGCGTCGGATTCGTTTCGCACTGGTTTCCCCCGGAAAGCCAGGGCGGTGCGCTCGGAATCTACGGCCTCGGTAACATCGGACAATCCGCAGCAGTATTTCTCGGACCGGTGCTGGCTGGAGTGGTTGGTTGGCAGAACATTTTTCGAGGAACGGCCGCGCTGCTTGTGGCCTGGGGAGTGATTTTCTTTCTCCTCGCGCGCAATCCCCCGAGGACAATTCGTCCCGCTGGTAT
>Ga0310911_10000406_pt1 | contig 15678 bp, 18 predicted proteins | sample GREbulkMGHF170_FD_203532 | JGI IMG/M metagenome (GOLD analysis project Ga0310911, IMG submission 203532) | Lab enrichment of tropical soil microbial communities from Luquillo Experimental Forest, Puerto Rico - GRE.bulkMG.HF170 | ecosystem: Environmental > Terrestrial > Soil > Tropical forest >... | reverse complement strand
GAAATGCCTCAGCCTCCCGCCGTATCGGTTCTCGTTGAAACTCCCCTGCCTGTCGCCGTGTCGGCTCTCGTTAAAACATCCCAGCCAATCGCATTCGCGCACTGGTTAGCATCAGACCTGTCTCGCCCTGGACCGGCGAAAGAATTTGAGCCGCGTCCAGTGCCACGCCGACGCGGAGGGTTCAGCGAGCCCGGTCCGCGCGACGCTGCAGAACCGGATGGTCTGATTGAGCCTACAGGAGATGACATTCGGGTCCAAACGCCGGGACGGAACGTGCCCGTGGCCGATAATGAAGGGGCGCGCGAGAAAAAATTGTTGACCGACGACGCCGTCAACATGTCTTTCGTCGGCATATGGGCTGCCGACGCTAGAGCTTGCTCCGCGCTCGATCGGAGCGGCTTCTTGCTCACTGTCATCGATACTGATGGCGCTCGGGCTGGCGTGACTTTGTGCGCCTTCGAGAGCAAGAGGCAGACGAAACTTGGCTGGGACGTGGTCGCAAGGTGCTCCAACTCGCATGAGCGCTGGACCGCAAACGTCAGCCTGAGCGTCAAGGATAATCGCCTCTCTTGGAAGAGCCAGCGGGGGGACAGAGAGATACCTCCGATGCCAGCGAGAGAGATGATGGCCCAGGCCCAGTAAATGCGACACCCCAGCCATGGAGACAATTCGCGTTTGAGCTGCGAGAGGCAGCTCCCAATGCCTCGGCGCCAGAGGTTCCTCACGATGCGCCTCAACATTTGGGTAATCTTCGCCACCTTACTCGCGCTCTTGCTCGCGACGCGATACCTCCAACACGAGGGATATACGCAGCGTATCTGTGCTGATGACCCGAGCGCCTCGGTATGCGGACGGTAAGAAGGAAATGGTCTGACCGCAAATCGCGGACAAAACCTCCGGCTTTGGATCAGCTCGGTGGATTTAATCGCGGGGGACGCCGACGCCGGGCCGTCGGCTCCTTTGAGCATTCAAGGCGCCAATCCTCGGAGGCCGAGGCGGTATCATCGAGGATGGCGGGCGCCCCTGCCCAGGAGAAAATCGACAAACCCACCGGCACATTCTTGCGGCCGCGGAGCGACATTGCCCCGCTCGAACTGCTCGCGTAACTGAACCGAGCAAACTAAATATCTCCCGCTATCTCTCGGTAATTGACCAACCTTGGTCGCGGCGGTGATGGCTCTTATACCGAGCTGGCTGGGGCGAGCGGCTAGTCCGAGCGAGATCGCAGTCATTGAGCCCCCATTTAATCGAAACGAGTTGTTAGCGCCTTTACACCTCAAAATTTAACGAACGATGGAGATGGAAACTCGGCCGAATCCATCGTCCTAGACCAAGCCGGAAATTAGTCCTTTTTGGATCTGAAATTTGGAGCGCTAATCAATTTGGAAAAGAGTGTCAGCAAAATCGTGGTCAGAGGTCCATATTTCACCACCGGAGGCAGTCGCTCTGTCATGCGCCAACCCGCGCAAGCGTTTGAGGTGATAACAATCCATCACTTCGTTGTCTTCGTCGCCAGAGGCTATCGCTATGACATACATTGCAGTGACTGGAGATAGGCCCTCAACCATGCACGTCACTGAACTTGGGACCGCCATCATATCTCGGTCTCAATAATTGCCGAGAGAAATGCTGTAAACGCGAGCTGCAGCGCTAAAGCGATGCTTGCGATCGATACGGTCAATATTTTGATGATCACGCCGTATTGAAGGTGACCGAAACCGACATCCGCCCATTGCACGACACACCAAACCATGCCGCCGAGGCCAAGCAAGCCAATGATTAGCGCAACGACCAGCACGCGCTCCAATGTGAGGGGGACCGGGTACCGCTCTACAACCTGGAACGCGGCAGCAGCCCGCGCGCCGCGGCGTACCGACGTACGATGACTGCAAAAGAGATGCACTGCATCCCGATCAAGATGGTGACAGCGCTAACCAGAAACGTGTGAATGTCGAGACTGATGTTCGGCGTGATGTAAATCGGACCAGGGAGAAGGAGGATCGAAAATGCGACTCCGAAGAGTAGGAGCGCGAGCCCTGGATAGAAGAATAACCAACGGGGCGAGAATATTAGTAAGAATCGCAAGTGCTGCCAGCCGTCTCACGTGTGCAGATACGGACGTCTTGAGCGTCCGTCTTTCTTCAGAGTGGTCGGCACTTCCGCGATACGCATGCGTGCCAAACGGCACCTCACGACCATCTCACTGGCAAATTCCATCCCGTGACTGCGAAGCTTGAGATTGCGGATGGCGCTTGTGTTGAAACCACGCAGTCCGCAGTGGAAATCGCCGAGCTTCGCCCTGAAAAAGATACGACCTATGAAACTCAGGAGAGGATTGCCCAGCCAACGATGGAGCGCGGGCATGGCCCCTCTCTCTATGCCGCCTTTGAACCTGTTCCCCATAACATGATCGTATCCTTCTCGCAGCTTAGCTACGAACCCATCGAGCCGCGAAAAGTCATAGGAATCATCGGCGTCACCCATGATCACGAAACGCCCTTTCGCTGCTTCAATGCCGCCGGTAAGGGCCGCTCCATAGCCGCCTTCAGAAATAGATACGACTCTCGCGCCGAAACGTTGCGCAATGGCCTGGGAACCGTCGGTCGAGCCATTGTCGGCGATTAATATCTCGCCACGGATGTGAGACCTTGACAAATAACTCGATGCCTTCTTCACAAAATTGGCAATAGTTTCTGCCTCGTTTAGACAAGGCATTAGGATTGTCAATCCGGTAGGAGTACTTTGCGTATCACATAGCATCCGCTGGATTACTCACCGCAGGGGGTGCGTGTGCGATGAGGCTTCCGCAGGCGACCCAGCAGGAAGATCATACCGGTAGCCGCCGCCTCGCAACCGCGTCCGCAATGTTAGTATGTGTTCATTAAAAGATATGATAACATACGGGTCGGTAGAGAGAAAGATCAAACTTGGGTCACAATCGCGACCATCAACCTCGACTTGGATTCTGCGGTGGCTGCCAAAATTGCCTATTTCAACCATGACCTCTCGGACCCAGCCGTTCAGCGCCGCATCCGAATGCTGTTGGCCGGCGGGGCCGCTGTCACGGCAATTGGGTTCCAGCGCGATTCTGACCCGGCAGCAGCAGCGATCGATGGGATCGTCTCGATCGACCTCGGGCGAACTGCAGACGGCATGCTGCTGAGACGAGGGTTATCGGTCGCTGGAACTCTGGCCAGGCTGGGCGGCCTCGCTGAGCATGTGCGCGGCGCCGACGTGATCCTGGCCCGCAACCTCGAGATGCTGGCGCTCGCAATTCGCGCTCGGAAGCTTCACGCTCCGACGGCGCCAGTCGTGTACGAATGCCTCGACCTCCACCGCATGCTTCTGTCCAAGCGTCTCGAGGGGCGTTTGCTGAGATCGCTCGAGACCAGGCTCTGGCGAGAGGTAAACCTGTTGCTTACGAGTTCACCGGCATTCGTCCATAATTATTTCATTCCCCGTGGCTTTCGGTCTCCAATACGTCTCGTCGAAAACAAAGTGCTCATGCTCGATAAACTCCACCAACCAGATCGAAAGAGGCCGCCCGCGGGGCCGCCTTGGCGCATTGGATGGTTCGGGATCATTCGCTGTCGCCGAAGTTTGGACATGCTGTGTTCGCTGGCACGAGGCGCTGCGGGTAAGATTGAAATAATCATTCGAGGCCGTCCGACCAAAGTGGTCTTTCACGACCTCGATGAAATAATCGCTGGTTCTCCGCATGTTCATTTTGCTGGCCCCTACCATAGCCCGGCCGATTTGCCAGCCATTTACGGCGACGCTCATTTCACATGGGCGATCGATTATTATGAAGCCGGACAGAACTCGACCTGGCTGCTACCCAATCGCATTTACGAAGGAAGCCTCTACGGCACAGTGCCCATCGCACTAGCGGGGATTGAGACCGGCCACTGGTTGGCGAAGCGGGGCGCGGGCGTCATCTTAGACGAGCCCGTGGAGCAACAGCTCATCGATTTCTTCCGGTATCTCAACAATAAGACCTACTCCAAGCTCGCAGACCAAGTGGAAGCGCTGCCGCGCACAGACTTGGTAAGTGGCCAAGCCGACTGCTGCGCGCTCGTGGAGGCACTCTGTGCCGCTCAATATAGCGCTCCGCTCGCTAGCTCGGACCAAACCATCCCTGAAATAAGCTTGAAACACTAGCGCCAAGGGATGCCGCCTCATCCAAAATGGAGCGAAATGAAATGTGGCCTCAGCGTTCCACCTCATGCTCTGCACTAATACGTTCCCGTCACCCATGGGTGATATAGAGTATGACGAGCCACCTACATACCATATCTTCGCCGGCCCCGAATCGTAACGGCATGGCCATACAACGCCAGGCAACATTCGAAGGGTCGACAGCATCGGTCCTTGTTGTCATTCCCTGCCTCAACGAGGAAGAGCACCTCTATGGCGTGATCGGCCAGCTACTGGCCGACGCAGACCGCATCAATTTAGCGATTATCGTTGCTGATGGAGGAAGCACCGACGGCAGCCGCGCCATTGCTCGGGATTACATGGCACGCGACCGCCGCGTCATACTAATGGACAATCCGAAGAGGATTCAAAGCGCAGGAGTGAACAGCGCAGTTGCGAGATATGGGAGCAACTTCAATTTTCTTATCCGTGTCGATGCCCATGCGAGGTATTCAAATCGGTTTTGTGAACGCCTCTTGAACGTGCAGGCTCGAACACGGGCTGATTCCATTGTTGTGAGCATGCAGACCGTGGGAAACAGCTGCTTTCAGCGTGCGGCCGCCGCTGCACAAAATTCGATCCTCGGCAACGGCGGCGCGTTACATCGCAACGTCGCCCGGGAGGGCTGGGTCGATCATGGGCATCACGCGTTGATGACGATCAGAGCCTTCAAGGCAGTGGGTGGCTATGATGATTCATTCTCTCACGTTGAGGACGTTGAGCTGGATATCAGGCTGAGGACCTCCGGATTTGCCATCTTTCTGACGGGTGAAGTTGAAGTTACTTATTACCCGCGCCGCACGATGGCCGCTCTCTTTCGCCAATATCGAAACGTTGGTTGCGGCCGAGCCCGCAATTTCCTCAAGCATCGAAAGAGCGCGAAGATCCGACATTTGATTCTGGCTGGGATTGCTCCTGCCCTGAGTTTGCTACTGCTGGCGCCGTTCTCTTTCATCTTTGCCCTCCCAGCGCTGAGCTGGGCACTGTTGTGTCTTGGCTATGGCCTTGTGCTCGGCGTTCGCCAACGCGATCCCTGCGCCGCCGCGGCAGGCGTCGCTGCGATCGCGATGCAGATTGGCTGGTCAGTCGGATTCTTTGAGGGACTCAAGGCGGGACTATGGCGGGACAAGACGCAGACGCGTGAGCGGATCGCCTGATGAGAGCACCAGACGCGCACAACCATACCGCGCCACAGCCGCCGACCGTCAGCATTGTCATGGCCAACTATAACGGCGCGGCGCACCTGGCCGATGCCATCCGGTCGGCCCAAAGCCAAAGCTTGCGCGATCTCGAAATCATCGTATCCGACGATGCGTCGAGCGACGAAAGTATCGCGATAGCGACGGAATTGATGGCGGAAGACCTGCGAATTCGCCTGGTGCGGAGTTGCCACAATGGAGGACCAGCTGCCGCGCGCAACAGAGCGTTCGCCCTCGCGCAGGGCGAATGGATTGCCGTCATGGACAGCGACGACCTCATGCACCCCGATCGGTTGATGACGCTTGTAGAGATGGCGCGCCGTGACAAAGCCGACATGGTGGCTGACAACGTCGTCGAGTTTGATACGAGTGGGTCCAAGACGCCACATCCACTACTCTCGGGCCGGTGGGCACAAGAACCATTCTGGGTCGAAATCTGCCGCTATATCCAGTTCAATCATTTGTACGGTCGAGGACCAGCGCTCGGCTATCTCAAGCCGCTGTTCCGGAAAACGATCCTGACTGGTCCAACAGCCTACTATGACGAGACCTTGAGGATCGCCGAAGATTATAATTTGGTGCTGAGGTTGCTTTATGCAGGCAGGCGAATGCGAGTCTATCCCCTGCCCCTCTATTTCTATCGCAAACACAGTACCTCGATATCCCACCGCTTGAATGAAAGGGCCCTCGAGGCGCTCAAGGCGACTGACGCGCGATTTCTCGACAAGATTTTCCGCGAAAATCAACCAGTTGCTAGAGCGGTCAAACGCCGCATGAGGTCAGTCGAGACTGCGTTGGCCTTTGAAAAGCTGCTCAATGCGCTCAAGTCACGGAACTGGCCGGCTGCCATCGGCATTGCATTGACAAAACCACGGGCCGCCGCGCTCCTCCGCCTCCCGCTCGGTGTTCGCATGCGCGGTCTCGCTCCATCGCGAGTGCGCCGCATCACCGTCCCTCATCCGCTCGTTCCAATCACGTCCAGGTTGTCACATGAGAATCAAAGAGGTACCGGCCGTACAACAGATCCGTCGTGACGTCACCTGCTTCCCTGCCGTCTTGACAATCGATTGGATACGCGCATACCGGCGCGCCACAGGACTGTACGGAGCGCTCCTTCCGCGTTCGGCTCGCGTCCGAAGGAAGGTAGAGCAGACAACCCGTTAACATGAGATGGCAAACTCCACGCATTCCAAAGCAATTGAACTGACAGTCTGTATTTGTACTTTCCGAAGGCCGAGCGTTTTGTCCACGATCGGCAGTATTGCTAAGCAGTCAGAACTGCCGAACGTAAATGTTCGCATCCTCGTCGTCGATAATGATTCCGAGCCGACGGCCCTTAACACCGTAACAGAATTCCGTAATCGAACAGCTATTCACGTGGACTACAAACATGTTGCTGGCCAGAATATTTCAATGGCGCGCAACGCAGGACTCGACGCAGCCACCACACCTTGGCTCGTCTTCGTGGACGACGATGAATACGCCTCAACAGACTGGCTTGCTGAGCTAGTCGCGAGTCGGGACGGCGCTAACGCCGTATTCGGTCCGTGCGAGGCGATCTACGGCGATGGGACTCCTGACTGGATCAGGCAGGGCGACTATCACTCCAACCGAATTACAGAACGTGGCCGGATCACCACTGGTTACACTTCGAACGTGCTTATTGATATGGCCTTTGTTCGGCGACACAGACTTCGATTCGATCCTGAGCTGGGCCGAACGGGGGGAGAAGATACAATGTTCTTCCACGCGATGTACCGCCAAGGCGGCGTGCTGAGGTACGCCTCCAGCGCGGTTCTGTATGAAAATGTCGTTCAGTCCCGTGCCAATTTTGCTTGGGTCGTGAAGCGCCGCTATCGGGCCGGACAAGCTCGCGCACTTGTGTCGCACAAATTTGACCGTTCTGAGTACACCCGTCTCTCATGGACAGCACCGTTGAAAGTAGCGATCTGCGCCATAATGGCAGCCGTTACGATTCCAAACCGAGCGCGCGCCATGTGGTGGTTGATGCGAGGCATCTTTCACTGTGGAACGGTAAGCTACGCCCTGGGAGCCAGTGTTTACGAGGAATACGGCAAACCGATTGAACCCACCTGATCTCGGTCCGCATTCCACCTTCACATCACAGCATTGAACAACGCGCCGCGTCAAAGTTCAAAAATCTGCTTCAAAATAAGATTGCTCCGTCACTTGTTTGAAGCTGTGCGAGCTGCTGTTTGGGTGTTAGTAGAAAATCCTCCCGCCAAACGAAAAAGGTCCGCCGCAGCCGCAAAGGGAAGACCAACAAGAGGTGGATACCATAGGCCGAGCCCGCGAAACAAAGAACCGAAGGTCGAATGTGACTGCATCCACGACGTATCACTGTCTAAATTTTCGCGGTATTTGCGTGCGACAAGAGTATAGGGCGACAGGTCGAGGTGCAACCTCTCCCAGCTTTCCCTGACACTTTTTGTTGTGCGGCGCTGCCAGTCTTGAATCCAAGGCTTTGGGCCTTGTGAATGGATGAAAGTGGGCGCGCCGAATACAACGTTCGAGAGTCGTTCGGAAATTGTGTAGCCGTGGGAGCCAAAATATTGAATGATATCTTTGCCTCGCTTGAGTATTTTTAGAGGTACATTTGCGTACTCCTGGGAAGCAAGAAGAGCCGTCAGCGCGTCTTGATCCCCTAGCATGTGGGAGGGACGCGGAGGTCGACATGAAATCGGATTTGCCGGATTTTCGTCTGCACGCCGCCAAATGCTCCGGAGGCACCAGTCGCGGCGAGATCAAACAGCTAGTGCTTCGAATTATGGAGGCATACACAGTAACTGGCAAGATTCTTGATTTTGGTGCGGGCACTGGAGAGCTGATAAAAATTTTGACTGAAAATAGCGAGCTAGAGTTGTCTGCTGTTGATATTCTTGACAGGCCGATCGATCTGCCCATCGGGGTGACGTGGCATCAGCAAGATCTGAATGAAGAGCTTTCGAATCTTCGAGGGCCTTTCGACGCTGTAATTTGCAGCGAGGTTATTGAGCACCTGGAAAATCCACGGGCAGTCTTTCGAAACATCGCGGCAGTGCTAAAACCGGGAGGTAAGCTAATTTTGACAATGCCCAATCAGGAAAACATACGGTCGTTTTTGACGCTTATGTTTCGCGGTCACTTTGCATCTTTCATGGGTCCTGAGTATCCTGCGCACATCACCGCCCTGCTTCGAATGGACCTACTTCGAATTTGTCGAGAGACAGGATTTACCGATCCTGTGTGTTATTATTACGCGGAGTATGGATGGATGCCAATAACTAAAATGACTTGGCAACAATTTTCGTTCAATCTGCTTAAAGGACGGCTGTTTAGCGATGCCGTCGGCACGATCGTGCAAAAACTTCCTTGATGCCATTTAGCGGTTTACCTTGCGCAACCGCAGCGGGAGGAGGCTTTTTATTAGCCGGTTCAGGTCAGCGATTATTGCAATAGGTAAGCCGACCAAGCTACATTGCCATAGCCCAACGGCGCGAAGGACGGCGCTCAATGTGTAGTGCACATCTAACCAACTCGCATTGCCCTCCAGGCCCATCCTATATTCTGTAGCGGCAAGCGTGTACGGTGACAAGTCCAGATAAACGGCCTCTAGGTATTCCTTGATGCCATTCGCAGCCACGGATCGCCACTCTCTGATCCATGGCTTGCTAGGTCCTAGAGAGTGTATAAACGCAGGCGATTGACCGAAAAGACACGAGAGCCGCTCCCAAACTGTGAACCCGTATGGTCCAAAATATTGAATAATATCTTGACCTCGCGTCAGTATCTTTAGTGGAATGTGGGCAAATTCGGCAGAAGACAAAAGTGCCGTCCACACCTCTGAATCGCCGTGCATATGCGGCGGACGTGAGCGCCAATCTAGTTGCTGCACTTCCTGGTATTTCCTGGATTCAATCAGTTGCGCCCATCGGCGCAACAGCGGCTCATGAAGGCGTGTAGCCCGAACTACTCCTGCGTTTAACGCGAATGGAAGTACTCGTCCGACTTCAAAGCCCCACCCTCTCGCCCGCCACGCGTCAGTATCGTCGTGCCATCCCCACAAGGACTCCTCAGTCACGACAACCGTGTCTGGTGGGACTTCCGCAAGCAAGCTAACTATGTCTCTGCCGATCACTATGTCTGAATCGATCCAGAGGACTTCATCGTGTCCTTTTTCCATAAGGTGAAGCATTGCCTGAGGCTTGACGTTAAAGCTTCCAGTTAGTTCGACACGATGCGTGCTCAGAGTGACCCGCTGAAAATTTGCCAACCATCTTCGAAAGTTGTGAGTTGCCTGCGGAAAGACGAGATAAACCGGCACGGCCGGCGAATGTTTAGCTAAGCTCATCACGAGAAGCCTGACGGCCGGCTCAAATTTCGCTCGGCTCTCTGTTATGCAGATAATCACTTTATTATATGCTCCACGAGGGGATTCAAGAGACTACACCACTCTAGCAGATGAACACCAAAGGTGGATGCATAAAGTTACGACAGAGTCGGCAATGTCGAGTGCCTCGAAGTGCGGGCAACGCTGTTCCGCCCGCGCCGACGAGCTGATCGAAGAGGCGGTGCGTGGCGCCGCGCCCGCCCAGGCATCGGCCGAAAATTTTGGGGAGCGCCCGCCCAAGCATCGGCCGAAAATTTTGGGGAGTCCAAGTCCACCTGAGGTCGTTGCCGCCGGCTGGAATCTGCTTCATCGCGGGGTAGTTTTTGCGTGGTTCTTGGCCGCCAAGGCGGAGGGAGTAGAAATAAGGCTCTGAAAATCCCGTCTCTTGACACATTTGAATAAGATCGGTTCTCAGCAATGCAGTTATGTGGGCCGGATAGTCTTGGTCCTGAAACGAGGCGAAATGACCACGAAAGATGAAAACCAGAATCCGGAATTGAGCGAGATCTTTCGTCATGCTTGGAATCTAGGCATTAACATTCCTTATCTTTAGACAATTCGCTTGTCCCGGTCCCGGAAATAAGGATCAGCGCAGCACCGTTGCGTGAGCTCGATAGAAAGGACTATCGGCTAAACCCGGCCGAACGCGGATTGGAAATGGCACCAATCTGCTCCTCCACATCACTGCGAAATCTGCCTTCCGCTTCATATCGCTCTCGCGACTGCCGTGCATAGACGAAAGCCGCTAAGAAAATGGCTCCTTCGAATGAAAATTGGGCGAATAAATCGACCTCCAGCATAGACCGGGGAATGATGAATGCCACATATCCAAGGAAAAAACAGCTCGCTGGACTAGGCGAGCGAACTACCCAGCGCATGACTTCGATGGCAGTTATGGCGACCGTAAGAATCGCCAAACCAAGTCCTATATAACCGAGGTCGACCCCCGATTGGTACCAAAGATTATGAAAGTGATACCCAGCTCGTGCCGGTTGGAATTGCCTCCACAAATCCTCAGCGTACGGATTCCCGTGCTGCCAGAACGCTTGAAATCCAACGCCCCCGATGGGATGTTCTTGCATCATCTTTTTAGCGACATTCCAAAGAGGCGTTCTATCCGACAAGGTGGCGCTTTTTCCAGTGATCTGGAGTGCCGATTGAAACAGTTCGTCGCCGAAAACAATAAGGAAGCTGCACAATATCGCAGTCAATAGGGCGCCGGCGCACAGACAAACGACACGCGAACGGGGCGGGAAATGGTGCAAATTGAATGCCAGAAGCGAACAAGCCAATGCACCGAAGAGAGGCACAACAGCGCCTACAGACAGCGCAGCCACGATCAGGACGGACCCGCCGACCACGCCGATGAGCGCTAGTGCTCGCATGAGCCCGCGCTGCCCATGGTCCAGAAGCACCCACACGCCGACTTGAATCAATAGAGCTTGCGTCGTGCCGAAGGCATTTTTCGAGCCGAAAATTCCAATCATAGCCAATCCTTGAGTATTCCATGCCATCCTCGGATCTGCGACACTCGCCGCGTCCGCGAGCAAAAGCGCCGACAGATATACCGTCAAAAACGACTTCGCAGGCAGTGCATGCACCATCACCAGGAAAGCTCCAGTCGAAAATACAAATTGGGTCGAAGCCCGCAGCGTCCAAGCGGGATAGTGAGACCAGAGTACCGACATCGCTGCGAAGAGCACGTAGATCCAAGGTAGCCAAAAACTAAAAATTGCCTTTAGCGCCAGACCCGGACGTGCCAGCCCGTAAACCATCGATCCAGCCATAAACACGATTACTGGTAGCGTAGTTGTAATGCCCAAGAAGCAGAGGGACGCAATTACAACAAACCAGACCCACCACGAGACGTCCAAAGCTAAGCCCCCGATACTCTGGTGGGGAGAGCGAGCGGCTTGATGCAATGTCACAGTGAGCTCGGGAGCTAAGGTTAGATTGAACGGTTTGGCATGGAGCTACCTAGGGCCGCAGCAACCTGTTCGCGAGACCAGAGCCCGAGATATCTCCATAGTTTTTTGCAAATCATGGACGAGGGGGGCGACAATATCCCCGCCGATGTACCGGTTCCATGCGGCAACGTGACATACTTCATCCAGTTGAAATCGCCACAAGGCGCATCAAGAAAAACTTTCACGTTAAGCGTCTTCAGGTAACGTTCTAGCAACGGCCTCAACCGCTCGGTATACGTGAGAGCGCTCCCCCGACCGCTGCGTGACTCGGATGATCCCCAGCGGTTTTCCCCAAAGATCATCTGGAAAGCCTGCTGACCATTGAGATACTCCGAACCAAAATATTTTTCGTCTCGGCGATATATTAAAGGATAGAGAAATGACCACAGCGGGTTGAAGATCGCAGGATTGCGACGCATGAGGTCCTTCAAGACGACACGCATGCTGTGCACGGCTTCTCACCCTCATCCTCACCAGTCATCAACGAGAAATATGCGCGCGAGTATATAGATGCCGACTGCTGCCAGGAGAGATTGCCTAATACATATTTTCTCGGTTGATAAGAGCTTATGCGCTTGCGAAATCGATCCAGCGCTTGTTCGAACTTGGCAAGATCGGCGAACCGATCACCGCATTCTGCGGAAAAAAAAGGTACAGACGATGCCGGGATCATCGCGTTGCTGACCTGCTTCCACAGCGGATCAAGCCAATAGCCATTGTCCCACGCGAGGACCGGAACGTTCGAGGCGAGCGCTTCCTGGTAGGCAAGACCCTGCGTCTCGTGCTCGCAGACGAAAATCATTGCGTGCGACCTCGCCAAAAGTCGCCGATAGGTCTTGTGGTCATGATATTTGTACCGGATGACGTGGGTCCGTAATCCATGGCGAGCAAGTATATCGAGTATCGGCTGTAGCAGCTCGACTGCCAACCTCTCGTGACTCCACCGGATCTTGTCGTAGACAAGGAAGTCGATGTCTTTCGCATGCGAGCTCGTATCGACCCATTCGTCGGTGTCGATCCCAGCGTACCATTGCACGCATGCGTCGCCGTAGACGGGGCGAAACATGTCGTACATCCATTGTGCGAGAACGAGATAAATGCGAAATCGAGGGTCTTCCATCAGACGGGGTGCAAGCATCGGGTGGTCAAATAGGGAAGGCCCCAGTATCGCAGGATTCGGTAAGTTCCAGCCGTCCAAAATGGTGGGAAATCCAACCAACCCGACTGGGTACTCAGGATGCTTGCGTGCAAGCGCAAGATCATTGATACGCACGAGCCAGCCCCGCTTTTCGAGCGCCTGTTTGAGAAGCTCGAAAGAAACGCCAAATCCTGTTTTCTTCTGCCTGGTGTGCGTGAGGTCGTAGACTGGCCGCACAACGCGCTTGAGATAGCGATCGTACTTGAAGAACTTGTCCTTCTCGAATTCCTTATAGAAGAGAAGGATCAGTTTTCTGCCCGCAATAGCTCTTTCGAGCGAACCAAACGGATGTTGCAGCATGGGTCTTCAAGTCGAGAGCCAGTGAGCGTTACCAAACGCCCCCTATCTACGTTTGTTATGTGATATGTGATTAACATATGCTTGGAGCTTTGTCATCTTCCATAAGTTTAGGCAAATGACCAGGCTACGCAAATTGACCGTGGTTGGTTCCAAGCTCGGGGCCAGCTACCGAGGCGTCCGAGTGGTATTCTGCTCCATGATTTTTTCGGTTATCGGTCGGATGACCAGCGGTATCCTCGGCGTCGCACTGTTTGCAGCAGCCGGCATATCGGCATTCGCGCAGGACGACGCCGCCTTTCGCTATAATCGCCTGCTCGGCCGAGGCATTAATCTCGGGAATGCCCTGGACGCACCACGTGAGGGAGCCTGGGGTGTCACGCTCAAGGCCGACTATTTTCGCTTGATAAGGAAGGCGGGGTTCAATTCGGTGCGCATTCCCATCCGCTGGTCGACGCATGCCAGCACCGCCGCTCCCTACGACATCGAAACGGGCTTCTTCCAGCGCGTCGATTGGGCCATTGGGCAAGCGTTGTCGAGGAATTTGGCCGCCGTCATCAACATCCATCACTACGTAGAGATGAACCAAGATCCGGTCCAAAATCTTCCCCGCCTAGTGGAACTCTGGAAACAGATCGCGCTGCGCTATCGGAATCAGCCCAAGAGTCTTATGTTCGAGCTGCTGAACGAGCCGCACGACCAACTCGACGATGAGCGCTGGCAGGAGGTATTTCCCACGCTGCTCAAAGCCATTCGTGACAGCAACCCAGACCGCATAATCCTGATCGGCCCGGCATATTTGAACACCGTCGACAGGCTGGACAAGATACAGCTCCCGCCGCAGGACCGGCGGATTATCGGCACGTTCCACTACTACAAGCCGCTCCAGTTCACGCACCAGGGCGCCTTCTGGCTCAACGACAGCGCGCCCTGGCGTGGGACACGATGGGTGGGGACCCCGCAGGAGCGGAAGGAGCTGCGCAATGACTTCGAGCGCGCAGCGACATGGTCCAAACAAAATCACCGCCCGCTCTACCTTGGAGAATTCGGCGCCTATCGGGAGGCAAATATGGAGGATCGAGCGCTGTGGACGCGGGCCGTGGCGCGTGAGGCGGAAAAATGGGGGTTCAGCTGGTCATATTGGGAGTTCTGCTCGGAGTTCGGCGCATACGACGCCGCAGCGCGGCAGTGGCGGCAACCGCTCCTCAACGCCCTTTTGGACAAAGAGTGACACACCGTGCAAGCAGAAGTGAGAGCGACCGCAGGATGACGGCCAAGCCGGACACCGAGCGGCCTGCATTGTTACGCCGTCCTCAATCCACGTAACCGTAGCGGGAATAGTGGCGCTTGTCGTAGTATTGGCGACGATGGCCCTCGAAGCGGCCCAACAGGTTGAGATCGGCCTTGTTGAGTACCACCCCGAGTAGATTGTCGTATACGCCCGGCGCCATCCTGAGCGCATGTTCCACCACGTCGATCTTTGTGCGTCCCCATTCGATCACGAACACAAACGAATCGATGAGGTGCGTCATGGCGCGAACGTCCACCACCGGCGCCAATGGCGGCAGATCGACGATGATGTACTCGTAGGCTTGGCGTAGCCGCTCGAACAGGATCCTTGTGCTTTCGCAGGCAAGCACCTCGCTGCTGTGAGCCATGCGCTCGTTCACGACGGCGGGTAAAAACACCAAACGCGTGTCAGGGTCCACGCACAGCGCGTCCTCGATCTTCACCTCATTGGCCAGGACTTCCAACAGGCCGACTTTCGCCTCAGGGACCAGTTTGCGCGTCAGACCGGGGTTGCGCAGGTCGGCATCTAACAGGAGCACGCGTCCGCCAACACTAGCGATGCTTTGCGCCAGCGCCATCGCGGCCGTCGATTTGCCTTCGTTCGGTAGCGACGCGGTGAACGCTAGCACTTTGCTGCCCTTGACCGACCTGTGGAGGTCCGCCGCGATCTTGATCGCTCGGATCGACTCGGCAAAGCGTGAAAGCGGCGAATCAATAACCGCCCAGAACAGACTTTGATCACGCTTGATGATTCGATGCGCCAAGCTGCCATAGTCTGTCCTTGGCTGGCGCGACCGCGAGGTCACCTGCCCTTCGACGACCTTGGGCAGCATCGCTATGCAGTCCGTGTGCAGGATACTCGCAACCTGATCGCTGGTGCGGAAGACTTGATCCCATATGTCTCGCAATAGCCCCAGCCCAAAGCCCGCAATCACGCCTCCGGTTGCCCCTACCATGAGGACCAACAGAGTCCTGGGATTGCTGGGCCGCAGGGGAGGCGTGGCACGTGTGATGACCCGAGCCTCGCTGATTGGAAAAGACTGCTGCTGAACCGTCTCCATATAGCGCTGGAGGAAGCTGTCATGCAATTGGCGAGAGCTCTGTGCCCTGCTCTCGAGGTCACGCAGCACGATCTGGGCC
>Ga0310911_10000404_pt1 | contig 15682 bp, 16 predicted proteins | sample GREbulkMGHF170_FD_203532 | JGI IMG/M metagenome (GOLD analysis project Ga0310911, IMG submission 203532) | Lab enrichment of tropical soil microbial communities from Luquillo Experimental Forest, Puerto Rico - GRE.bulkMG.HF170 | ecosystem: Environmental > Terrestrial > Soil > Tropical forest >... | reverse complement strand
AGGGGTCGGGCCAGCGTAGCCCGTAAAAGATCGCACCAAGGCTGTACAGCGCGCCACCCACAGCCAGCAGCACTACCGCGGCCAACCCGGCGTGGTCCAGGATCAGCCGCATACACCAGACGGCCACCCAGCCCAGCAGCAGATAGAGCGTCACATTCAGCCAGCGCGGGGCCGTCGGCCAGAACAGCGTCAGCGCGGTTCCGGCCAGCGCGCCGCCCCAGACGATCGCCAGCACCACGTACCCGGTCCCGCGCGGCATCGCAAGCCTGGCGAACGGCGTATACGTGCCGGCGATGAGCACGAAGATCATCGAGTGGTCGAGCCGCCTCATCCAACTCCGCACGGACGCCGACTCCCATTGGACGCGGTGATAGATCGCGCTCACCGCGAACATCGCCACGATCGCCAGGGCATACGTCAGCGTTGAGTGCCCGGCCCGCTTGGATACCTCCGCCCACGACAGCGCCACCAGTGGCACGCCCGCGATCACGGCCACGATGGCACAGTATTGGTGGATCCGGCCGCGCAACCGCGGCTTGGTGAGAACATCGGCAACGCCCTCGGCGAGTTGTCCGGTCGCGTCGACAACGGAGATCGGTCCGAAAGGCTTGGGCTGGGGGGCCACGCCGGTCTGGTAGCTCAACGTCCCTCCCCACGTCCCCCGCACTAGCCGTTAAGTGCTTTCGTTCCACGCATTCTCGATACTGGCTACATCATTCCGCCGCGCCCTAAGAAGCCGCTATGTCGAACCTGTGGATTTCTTGTGCCGCAGCTGCCGTGTCTCATGGCATGAAACTGGGCGCGGGGGAGAACAACCGTCTAGCGTTGGCTTGTCCAGGTTCGAAGCCAGGTTCGAAGCGGAGGGCGCGGTGTTCGGTAATCATGCGACGCTCGAGCGGAAGCTGCGTCGGCATGGCAGGGCGGCGTTGGCTACGGTGCTCTCCGCCCGCGTCAGACTGCCCGCCCCCACCCGTACGACGCGGATCAACGACGGCCCTATGAGCCGCAAGAAACTGGGCCCGAGTCTATGGAAGATGACGGTGCGGGTAGAGCCCGACGACGGGCTTGCGTTCGACGCCAAGACCTCTGCGTGGCTCAAAGATCGGCCCCTGTGGGTCGTCGGCGTGCTCTACGACCCGTCCGATCACCGCAAGGTTGTCATCGATCGCTCCGTCGAGGCGCGAAGTGCGGCCGAACGGGAGTCCCTTCTTCGCGTGCAAGCGTTAAAGCCGCAGAAATCGGCGGCGGTGAGCCCGCCCGCGACAGAGGACGATCCGTTGGATCGGCTGTCGAAGCTTGCGGGCCTGCACGATCGCGGGGTGCTCACCGACGCTGAGTTCGAGGCGCAGAAGCACAAGCTCCTCGGCTCGTGATGGGCCGCCTCGTGGCGAAAATGCCTCAATCGGAGCCCCTTTAGCGCCGTTGCAGCTCGGGCTCAGAATCGGCCGCCACTTGGTGCGGCCGTCATTCCAAAACGAAGACCGGGATCTGCCTTGCTGTTTTCGTCTGGTATTCGGCGTAAGGCGGAAACGCTTCGACTGCCAACTGCCACCATTGCTCGCGCTCGGCTCCCTCGAGCTGGCGTGCCGTAAGGGAGACAACCCTGTCGCCATCTTGCACGGTCACCGCCGGGTTGGCCTTCACGTTGAAGTACCAAGACGGATGCGCTGGTGCGCCGCCCTTCGACGCAACCATCAGGTAACGACCGTCCTTTTCGACGCGCATTAGCGGTACGTACCGCTGTTTGCCCGACTTCGCTCCCGTGACCGTCATTAAGACGACGCGCCGGTCGAGAATCTCGATCCCGTCGGTTGTTCCGTGGTTCAGGATTTGTTCGGTCTGCTCACGTACCCAACCCGTGGGACTCAGCTCAATTTGGTCAGCCATACCGCCCTTAACGCTTCAATACGTCTGGGTCATTCCCGGACTCAGCGGCGGAAGACCAACCATCTCATCGCGCAGTACATGTACACCGCTTCGCAAATACCCGCCACGATTCGAGACAGCTGGTATTGCACTCCGATGGCCGCCAACCCGGTGGAAACGCCGAGGATAAAAGCCAGGTAGTTGACCACGACGACCACGACATAGATTGCGAACTGCGGTCCGACCGGCGCGTGTGACTGAAAGTTGGCGGTGCGATTGAGCACGTAGCTGAGCGCGAACGCACAGGAGTACGCGGCGGTGACGGCGATCGGCACCGGAAGGCGAAACCCGCTGTGCAGACCCGTGAGGATCGCCAGATCGATGCCGAAACAGAGGCCGTTGATCAGGCAAAAGCCAACAAACGTCGGTGCGACGACAGATGCGAGCCCGAACGGAAGCCGATTGACGACCGCCTCACACCACTTGTGGAATTGGTCGGCCAGACGTGATTGAGTGGCGCGCGTCGCGTCTTGCACACGGGTACCGTGCCATGGTCAGGTATCCGCCACGTGATCATCAGTTGGCCAACTGTTCCTTTAGCCAGGTGTGAATTCGTTCGGCAACGGCGACCCATCCGGGTTCGAGCATCATGTCGTGGCCCATGTTGGGGAAAATTTCCGTCTGGGTGTGGTAGGCACGCGCGGTGGCGCGCACTTCCCGTCGGGTGCCGCTGCGGTCGCATTGGGCACCCAATACCAGCAACGGCGTGCTCCGGCTCTGGGCGGTCTCCGAGGAAGTGACCGGCGTGGTCTATCCACTGCCTAATGCGGTGCGCTGGATCGAATCTTGATGGCGGATAAGCTATTTCGCATTACAGTGACCGCACCAGAACGTGGCTCAGGTGATCCCGTCGGCCGGTTCGGAGAGGGTCGTGGGTTGTTGCCGACCGCGCAGCAGCACGTCCTCCCCCGTCCGCCAATACACCGCTTCGTCGGGACCGCTTTCGGAGACTGCGGAGGCGCTCGCTAGTAGGCGGCCTGCTTTGGACTTCGCGAGGTCCGACAGGCGGGCCGCCTCGTTGACCGGGTCGCCGATCACGGTGTATTCGTAGCGATCTTCAGCGCCGATGTTGCCGGCGAACATGCGGCCATACGTGACGCCCATCCCGAAATCGGGCATGTCGCGGTCGGCGGTCAACGCTGCACGAAGTGCGCGGGCGGCGCCCAGTGCCGGCGCGCTGGGATTGTCGAGGCCCAGTGGTGCTCCGAAGATCGCCAACGCGGCGTCGCCTTCGAACTTGTTGATGTAGCCGCCGTATCTGTCGATGACGCCGACAACGATGCGGAAAAAGCCATTGAGGACGGCGGCGACGTGATCTGGGGGACTATTCGCAGCCAGCGCCGTGGACCCGGCCAGGTCGATGAACACCACCCCGGCTTGGCAGACACGTCCGGTGAAATCCCCCTCCTGCTGCAGCGCGTGTTGCGCCACGTCGCGTCCGACGTGGCGACCGAAAAGGTCTCGCAGCCTTTCTCGTTCGGCCAGACCGGCCACCATGTCGTTGAAACCTGTTTGCAGAATTCCGATTTCGGAGCTGTCGTAGACGGGCGTACGAATCTCGTACTGCCCTTGGCCGACATGTCCCATCCGGTCGGTGACTTCGCGTAATGGGTCGGCGACGGAGCGCGCCGCAAGGGTCATCCCGCGCACGCCGGCGAAGATGCCCACCCCGGCCAGGATGAGCACCGGCGCGCTGATTGGTGTGCCCGTCTGGATGGGCCACCGGAAGTGGGCCGCCAGCACGATAGCCGCGATACCGGCCAGCGGGATGGCGCTGCAAAAGCCCCAGGTCACCAGCAGCCGTACGCCCACACCGGGTCGTCGACGCGGAGCAGCGCCGTCGGTCAACGCAACGGCGAATACCGGCCGAAGCAACCGCTCTAGAAACAGGAAACCCATGAAACCGCTTGCCACGGCGAAAAACAGGATGCACACGCCGATTAACAAAAGCACTCGCGGCCCGGCATCGTGGTGGACGGCCAGCATGGCGATACCCGCTGCCGTCCAGATGGCGCCGTGCAGATACGCGTGGCGATATGGCAGCATCGATGCGCTCGCGCGCTGCTCGGGTGTCGGGGTTGCCCCGCACCGGTACCACGCAAGTGTCGACGACAACGTGGCCGCCAGGACGCCGGCGCCCACAATTGCACCGGCCGTCGCGACCGCAGCGGCCGCCACCACGTGCACGCGCGGTCCGGTCACCAGACGCAGGATCGCGATCGCTTCGACCGACGCCAACAGGTAGGTGTAGAGCAAACCGAGAAGGTAGCGGACCCATATCCGCCCGAACGCCCGGTTGCTTCCGGCGCCGAGCGTTTGGCTCTCAACTGTTTGCATGGAGCGTCCTCACCAGCATGATCAGATGAGCGAATCGTACGAACAGCCGGCTCGCGAGGAAATGCGCGTCTGGACACGATCGTGCTGGAGATTGTTGGGCGCCTCTCACCTCGCCATGTTGGCGAAACGCGACAAATGCAGTTGATGCGCAACGGTGACCGTCTTGGTCGGGCCGTTGCGGTGCTTGGCCAGAATCAAGTCCGCCTCTCCCCCACGCGGATCGTCCCGGTCGAACGCGTCGGGCCGGTGCAGCAGGATCACGACGTCGCTATCTTGTTCCAAGCTGCCGCTTTCGCGAAGGTCGGCCAGCATCGGCTTCTTGTCGGTCCGCTGCTCGGGACCGCGGTTGAGCTGACTGATCGCGACCACCGGCACCTCGAGCTCTTTCGCCAAAAGCTTGAGATGACGGGAGAATTCGGACACTTCCACCTGACGCGACTCGTACTTCTTGCCCGACGTCATCAACTGCATGTAGTCGACCACGATCAGCCTCAGGTCCGCCTTCTGCCGCAACCGCCGCGCCTTGGCGCGGATCTCCATCATGGTCAGGTTGGGCGAGTCGTCGATATACAGTGGGGCCTCGCTGATTTCGCTCATCCGCCGCGCCAGCCGCGTCCAGTCGTCGTCATTCATCCGGCCCGAACGCATATCGGAGAGCTTGATCTTCGCCTCGGCCGAGAGCAGCCGCATCACGATCTCGGACTTGCTCATCTCCAGCGAGAAGATGACGCTGGCCAGCCGGTGCTTGATCGAACACGACCGCATGAAATCCAAACCCAGGGTCGACTTGCCGACGCCCGGCCTCGCCGCCACGATGATCATCTGCCCGGGGTGCAGACCATTGGTGACGTCGTCGAGTTCGTTGAAACCGGTCGGCACGCCGCGCGAAATGCCGCCGCTGGACGCGATGGCGTCAATCTCGTCCATCGTCGGCTGCAGCAGGTCCTCCAGCGGAACGAAATCCTCGGAAAGCCGGCGCTCGGCGACGTCATAGATCTCCGCCTGCGCGCGGTCGACCACCTCGGCCACATCGGCGCCCTCGGCGCCCGCGTAGCCGTACTGCACCACCCGCGTCCCCGCCTCCACGAGACGGCGCAGCAGCGCCTTCTCGGCCACGATGCCCGCGTAGTAGCCCGCGTTGGCGGCCGTCGGCACCGTCGAGATCAGGGTGTGCAGATACGGCGCACCGCCGATGCGGCGCAGCATCCCGCGGCGGTCCAGTTCCGCGGCTACCGTCACCGCGTCGGCGGGCTCCCCGCGCCCGTAGAGGTCCAGGATCGCGTCGTAGACGTTCTGGTGCGCCGGGCGATAAAAGTCACCGGGCCGCAGCCGTTCCAGCACATCGGCAATGGCGTCCTTGCTCAGCAGCATCCCGCCCAGCACCGACTGCTCCGCGGCCAGATCCTGCGGTGGCTGGCGACCGAACTCTTCGTTGGGTGGCGAGGAATCCATGCCGGGAGCCAGATCATCGACGACCGCCATCAACCCTCACCTCCCCTGAAACGAGTAGACGAACATACATTCGATAGCCGATATTCAGAGCGTAAGTCAAGGCGCCGACACCCAACGACCCAAAGCACCCTTATTGCATCGCGCGGGGACGACGGTAAACGTTGCTGGCGAGTACTTAAAGGGGCCGCTGTTCATAACGCTGTGCATCGTGTGTGCATATCCGTCGACACCTGTGTTGAGCGGGGTGTGGAGAACCTGTGGATTAATTCGAAACACTGCGACATCACTGCTGATAAGAGCAGTACAACCTGCCACGTCTGGTGTGGACAAGAATCTCTACGGCGTGTCGGGCCAGGTTACTGCGTCGGGCGTGTTGGTTTTCGGCCATATTTTCGCCGAGTTACGAGCCGGTTAAGGCGCTCCCCCGTCGACCCCACTGAAACAGTTCGCCAGACCGACCCGTGGTGACTGCCTCAAAGCAGCGGTCAGACGCGCTCGTGGCGTGACTCAGTGCGGCGGCTGCCAACCACGGGCCGCCGCCCGTCAAAAGCAAACGCTGCTGGGTTAGCTATCCGCGACGACGTCGAGTGAAATCTCGACATCGATCTCTGGGTGCAGATGCACCGACACCCGGTGCGCGCCGACGGCCTTGATGTGCGTCTTGGGCAGCCGGACGATCCGCCTGTCGAGGTTTGGTCCCCCGGCCTTCTTGATGGCGGCGACAACATCGCCGCTGGTCACCGAGCCGAACAACTTGCCGGAGTCCGCCGCGGCCTTGACCGGCAGCGAGACCGGGCCCAGCGACTCGATCGCCGTCTTGAGTTCATTGGCGTGCTCGAGGCCGCGCACAGTCTTGGTTTCACGGGCCCGGCGAATCTCATCGGCCTGTTTCTGTGAACCACGCGTGGCGGCGATCGCCAGGCCGCGCGGCAGCAGGAAGTTGCGGCCGTACCCGTCTTTGACCTCGACCGTGTCGCCGACCGTGCCGAGGTGGTCGACATCGGCCGTCAGAATCAGCTTCATCGTTTGCGTACTTTCGGTTGGACTATCGGCGGCTAGCGTGTCGCGGAGGTGAACGGCAGCAGAGCGACCTCGCGGGCATTCTTCACCGCGAGCGCGATGTCACGCTGGTGCTGCACGCAGTTGCCGGTGACACGACGCGCCCGGATCTTGCCGCGCTCGCTGATGTAGGTGCGGAGCAGCGCGGTGTCTTTGTAGTCGATCGCTTGCTCCTTCTTCCCGCAGAAGACGCATTTACGCGCCTTGACCGGCTTTTCCGGAGCCGGGCGACGTTTATTGGACTTGGCCATCTGAGTCTTTCTTTCCGTCTCTTACTGGTCTGAAGTTTCTTGTGGTCAGAACGGTGGTTCGTCGTCGCCGCCACCGAACGACCCCGATGCGGGAGCGCTGCCCCACGGGTCGTCACCGGCTCCGCTGTTCCCCTGCGCCGCCGCCGGCGCCGGCGCCGGCGCCTGCCGGGACCCAGCGCCGAAGCCACCGCCTCCGCCGCCGCTGCGGCTGGCCTTGTTGACCTTGGCGGTGGCGTAGCGAAGCGATGGGCCGATCTCATCGACCTCGACCTCGACAACGGTGCGCTTCTCGCCTTCGCGCGTCTCGAAGGAACGCTGCTTAAGACGCCCAGTAACGATCACCCTGGCGCCACGGGTCAGGCTTTCCGCGACGTTCTCGGCCGCCTCACGCCAGATGTTGCACCGTAGGAACAGCGCCTCGCCGTCTTTCCATTCGCCGGTCTGCCGGTCATAGATCCGGGGCGTCGACGCCACGGTGAAATTGGCCACGGCGGCACCCGACGGAGTGAACCGCAGCTCGGGGTCGGCGGTCAGGTTTCCGACAACGGTGATAGTGGTGTCACCAGCCACAATTTCCTCCTGGGTCCGCCGCGGTCCGCCGCGCGACGGTGGATGGTCATCAGTGTGTCCTCGCTGAGCCTACGCAGCTGTGCCGACAGTCGGCAGTCAGTGCTTGTCGGTGCGCATCACCTTGGTGCGCAACACCGACTCGTTGAGGCTGAGCTGACGGTCGAGCTCGGACACCGTCGCCGGCTCGGCCTTCAGGTCGACGACGACGTAGATACCTTCGGCGTGCTTGGCGATCTCGTAGGCCAACCGGCGCTTGCCCCAGATGTCAATCTTCTCGACGGTTCCGCCATCCTTGCGGACGACGTTGAGGAACGCCTCCAAGGACGGGGCAACGGTGCGTTCGTCGAGCGTGGGGTCGAGAATGACCATGATTTCGTATGGACGCATGGAAACCTCACCACCTCCTCTGGTCTGTACGGCCACGGTCGGTCCGTGGCAGGAGGGTCGCCTGCGTCGGCAACCGCACTAGGCTACCGGACGCGCGGCCGACCCGAGAAATCCGGCCACGGCGGTCCGGTTACCGCCGGGCTTGCAGGTATTCGTTGGCCCTGGCCACGGTGGCCTGGTCGGCCTTGGCGAGCGCCCCCGAATCGAACGGCGGCTGCGGGTCGTATTCGATGAGCAACTGAGCGGCCTGCGCGGCCTGACGATCGACAAGAATTTCGGCCATCCGCAAGGCCATGTCGATCCCACTGGAGACACCCGCGGCGGTGATGATCGTGTGCGACAGGTGCTCGACGACTCGTGTTGGCACATAGCGCGCACCCAACTCGTTGAGCAGGTCTGCGGCCCTCCAATGGGTCGTCGCGGTGAGGCCATCGAGCAGACCCGCCGCGGCCAGCAGCAGCGCGCCGGTGCACACCGAGGTGGTGAGCTTGGTGTTGGGGTGTACCGATTGCAGCCAGGCGCGAATCGTGTCGTCGTGGATCAGCTGGCGGGTGCCGATGCCGCCGGGTACCGACACCACGTCGGGAGCGCCGACTTCGTCGAATGTCGCATCGCAGGTGACGCCGAGCATCCCGTTCTCCGTACGCACCTCGCCGCGGCGGTGCCCCACGAACACGATCTCGAACGACGGAATCCGTTGCAGCACTTCGTAAGGACCCACAGCGTCGAGTGCGGTAAACGGGGGAACAGCGGAATCGCGGCCAGCATCATGCCCGCGCTTCGGCGGTCGCTTCGGTCTCCGTTTCGGCCGCGGGTGCGGGTGGCCGCCGTAGCCCGGGCGGACGCAGCTTCTCCGGCAGCCAACGGGGCGGGGCGTCGTAGGCCCGGTCAAAGGGACCGCCCGCCGGATCGTCCACTCGTCCGCCCCACCGCACCAGATCCTCGTCGGGCCGGTAGATCTGCCGGATCACCAGCGCGCACAGCGCCACTACGGCGATGTCGCGCAGCAAAACCGTCGTGGTGAAGAACTCCTCGGGGAGCCCACGGTTCGGATTGCCGTACAGGTAATACATCCGCGGGACCCAGACCAGCGCGTCAATTGTCATCCACGCCAGCAGTATCCGACGATGCGGCAGGGCAAGCACCGCCAGCGGTACCAGCCACAACGAAAACTGCGGGCTCCACACCTTGTTCGTCAACAGGAAGACCGCCACCACCAGGAATAACAGCTGCGCCACCCGCGGTCGCCGCGGAGCGGTGAGCGTGACGTAAGCGATTGCCGCACAACACAGTGCGAACGACATGACGACCACCGTGTTCAGCACCGTGGGCGGCTGCCAGAAGCCCTGCGCGGGATCGAACCCGCGCCAGCCGGTGAATGATTTCACGACGTTGTACACCGAGTCCATGTCATCGCCGCGCCGGGCGTTTAGCCGGAAGAACTCCGACCAGCCCCGCGGAAAGAGCACCAGCACAGGAAGATTCACCAACAGCCAGGTCATCGCGGCCGCTCCCGCCGTCCTCCCCAGGGCGCCGAGGCGTCCAGTCCTGATACCCAGCAACAACATCGGGCCCAGGAACAACAGGGGATACAGCTTGGCCGCGGCACCCAACCCGATCAGCACACCGGCCAATACCGGCCGGCGTCGTGCCCACGCCAGCAGTCCGCCCATCGCGAATGCCGTTGCCAGAGCATCGAAATTGGTGAATATCTGAAAGATCACCAGCGGCGAGGCAGCCACCAGGGCCGCGTCCCATAGGCGCCTGCCCGACAGGCCTGCGGTTGCCCAGACGGTCGCCAACCACGCCAACGCCAGCCCGAATGCCGCGACGTCGAAAAAAATCACCACCTCGGCGACCACCGGAAGCGGGGCGAGCTTGCTCAGGGCGGTATAGGTTTTGGCGATCGCCATCGACACGTACTGATAGACGCCGGTCAGTACCGGATACTCCATGTATCGTACGGCGGGCCGGCCGTCGTAACGGGTCTGCGGTGCGCCGTTGGTGTCGGTCTCGATCCAGCTCGACTTATACGGAAACTTGCCCTGGTTCAACAACTCCGCGCCGTAAAGAGGCACCGTATCGGAGTAGCACAACTCGTAGTAAGCGCGTTGATTTTCCCAATTGGCAACACGCTGATCGCCCGTTCCGGTGTGGGTGCTCTGCAAGCAGGCCGCCTTCGTCGACCAGCCGAGCGCCAGAAACACCAGCGCCATCACGAACATGACGCGCACCGGGGTCATCACCCGGGTGCGACCGATCAACGCGTGCCGGCCGACCGGTCCGCCCACGACCTCAGCCAGGGCCTCACCAAGAGAGTCGGTGCGGCTTGGGCAATCACGGTTGTCGACGCTGCGCAGGTCGGCGGCCAAGGGCAGCGGCGAAATGGTGGCGCTCTGCTCCTCGACGCCGGTCACGGTGGCGGCGGAGGAGCTTGCGGACCGCCCGGCGGGACGCCGCCCGGCGGCGGGCCGCCCGGCTGCGGGCCGCCCGGCTGCGGGCCGCCCGGCGGCGGCGGAGCGACGGTGATCGTCGTGGGGGGACCGACCGGGATGGTGATGCCCGGCGCCACCTCGATCGTGGGCTGGATGACGGTCTCCTGCGGCGGCGGGGGCGGCGGCGCAGCCGGCACACCCGCGTAGCCGCCGATCTCGGGCGGCTTCGGGAACGTCTCGTTGGAGGTGCCCTTCAGGGCGCCGTCCATCGTCGATTTCCAGATGTCCGACGGCAGGCCCGAGCCGTAAACCTCTGCACCCGAAGCGGTTACCAGCGGCACGTTGTCTTGCACGGTGCCCACCCAAACGGCCGTCGACAGCGACGGCGTGTATCCGACCATCCAGGCATCCTTGTTCGCGTTGGAGTCTCCCAACTGCACGGTGCCGGTCTTGGCCGCCGACGGACGTCCGCCGGCCAGGTTGTGGCCGCGCGAATAGCCGGCGATCGGCTGCATTGCGGCGGTGACGTTGTCCGCGACACCTTTGTCGATGCGCTGCTCGCCGTTGTTGTTCAAGCTGCCGGCGTCGAAAAGTACTTGGCCGTCCGCATTCACGACCTTTTGCACCAGATGCGGCCGGTGATAGATGCCCGACGCGGCCAACGTGGCGTACGCCGAGGCCATGTCGATCGGCCGGGTTTGGTACTGGCCCAGCACAATTCCGTTGTTCGGTGGTCCGCCCTTGCCATCCTCGGAGAGCGTGTGGTCGACGCCGGGGAAGCTCGTTGCCACGCCGGCTTGATGCGCCGCGTCCGCGACGGCCTGCGGCCCACCCTTGAGTTTGAGCATCAGCCGGTAATAGGCGGTGTTGAGCGAAAGCTTGAGCGCCTCGGCGATGTTGCAGGTACCGCAGCTCTCGCCGTCGACGTTGGTGATCTTGATGCCGTCGACTGTCAGCGGGGAGCTGTCGACCTGATAGCCCAAGCCGATTCCCTGCTCGAGCGCGGCAACCAGGGCGAAGACCTTGAACGACGATCCGGTCTGCAACCCAGCCTGCGCGAAGTCGAAACCGTTGGCGTCAGAACCGCCGTAGTAGGCACGTATCGCGCCGTTATGGGGGTCGACCGAAACCGCGGCGGCGCGCATGTCGGGGTCCTGCCCGTCAAGGTATTTCGACACCGCCTTCTCCGCGGCCTGCTGGGCTTTCGGGTCGATCGTGGTGGTGACCTGGAGCCCCTGCGTGTTCAGGGTCTGCTCGTCGATGTTGAACAGCTCCATCAGTTCTTTGGTCACTTGACGCTCGATCAGCCCGCTGGGGCCTGTGGTTTGGTCCTGCGCGCGGGCCTGATCCGGCGGCACGGTCGTCGGGAACACCTGGGCCGCGCGGTCACTCGCCGATAGCGCCTTGGTTTCCACCATGCCGTCGAGCACCCAGTTCCAGCGCGCGGCAGCGCCTTTGGGATCGACGGCCGGGTCCAGCGAGGACGGGCGTCGAATCAGCGCCGCCAGCAGTGCCCCTTCGGAGACGGTGAGCTGATCGACCGGCTTGTCGAAATACGCCTTGGCAGCGGCCGAAATACCATAGGCACCCCGGCCGAAGTAGATGATGTTCAGATACGCCTGCAAGACATCGTCTTTGGACCACTCCCCCGACATCTTGGTGGCGATGACCAATTCCTTGGCCTTGCGGATCAGGCCGCTGAGCCCGTGTTGTGCCGAACCGACGAGCGCGTTCTTCACATACTGCTGGGTGATCGTCGAGCCGCCCTGTAGGTCGCCGCCACCGAAGAGGTCGTTGTTCACCGCACGCGCGAAGCCGGTGAACGAAAAGCCCGGGTTGGTGTAAAAGTTGCGGTCCTCTGCCGCGATCACCGCCTGGCGGACATGCACGGGCACCTGGCTGATGTTGACATCGACCCGATTACCTTCGGGCGGAACGATTTTGGCGATCTGTGAGCCGTCGCTGGCCAGGATTGTCGACACCTGGTTGGTACGGATGTTACCCGGCTTGGGAACGTCGACGATGAAGTACGCCATGGCGAAAGTGACGATCGGCAAGAGCACCAGGACCACCAAGGTGAGGTAGACCCCTCGTCGCACCCACAACCAGTTGATCTGCTCCGCCCAGCTCCGGTACCCCGGTCGCGGCGCTCCGTCGCCTGGTCCACCAAGCCCCCCGTGCCGCGCGGGTGGCGGCGGAGGTCCTTCCGGTGGGCGGCGTCCGCGGATCGGTGGGTCGCGCCGCGGAGAGGTTGCCGCGCGACCGTCCATCGCGGCCTTGACCTCATTGAGCGCGTCGCGTTCCAGGGGTGTCGACGGGGGACCGTCCAATGCGGCCTTGACTTCCTCAATGGGGTCGGGCCGCCGCGGCGACCGGTCGTCGACGACGGGCGGCAGGATCGTGGTCATCCGGTCGTCGGGAGGAACCTGACGGCGGCGGTTCGACCCCGGGCGCGCGCTGTCAGGCTGCGGACGATCGGGATCGTCCGGTCCGTTGCTACCGGTGTGCATGCCCATGCGCTCAGTCGCTGATTTCTTTGCGTCACTCCACGACTGGTCGTGGCGACCTTCGTTATTCAATGGCCGTCCGGGCGCCGTTGCGCGCCGTCCGCGTGCCGCCGGTGCCCTTGGGCGGGCGTGCCGCACCCATCACATAAGACTTGACGAGGTGGTTCCAGCTGCATGTTCGGCACACCTCAACCACGTGAACCGAGAACTCCTCAAAGCGAGTTGCCAACATCACCAACTCTTCGGCAGTGCGAGCCGAGCCCGACACCGCACCCAGGTGGTCGCCGAATACCCACGACACCAGGGTGAGTTGCTCCTTTCGGCAGATCGGGCACATCACCTGACTCTGTTTCCCATGAAACTTCGCGGCGCGCAGCAGATACGGGTTGGCGTCACACACCTCGGACACGCCGGTGCGGCCCGAGTACACCTCGGAGAGCAGTGAGCGCCGCCGAAGCGCGTAATCCACCACTTGTCGCTGCAGTCGCACGGTGACCAGAGTACGTGGCGATCCGCACCGCGGATACGCAACCGCGGGTGTTGCCGGCCCGAGCCGCATTGATCGCCCGTCGCACTCTGCGCAGAACCAAAGCCGTTCTCCTACGATCGTCCGCACCAACGGCCGCGGGCTCGCCGGGCCTGCTGGAGGATGTGCCTGCTCTTCGGGCGCCTACGGACCCCGTCGCCTGCTCAGCGGTGTGACAAATAGCGCACTAACGCCAGGTAGTCGCCAGGTAGTGTTGTGGCGAATATATCGGGACGATACGATGACGCGAGGCGTCGGACCGTCGTAACTGACCATGCAAAGGAGGTGGGTCGATGCTGGAGCTAGCCATCCTAGGACTTCTGATCGAGTCGCCTATGCATGGCTATGAGCTGCGTAAACGGCTGACCGGTTTGCTCGGCGCGTTTCGGGCATTCTCCTATGGATCGCTCTACCCGGCCCTGCGGCGCATGCAGGCCGAGGGATTGATTGCCGAGAATGCCGCCCCGGCCGGAACCCCCGTGAGGCGTGCCCGGCGGGTCTACCAACTTACCGACGCGGGCCGCGAACGTTTCGGTGAGCTGGTGGCCGACACCGGTCCGCACAACTACACAGACGACGGCTTCGGAGTACACCTGGCCTTCTTCAACCGCACGCCGGCGGAAGCGCGGATGCGCATCTTGGAAGGCCGCCGGCGTCAGGTGGAGGAACGTCGCGAAGGCCTCCGCGAGGCGGTGGCGCGGGCGAGCAGCTCGCTCGATCGCTACACCCGCCAACTGCATCAACTCGGGCTCGAATCCAGCGAGCGTGAAGTCAAGTGGCTCAACGAGCTAATCGCCGCGGAACGGGCAGCAGAAAAAACGTGAACCCGACCTCGACATCCAACACGAACGAACACACCAGACACCGGACACAAAAGGCTATGAAGTTAGGAGAACGCCCTATGAGTGACCACAGGCCGTTAGGGGCGCCTGAGGCGCAGTCGGAAGTAAGAGTCGCCATTGTCGGCGTTGGAAACTGCGCGTCTTCGCTGGTTCAGGGCGTCGAGTACTACCAGAACGCCGACGAAACGTCGACGGTACCGGGCCTCATGCACGTGCGGTTCGGGCCGTACCACGTTCGCGACGTCAAGTTCGTGGCGGCCTTCGACGTGGACGCCAAGAAGGTCGGCTTCGACCTGTCTGACGCGATCTTCGCCTCGGAGAACAACACCATCAAGATCGCCGACGTGGCGCCCACCAATGTGGTGGTGCAGCGGGGCCCCACCCTCGACGGCATCGGCAAGTACTACGCCGACACCATCGAGCTGTCTGATGTGGAGCCCGTTGACGTGGTGCAGGTGCTGAAGGAAGCCAAGGTCGACGTGCTCGTGTCGTACCTGCCGGTCGGCTCGGAAGAGGCCGACAAGTTCTACGCCCAGTGCGCCATCGACGCCGGCGTGGCGTTCGTCAACGCACTGCCGGTGTTCATCGCCTCTGACCCGGTGTGGGCCAAGAAGTTCGCCGACGCCGGGGTGCCGATCGTCGGTGACGACATCAAGAGCCAGGTCGGCGCGACCATCACGCACCGGGTGATGGCCAAGCTGTTTGAGGACCGCGGCGTGCAGTTGGACCGCACCATGCAGCTCAACGTCGGCGGCAACATGGACTTCCTCAACATGCTCGAGCGCGAGCGGCTGGAGTCCAAAAAGATCTCCAAGACCCAAGCGGTCACGTCGAACCTGCAGCGCGAGTTCAAGACCAAGGACGTCCACATCGGTCCGTCGGACCACGTGGGCTGGCTTGACGATCGCAAGTGGGCCTACGTGCGGCTGGAGGGCCGTGCGTTCGGCGACGTGCCGCTGAACCTGGAGTACAAGCTGGAGGTGTGGGACTCGCCGAACTCGGCGGGCGTCATCATCGACGCGGTGCGGGCGGCCAAGATCGCCAAGGACCGCGGCATTGGCGGCCCGGTGATTGCGGCGTCGGCCTACCTGATGAAGAGCCCGCCGCAGCAGCTGCCCGACGACATCGCGCGGACCAAGCTCGAAGAGTTCATCGACGAGGCCTAACCAGCTCCTTCTCCTCGTCGAGTGTCACGACAGCGTGGCGGCGAGCGTCGAGAGCCACTCCAGCCGTGAGGTTGGGGCACAGCTCGTAGAGTCGGAGATCGTGACCGAGATGTCCGAAGGCGAACTGGCGGAATTGTCCGAGTTCTCGCTGCTGGCCGAGAACGCCGAGCAGGCCGGCGTCGCTGGTCCGCTGCCTGATGTAGAACGCGTGCAGTCGGATTCGG
>Ga0310911_10000390_pt1 | contig 15895 bp, 21 predicted proteins | sample GREbulkMGHF170_FD_203532 | JGI IMG/M metagenome (GOLD analysis project Ga0310911, IMG submission 203532) | Lab enrichment of tropical soil microbial communities from Luquillo Experimental Forest, Puerto Rico - GRE.bulkMG.HF170 | ecosystem: Environmental > Terrestrial > Soil > Tropical forest >... | reverse complement strand
CCCCACGGACGCCCAGCGTCCCTCGGTCCTGCTTGCGAAGACGATGGCGCAGATTCAGGGCGCCGTGGTCGCCACCACAGACACGGCGAAGAACGGCGACGGTGTCACCAAGACGACCACCAGCCCGCAGGCCGCCAACCCCGCACAGGGCAAGTCGAATGGCACAGGCGGCCAGGGCGGCGGCAATGCCAGCAATGACATCCGGCGCGGAAAGAAATAGTCCAGCCCCAGTCATTGCGAATTCCGCACCCTAGACTCCGCGGCCGACATGGTTGACGTACTCCTTCACGAAGCGGCCGGTGCGCTGCGCGCCCAAGAGGGCGGCAAGTGGGCTGTGACGCTCATCACGCCCGGCAAGGGCTCCAGCGGAACGTACAGCGAGGCCGTGCTGGAGCGTGATGCTCCCACCGCCTTCCCCAAGGGCATGAAGCTGTGGTTCAAGCACCCCGGCGAAGGCCAGGGCGCTGGCGACCGTGACCCGCGTGACCAGTGGGGCGTGCTCGACGAGAACGCGGGCTACACACCCGGCGAAGGCATCACCGGCAAGGTGCGCCTCCTTCCGCACTGGAAGGAGGTTGTCGAATCCCTCGGCGACCAGGCATCCCTCTCCATCTATGCGATGGGCGACGCCGACAAGGACGGCAATGTGACCGCTCTGCACGAGTCGGTCACCAACTCGGTGGACATCGTGTCCTACCCCGGACGCGCAGGCTCCGGCCTGAAGCAGAAGCTTGAGGCGGCCCGCGCCGCCTCCACTCAGCCTGGGTCAACCTCGGCCCCGGATACACACACACAGGAGGAATCCATGGATGAGCTGACGAAGGCCGTTGAGGCCCTCACGACGCTTCTCAAGGCGCACCTCGACGAGCAGAAGGCGGCCACCGACGCCGCCGCCAAGGCCGAGGCTGACGCCAAGGCCGAGGGCAAGGAGCTGAGCGACGCCATCGAGGCGTTCGCCATCGCCAGCAAGGCGATCTCCGAGGCCCAGCTCTCGCCGAGCGCCGAGGCCGACCTTCTCGCACTCGCCAAGCGTGGCGAGGACGTGACGGCCGCAATCGAGTCCGAGAAGAAGAAGAAGGCGGAGTACGCCGAGGCGGCGAAGCCGGAAGCTCCCAAGGGCTACGTGCTCAACGAGGCCGCGGCCGGCGCCAAGTCGGCCTCCGACTACCTTCCGAAGGGCTGGTAAGCGATGGCTACCAACATGTTCAAGAAGTACACCGAGTCGCTCGTTCGTGAGTGGACCGTCGGCGCCAACGTTCCTTCGGGCACGCTCGTCATCGACGCGAACAGCAAGCCGGGCGTCACGCTGACGGCTTCGGGCGACACGGCGAATCTGACCGTCACCTCTCCCGGCGGCGGCCTCAGCATCGCCTGGAAGAAGAAGGCGGGTGTCGGCAACCGTCCGAACGCCGCCCCCGTCGCGGTCGACGGCTCGTGGCTGTTCACGGTCGCGGGCGTCACCGCCGGTGAGACGGTCGGCTCGGGCGCGGCGGGCACGGCTCGCGGCACCAAGGTCTACCGCATCTCGTCGGACGGCTCCCTCACCCTCACTTCCACCAGCAACACCTACGTGGGCATCATCGACGACTGCCGCATCATCGGCACGACCGCAGCCGTCCAGATCGGAGTCTGACACCATGGCAATCGACCTTTCCTGCGACGGCCGTCTCGAGGTCCTGCCGTTCGTCAACGAGCGCAAGTACCTCGCCATGACCGAGATGGTCAAGGGCATGTCGCTGGGCGGCTACGCCGGTCAGCGCGCCGCGCTCGACCTGAAGGAGTCGCTGTCCTCCTCGGACGCGCCCTACTCGCTCGCCCACCTCGTCAACGTGCGCAACCTTCCCGACTGGGACAAGGCGGAGCGCCAGTGGACGAAGATCGCCGACGTTACCCCTGTCGACAACTTCGACCCTCAGACGTTCTACACCCTGCGCATGCGCATCGGTGACAACCTGAAGTACGGCAAGGGCGTGAAGACCAACCCGGTCTACCCCGTCTCGCCGAAGGTTGACGAGGGTGAAGCCTACGGGTACACCTTCGGCTACTCGGAGGAGCAGGTGACTGCCGCCATCGAGAAGCGAGGCTTCAAGGTGGGCCTGACGCTCGAGCGCCTCATCTCGAACGTGGCGCCGTTCGTGCGTCAGCTTCCCGGCGACATGCTGGAGATCGCGCTGGACACGGACGAGTTCCTCGTCTTCGACGCGCTTCAGTCGAACGTCTCGGGCACCTCGCAGCTGGCCGCGGGCACCGCCCCGATCACGGGCGAGTCGATTTCGGCGACCGCGCCGTTCTCGATCCCGGCCCTGCGTCTCGGCCTGCACCAGATCGGCCTGCGCCAGGTCGCGCAGCGGTACGTCACGCTCGCCCCGTCGTACTACATCGTGGTCGGCCAGGGTCAGGCGGAGGCGGCGAACGCCGCGATAGCGCAGGCCCGCCAGTTCCAGCAGGTCCGGAACGTGAACGGTAACAACACGTTCATCTACGGCGCGCCGGACATGGGCAACCTGGGCAAAATCGAGGGCGTCATCGAGTCGCCGTGGATCACGTCCTCGACCGCCTGGTACGCCGTCCCCTCGGCGGGCACCAGCCGCCGCCCCGGCCTGACCAAGATGGAGCTGGTCGGCCGCACCGCCCCGGAGGTGCTCGTGAACAACTTCACGGGCGTCCTGCTTCAGGGTGGCGCGGGCTCCAGCCCGTTCGACCTGGCTCACTTCGACAACGACACCGTCGACCTGAAGCTGCGCCAGTTCACCAACGCGACACTGCTCGACGAGCACCAGATCGTCTGGAGCCCCGGAGCCTAAGCAACCCCCATCGAGAGCCCCCGCCTCCTGTAGGCGGGGGTTCTTCGTTCCCCGCACCCTAGACTGCGCCCCGCCATGCCAACCTGGACACCTATCTCGCCCGGTACAGACCCGTGGGGGACACTGCTCGACGCCACCCTCACCACCTTCAGCGACGCCATCGACATGAAGGCGGAGGATAGCGCCACGGTGCACCTCTCCGGCGCGGAGACCATCACCGGCGCGAAGACGTTCAGTGCGGCCCCCGCCGTCCCGGACGCCTCCTTCGCCATCAGCAAGGTCAACGGCCTCCAGTCCGCGCTTGATGCGAAGAGTACGAATTACGCTCGCACCACCACGCAGGTTGTCACCGGTGGCATCGCCGCGGGCGGCCAGGCCTCCTTCACCATCCCTGTCGGCAACGTGTACGTGCTGTCCAAGATCCAGGTCGACAAGGCCGCCCGTATCCGCGTGTACGCCACCATCGCCCAGCGTACCGCTGACGCCTCGCGTGGCGCGGTGCTGCCGACCGGGGATCACGGGGTGGAGTTCGAGTACACCTCGGCAGGCGCGGAGACCATGACGATCGCACCGAGCCTCACGTGCGACAACTTCGAGTCGACGATCAACGCCCCCATCCTGATCGACAACCCGGCAGGCACCATGCAGAGCATCACCGTCACCTTCACCTTCAAGCGGATGGAGTAGGCGATGGCAACCCGCTACGCCGTCGCGAACGGCAATTCCTCGTCATCGTCCACATGGGACGGTGGCACGCTTCCCGCATCCACCGACGATGTCTTTGCGAACGGTCACACCGTATCGATTGACGCGGACTTCACTGTCAACTCACTGCGCACCGTCAGCAACACGACACCCGCTATTGCGGCAGGCGGCTCCTTCCAGGTCACGGCCACCGCAACCGTTACCGTGACCGCGGGTATTCTCGCCGCGCATAATGCCTCATCGAGTGAACTGCTTCTCATCAAGGCTGGCTCGGCTACAGTCACGGTCACAACGCCGAACATCGTCCCGGCCAATGTCAATGGCGTCTATGGGGTCCATGTCGACCCCACGCAGACGGGCACCCTGGCGATCAATGCGAACATCGCGGGCGGCGGCGGCGGCACGAACTCCATCGGCCTCTTTGGGGAGTCCTCTGCGCCGACAACCATCACCGGGAACATCGTCGGGGGATCTGGGTTGAGTAACGGTGCGGGTGCGCTCTTCGACTATGCCTCCGGCGGGACAACTGTCACGATCATTGGCAACGTAACCGGTGGCAGCGCATCCTACGGCGTGGATGTCTCGAGCGGATACTCGGGCACAATGACGATCACCGGTAACGTCATCGGCGGCGCAGACAATGTTTACGGCGTCAACTTCGAGGGCGACGCCTTCGGCTCCGGTGCCCATCTTGTCATCAACGGGGATGTTACGCCCGGCACCGGATACGCGGCGGGCCTCTCAATCAATCTCAACTCAGCTGACGCAACGATCCGGGGCAATATCAAGCAGGGGGCCTACGGGTACGGATGCCCGGCGATCATCACTACAAGCGGCTCCAAACAACTACGACTCTCCGGCGATATCTGGGCGGGTGGTGCAGGCACGACCGGAGGCCGGCACGGCTATTGGCCAATCCAGGGATGTTGGGTACCCATTAACGGCGAAGGCCTTACCGTCCACCTCCTCGATGACACGGGGTTCCCGGCATCCTCGGGCGGAACCGATGTATCCCTCGGCGCCGGCGGCTCTGGCGGCCCCATGCGCCCCGCGACGGGCATCCAGTGGCCCCTGCCGCGGTAGCCCTCGGCACCTAGACTGCGCGCTCGTCATGAGCACACTCGACTCTCTCCGCGCACTCGTCAGGGATACCGACTCGGTCGTCTTCCAGGACGCGGACCTTCAGGCCGCACTGGATGTGGTAGGCGGGACGGACCTCCTGCGGGCCGCCGGTGTCGCCGTGCAGACGCTCGCCATCGAATACGCCCAGCAGGGCAAGTCGGTGACCACCGCGGACCTGGCCGTCGACCTTGCCGACCGCGGCCCCAACCTCGTCAAGGTCGCTCAGTCCTTCTTCGCACAGGCCGCCGCGATCGCCGAGGCCGGGGCAGATTCCTTCATCGCCGTCGCGGAACCGGGCGGTCGGACGCCGGGGTGGGATGGCGAGGTCTTCTGGGCGCCCTACGGCAGCCCCTACTACTTCGGAACGGAGTGGATCATCTAATGGCTAACCCCGTCATCAAGGTCACCCCGGAGGGGCTCGACTTGGAGCTGGAACGGGGGGATGATGCCTCCCTCCAGTGGACGTTCACTTCGGGCGGCGTTCCTGTCACTGACCTGCCGTCCACCGGATGGAAGGCGCAGGTCCGCGCCAAGCCGACGAACGCCTCCAACCTCGCCGATGCGCCCGTCCTCATGGAGTTCGCTATCGACACGAGCGACATCGCTACCGGCGTCATCCGCCTCTCCTGGAACGGCGACGACATCGACGCCCTGCCGAAGCGCGCGTACTGGGACCTCCAGAATGACGCCGCAGGCCGCCGCACCTACGTGGGCGGGGTCGTCATCTCCGACGATCAGGTGACCCGATGACCGACCTCACGGTGGAGATCACTCCGCCGCCGCCCATCACCATCGAGATCCAGCCTGGCGGCGCACGCGGCCCGGCGGGCGCAGATGGGGCGGACGGCGCGAACGGGGCGAACGGGGCGGACGGCGCGAACGGGGCGGACGGTCTCAGCGCGTACAACGTCGCGCAGTTGAACGGCTTCCTTGGCACGGAGGCGCAGTGGCTTGCATCGCTCAAGGGGGCGGATGGGGCCGACTCGACGGTACCTGGCCCCGCAGGCCCTACGGCCGTCAGCGCGGATGCTGGCAACTCGGCGACCCTCGGCACAGATGGACTCCTGTTCGTCCCGGAGCCGCCGACTGGCGGCGCCTCCAACTGGGGCGCCATTGGTGGCACACTCTCCGATCAGACCGACCTCCAGACCGCGCTGAATGCGAAGGCCGACACGGCGAGCCTCGGCACCGCCGCCACCCACGCCGCGACCGACTTCGCCACGGCCGCACAGGGCGCGAAGGCTGATACGGCAGTCCAGCCGGGATCGCTCGCCGCGGTTGCAACCTCCGGTGCGTACGCGGATCTGACCGGGAAGCCGACGCTCGGAACTGCGGCTGCGCACGCGGATACGGACTTCGCCCCCACAGGGGCGTACGTGAAGCCCGGCACCGGCATCCCGTCGACGGACATGACCACCGCGGTCCAGACGAGCCTCGGCAAGGCCGACACGGCAATTCAGGGTTCCGACTCGCGTCTCACCGACTCACGGACGCCCACGGGCTCCGCTGGCGGCGACCTCACGGGCACCTATCCGAACCCGACGCTCGGAACGTCAGGTGTTACCGCGGGCTCGTACACGAACGCGAACATCACAGTCGACGCGAAGGGCCGTGTCACAGCCGCCGCGAACGGGGCGAGCGGCTCCTCCAAGTCTGTCCAGCACGAGACAACCAGTAACTACGACTACACGGGCGTAGCCGCCGCCGGAACATCAACCAGTGCATCCGGCTGGACGATCACCCGCCTCGACCTGTCCTCGCCGTCCACCGCCCCGAAGCACGCCTCCGGCGCTTGGACCGGTCGCGCCGGCCTCACCTACACGTAAGGAATAACCGTGAGCATTCGATACGCGACCAAGGCGGGCAACTGGTCCGATGTGACCGTCTGGGATGGCGGCGCGAGCCTCCCAGGCTCAAGCGATGACGTGTACGCGAACAACTTCGCGGTCACGATCAACCAGTCGATCAGTGTGAACTCACTGAAGACGATCAGCAACACGACGCCTGCGATCACCGCGGGTGGCACATTCACTGTCACGGTTGCCGCAACGGTGACCCTAGCAGCGGGCATTCAGGCAACGGACTACGGCGCATCCTCGGCGCTACTTACGGTCAACGCAAGCAGCAATGCCGTGACAATCACGGCAACGGCCAACGGATTCACGGCCGGAACGGCCGCATCGAGAAGCGCACTCTCCGTTTCATCCGGATACACCGGCACGCTGACAATCAACGGCAACGTCACAGGCGGCACGAACGGAAGTGCCTACGGGCTCAACTGCGCCGCCGCCTGCACGATCAACATCACGGGGACGGTGACCGGAGGTACCGCGGGCGCTGGCATCAACGATACCGCCAACTCGACGATCTTCACCATCTCCGGGGACCTCATTGCGGGTAGTTCGACCACCGCCTACGGCTTGACAAGCTCGGGCGGTACACCCATCAGCGTCACCGTTAGCGGTGACATCAAGGGCGGCAGTGTCAACGCCTCCTACGGGCTCCAGGCCACCGCTGCCACCGTCCGCGGGAACCTCAAGCCAGGCTCGTACAACACAGGCGGCGTGGGCACGCAGGCGATCAACAGCACCAACCTGCTCCGCTTCTCCGGGCACATCTACTCAGGCAACATGTACACCTCGACTGGGCCTTCGGGGTTCTTCCCGATCCTCGGGAACTGGTGCGCGATCTCCGGCGAAGAGGTCTACATGCACGTCTTCGACGACGGCAACTTCCCCACCGGCAACAACGGCACCGCCCGCGTCCTCGTCCGATACGGTCCGAACAACCCCGCTGCGGCGGATGTGCGCAGTGGGACGACGTACGGCGCGTCAGGCTCGCTGACAGGGACGCTTGCGGTCCCGCCTGCGGCATCGGTGGCGTCGGGCGTGCCGGTGGATGCAACGACCGGGACGGCGGCGCTGAAGCTCTCCGACGTGCTCTCTGGGACGGGCGCGCAGGTAGCGGCGGTGTTCCCGTAGATCGGCTGTATCGGCGGAGAGACTCACCGCTCTCCCAAGTATGAGCAACCTCAGCAACCCCGTTTACGGCCACGCCTACCACCTCGACGACGGCACCGAGTGCGATCACCCGTCGTCATGCCTGCGCACGATCGTCTGGCCTGGAATGAACCGGGTCACCGTCCAGGACTGAGCAACTCGATCGCGTCCAGCGCGGCCTTCGCGGTCACGACATCCCCTTCGTGAAATGCGAGGTCGGCGAGGTCGCGGAGGGCTGCGACTGCGGCCTGCCGGGCAGCGGGTATCGGGCTCGGTTGATCGTCGGCGGTGGTCATCGCTGGCTCCCCAGGTAGGCTTGAGGCCTGCCCTCGTAGCTCAGTGGAAGAGCGCCGGACTCCTAAGCCGGGCGTCGCTGGTTCGAATCCAGTCGGGGGCACAGTCCGTACCACGACAGACACATGCGAGGTCGCAATCCCCCTTTTCATGCGACCAACCCTCTCCTTAGGACGCGCAGTATGTGCGATCAATGTGTGTCGTTGGCGCAATATCACGGCTCAATGACGCCCTAGCGCCGCCTGAGCCGAGAGCGCAGATATCAACAGATCGTTCCACGTCCGTACCACGCCGCGTCCCACGTCAGACCGCCGGGAGGGCCGCGCGGACGCGCTCCGCGTTCGCATTGACGAGGTGAGCGTATATCTGAGTGGTCGACGGGTCTTCGTGACCGAGCAGCTGGCCGATCTCCAGGAGAGAGAACCCGGCTGCCGCAAGGAAGGAGGCGTAGGTGTGACGGCAGTCATGCAGGCGCATCTGGCCGACGCCGGAGAGTCCGACCGCAGGCAGCCAGGACTTCTTCCGCCAGTTGGCGTAGTCCAGTCGGTAACCGTTCTTCTCGAACACGAATCCCGTGGTGCGTCCGGCGATGATGGGCTCGAGTCGTTCCGCCAGAGCGTCGGTGATCGGCACGGGCCGCTGACGGCGATCCTTCGGATACTCCTTCAGCCGGCGCCCGACGGAATCCCAGACATCGGCGACGATGATCTCTCGACGGCTCAGACTGACGCGCCCGACTTGGAGCCCATTCACCTCTCCCCATCGAAGGCCAGCGCCCAGCAAGGTAGACATGATGGCACGGTCCACATCGTCAGTCATTGCGTCCCGCAGAGCGATCGCCTCGTCGGAACTCAGAAACCGCATGTGAGTGGACTTCACTTCACCGAGCCCGAGGCGCGCAGCCGGGTTGTAGTCGACGATCCGGGCATCGATCGCGGCGTTGAAGGAGGCGGAGAGCATGAGCGTGAGTTTCTGCACCGACCCGCGGGCAAGCCCCCGCTCCTTCATGAGGGACACCGCCCACGCGCGAACGTCCTGCCGCGTGATGTCCTCCAGTGGCACGCCACCCCACTGCGGGTCCATGTGCTTCACCCGCTGTGTCAGCTGGCGTTGCGCTGTGGAGTCCTCGATGTCGCGAGTTGTCCACCACTCATCCACCCACTCCCCCCAGGTCCGCTTGCGCGCGTCTGGCGAGCGCCAGTCTTTCTTGCGCGACTCCGCTTGCGCCTCGATTGCCGCGTTGACGGCGGCACGCTTGCCGGGGAACGTTCCCTTCACCGTACGGCGCTTGCCGCTTGCGTCCCGATACACCCCGCGGTAACGGCCGGAGGGGAGCTTCTCTGCTGATGCCATGTCGATATGGTAGCGCTTCAATGATCAAGATGTTAGCATCAGGTACTTAATACTCACCATGAAGGAGCAGCTATGTCGCGAGGCAGCAGGAAGTCGTTGGCGGAAATAGGGATCTTGACCCCGGAGGAGGTCGCGGACCTGCTCGGGCTCAGCCTCCTCACCATCCGCAGGGGGCTCAAGGACGGCACGCTCAAAGGCAACCAGCCCCGCGGCGAGAACTCCTATTGGTACATCAGGCGCGAGGACGCGATCGCATGGCTTGTGGGCGAGCAGGCGGCCTGACCCCCTAGACTGCGGCGCACTATGCCGTTGCGCCCTGTTCCCGACCCTGATGACTGGGCCGAAGACATCGTCGAGGTTGCCCTCGCGGAGATGAACGCGGCCATCGACATCGTCACCGTCGCGCCCGGCGCCATGGCCGATGACGGCACAATCAGCGACCCCACCATCACCACGGTGATCGCCCGGCGCCCCGCGCGCATCCAGCCCATGCGCTACCCGCAGGCGAGCGACGCCGCCGCCTCCACCGTGGTGCGCCGGCACTACATCTTCCAGATGGAGATGCGCGCAGGCGACGGTGCCATCGAGCCCGGCATGACGATCCGCGTCCAGGACGGCGGACGCGACCCGCTTCTTCAGCGCTACACCTTCGTCGTCCTCATCGCAGCCTCCTCCTCGTGGGCGCCCGTGTACACCATCCAGGCTTACGCGGAGTTCAGCAATGGCAGCTAACCTCAGCGCCCTCATCGTCCAGGTCCAGGACTACGACCAGGGCATCAAGAGCCGACTGTTCGACATCGGGCAGGATGTAGCCCTGGACGGTCAGACGCAGATGCGCCAGCACCTCGAGACTGCTACCACCCCCTGGGGTGAGGCGCGTCAGACAGGCGAGGTGACAGGTCGTAACCGCGACGGCTCCCCCAAGCCCGGCCCCCGCCAGTTCGCAGGCCGCGTGGAGAACGAGGACATGATCGACAAGATCACCTCGGTCGCCGAATGGGTGGACGCGAACACGCTCGAGATTCGCTGGGGCTGGCAGGACGCCGACTACCAGGCCTACTTCGGCTACCAGGAGCACGGCACCGCACACATCGCCCCGGCCGAGTCGCTCCAGTTCTCCTTGGACCGCGCCGAGGACATCCTCCGGGGGAGGCTCAATGCCCTTGGCTGACGGGGACTTCACCGGCGAGGTGGAGACCGAATGGATTCTGGCTACGCTCGGCGCGCTCGGCAACGTCTATGAGACGGAGGTGTCTGACGCCGCCGACCTGCCCCGCTCCGGCAACCTCGTCGAGCCGTACATCGTCGTACGGTTCGCCGCCCCCTTCGCCTCCGCCGTCGGCCGCAACATCGCCACCGGCGAGCAGGGCCAGCCGCACACTCTCTCCTTCACCGTCATCGTGGGCTCCGGCACCGCCGAGTGGACCCGCAAGACGATGAACCGGGTCAACAAGGCGCTCACCGGCAAGCTGGCGTCCAACACCTCCTCCCCCATCAAGGCGACCGGCGGCCTCCAGTACCCGACGCCCGCCATCGGCGCCTCGCCGATGCGCTACCAGAAGGCGCAGTTCTTCCGGCTCGACATCAACGTCTGACAGCCCCGACCGGAGTCCTCTGGCTCACCTAGACTCCGCCGCCGTGAGCAAGCGCCTTTATATCCACGCCCAGACCGGCGAGCCCGAGTGGTATGCCCCGGAGTTTGCCGCACAGTTCCCGGACCTCGTCGAAGTGGACCCGGACATCGACCAGCCCGCCGAGGTGGAAGCCGACGAGCCGGCCCCCGCCAGCGATGACTCCCCCAAGGAGAACAAGTGAGCAAGACGCTCCCCGGATACCGGACAATCCTGATCCTGCCCGCGGTTGAGGTGAACGGCGTCCCATGGATCGTCACCCCGACCGGCCTCGTCGACTACACGGCCCCCACCGCGGCGGCGCTGAACGTCTACCAGGCGATCACCAAGCCGAGCGACACCAATGCTTCACAGGGTGGCAACATCTCGCAGGTCGTAATCGATGACCTGGCGCTGGGCCTGACTGCATCGGACATCGACAACACGAAGACCGTGTGCTCGAAGAACGATGTCGGCCAGCCGACGCTCTACAACTTCGACGCGAAGCTGAACGCGAAGCGTGACGCGGCCATCACCGGCGACTCTACCGCGAACCTGTTCCGCGACCTGTTCCGCGCACCGGACGTGGCGTACTTCATCGCCGACCGTGTCCGCGGGCAGAAGGACTCCACCGAGACCTTCGCCATCGGCGACGAGGTGGACCTGTACTACGTCAACACCGACAATCCCATCCCGGACTACGGCGACAAGAAGTACCTCATCCACAAGGTCGAACTGATCCAGAAGGGCATCGTGAACACTAAGTTCACGCTGACGGCCTGAGAGGCGAACCATGGCTACCGCTACCCAGATCATCTCCAACGGCGCTGTCGCAGTCATCGCCGGGCCATCCACCGCCATTTCCGACTCGCACTGGTCGACGGGCGCCACCCTCGCCGAACTGTCGTCGCTCACTAACTACTCGGCAGGCGTCCAGGCGGCAGGCTCGACGTTCAACGTGCAGGCCTCCAACTCGGTCGAGGACCGCTCCTGGGCAGACCAGGCGGGTGCCAAGTCGCGCGGTCTCGCCAAGGCGTCCGGCACGGTCGAGCCGTTCGTCCCCGGCAAGGGTGACACCTCGTCCATCATCGCTAACGCATACGACGCCTTCACGGCGACCCGTACCCCGCTCGCCTTCGTGCAGCGGTTCGTCACCCCCGAGTCGAACGCGATCGCCGCTGGCGACGAGGTAAACATCTTCAAGGTGATGACCGATGGCCGCGAGCACAAGAAGACGGATGCCTCGCAGACCACTTCGGTCGACCTGATCCTTCAGGACGGAGCGCTCCTGAACTACATCGTCCCCGCGTCCACTCCGACTTCGGTATCGGTCACCCCTTCTGGGGCACTTGCGGTCACGTTGGGGGCACCTAAGTTCCTGAAGGCCACCTACCAGGGCCGCAACGTCACGGTCGGCACCCAGTGGGTGTCCTCCAACGAGGCGATCTTCAAGGTGACCGCAGGTGGCATCATCATCCCGGTCGCCGCAGGCACCGCCAACCTCACGGTGAGCATCGCGGGCAGCGCCGCCGGTTCATCGATCGCCGTCACGGTTTCCTAAGCACGCTACCTTAGGACAAAGCCGCCGCCCCTCTCCCCTGGGGCGGCGGCTTTGTGTATGGTGTGGGCATGGAACCTACAGCGATCCTCGGCAACGCGATTTTCTTCATCATCATCGGGGTCGTCACCGCGTTCATCTGGTACGTAATCATCCGCGTCGCCGTCTCCCATGGCATGCGCTCCTACCATCGGTGGGCCGCCGAGCAGCGGGTGAAGGTGGACAAGTAACCCATCGCTCGCTAGACTCCGCGGTCGCATTCGCACCGACCCGGAGGGAGCCCGTATGGGCAAGGCCAAGGCTGACATCGACGTTCAGGCGATCGCCGATCAGGCGCGTGAGGAGTTCGACCTCGGGGCGGAGCTGCGCGGACGTTCGCGTCGCACCAAGACCGTCCGCGTCTACATGGACGAAGTCGCCGGCGAGCGCCTGGGCGGCGCAGAACTCCGGGACGCGGTGAGCGAGTTCGGCATGCCCACGAAGGAGATGCACTACTGGGGCATCGTCGGCGAGCGGATGAAGCTGGACGACAAGAAGGACGCCGCGCAGATCAAGGCCCTCAATGAGGAGGCCGCTGCGCTCCAGAAGACGCTGGACGACTCAGCGCTGGACATCGAACTCACCTCCGTCCCCAAGCTGGTCAAGGATGACGCCAACCGTGCGGCTCGTGCCGCGCTCGGCATCCGGGAGCGGGTCACCGAGAGCCACCCGCGCGTGGACGAGTTCATCGACGAGAACGACGCGCAGTTGCTCCAGAGGTGCGTGGCGTCCATCACCAAGGTCGGCACAGGAGCCAAGAACAAGGGGCTCAGCATCGAGTCCGCCCGGAACCTTCGCGAGATGCTCCCCGAATGGGAGTGGCAGAAGATCAACGAGGCGCTCAAGTCCCTCCTGTACGAAAAGGTCATCGCCTCAGCCGCAGTCGAGAACCCGGATTTCTAGCCCGGTACCTGGCTAGCGAACGCGGCGCCGGGTACCTCTTCAAGATCAGGGCCGCCCTCGCGCGGGGCTACCAGCCCACCGCGTTCCTGCTCGGCAAGCAGCCGAAGCATCCCCGCAAGTGGGATCTCCTTCTCGCCGAGGCCGACTACGTGCTCGAGGTGGAGCGGTGCCAGCAGTGCGGGCGCCCGAAGTGGATCTGCCAGAACGACGATACGGACATCGCCGTGGACCTCTTCCCGGAGACCTGCCACATCACCGCGCAGATCCGCGCCGAACAGCGCAAGGCGAAACCGGACGACCCGGCCACTGACGGACAGATGTACAACTTCGAGGTCTACACCCGCAGCGACACGCCGCTCATCGACTTCCGCGACCCGTTCTACAAGGGTAAGTCGAAGGACCATAAGTTCCTCGCAAGCATCCGCAGGAAGTGGCCCCGCGAGCACCCGCCCGGCTGGAGCCCGGAGGAGGAGGAGCCCTGACACCTAGACTCCGCGCTCGTTATGCGGGCGAATCGGAGGTGTGATCTGTGACCGAGAACGTCACCGAGAACGTCATCCGGTTCACCGTTCAGGGCAAGGCGGACCTCGACAGGATCGTTGAAGTCCTCCGCAGTGTGGAGGGCGAGCTTCAGGGCACCGGCAAGGCGACCGAGCAGACCTTCTCGGGGATGGTCGGCGCAGTGCGCAACGCCCGCAACGAGTTCAACGGCCTCGGCAAGTCCGTCCGCGACGCAGGCCCCGGCAGCACGACCACGCAGTGGGACACGCTCCGCGGACGCATCCAGCAGGCCACCACGGCCTACCGCGAGTTCAACGCGCAGCGCGCCCTCTCCGGCCAGGGTGTCGCCAGCCCCTCGCAGTTCATCGCCGCAGGCGCCGGTGGCACAGGGGTTACCACGGCAGACCTCAGTGCATACAAGGAGGTCGCGGGCGCCAGCCTGCTGGACTCCGAGGCACAGAAGGCGATCCAGTCCCTCCCTCGCCTGCGGTACGCGCTCTACGACGTAGCCACCAGCGCCACCTTCACCGGCATCGCCATGACCGGGCTCTCGGTCGCGGTGGGCGCCGTCGCGGTCAAGATGGACCGCCAGTTCGCAGACGTGGTCCGCACCACCGGCACCTACATGGACGCCAGTGGGACACAGACCGCGAACCTTCGCAAGCAGTTCGAGGCCCTGTTCGCCAGTATCCCCGCCAACTGGACCGACCTCACCCAGATCGGCTCCCTGGCCGGGCAGCTGGGCATCGCGAAGAACGATGTCGCGGACTTCACCAAGCTCGTGGCCCAGTTCTCTGCCACCACCAACGTCACCGTCGACGCCGCCGCCACCGCGTTCGGCCGCCTCGCGCAACTACTCGACGTTCCCGCCGCGAAGTACCAGAACCTCGGCTCCGCCGTGCTCCGGGTGGGCGTCAACAGCGTCGCCACCGAGTCGCAGATCCTCTCCCTCACCACCCAGATCGCGCCGATGGCACGCACGGTCGGGCTCACCGCGGATCAGGTCGTCGGCCTCGCGGGCGCGCTCGCCTCCCTCGGCGTCCAGCCGGAACTCGCGCGCGGCACCACGACCCGCCTGTTCACCGACATCCAGACCGCGGTTTCCGGCGGTGGCGCGAAGCTTCAGGCGTTCGCCCGCATCAGCGGTGAGACGGTCAGCCAGTTCACCACACAGTGGGGCACCGACGCCGCCGGCGCCCTCCAGAAACTCTTCAACGGGCTCGGCGGGCTAGACCAGTCGCAGGCCATCGCCGCCCTCCATGAAATCGGCCTTACCAGCGCCCGCGATGTACCTACAATGCTGCGCCTCGCGCAGAACACGGACCTCGTCGCCAGGGCGTTCAAGGACGCCAAGGGCGGCATGGAGTCCGGGCAGGATGTGGCCCAGCACTACAACGTCATCACCTCCACGATGGCCGAGAAGCTCCAGGTCCTCGCCAACAACTTCCAGTTGTTCATCGAGCACCTCGGCTCCTCCAACACGGTGCTCGGCGGCTTCGTCGACCTGCTCATCGGCGTCGTGGGCTGGCTTCAGAAGCTCATCGACAACCCCATCTCCGCAACCATCGCAGGGCTCCTGCTCGCCTTCACGGCGCTCGGCGGTGTCGTGCTCATCGTGGTCGGCGCGCTCGCCCGGTTCGCGGCCTCCATGTTCGCCGTCCGCACCGCCGCCACTGAACTCGGCGTCGCCAACAACGGTGCCGCCCTCTCCTTCCGCACCCTCACCGCCGCCATCACCGGGGCGGAGGCCGCCGCGGGCACCAGTAGCAAGGCGATGACCGGGCTCGGCTTCGCGATGAAGGGCCTCGGTGTCGCGACTGTGGCGATGATCGCCATCCCGATCCTCGACGAACTGCACCAGTGGGCGCTCGAGGCCGACGGCGCCACGGTCTCGACCGACAAACTCGGCAAGGCGCTCGGCAACATCTCCAACGGCCAGGACACCGCCGCCTCCATCAAGCAGGTCGAAGAGCAGATTCGCGCCATCGCGAAGGCATCCAACGATGC
>Ga0310911_10000382_pt1 | contig 15996 bp, 14 predicted proteins | sample GREbulkMGHF170_FD_203532 | JGI IMG/M metagenome (GOLD analysis project Ga0310911, IMG submission 203532) | Lab enrichment of tropical soil microbial communities from Luquillo Experimental Forest, Puerto Rico - GRE.bulkMG.HF170 | ecosystem: Environmental > Terrestrial > Soil > Tropical forest >... | reverse complement strand
GCGGGTGCGCTTTGCCGGCGACAATAAATTGAACGGGACGCGTGGTGTCATTGAGCAAGCGCTTCAGTCGCTCCTTATCGCTGAACAAGAGTGCGCCCCGCTTGTAAGTCGCGAACCGCCGCGCGAAACCGATGGTCAAGATGTCCGGATCGAGGATCCGGTTTACTTTTCGGACCGCTTCGGGCGAATCGCCAATACGCTCCCGGTGAATCTTCACGCGTTCGCGCACAAACTCGATTAAGCGATGCTTTAACTGCTGATGTGTTTCCCAAAGCTGCGCGTCCGGAATGTCGATCACACCACGCCAGAATTCCTGCTCGGTGACGTGTTCCTCCCAATCGCCCAGGCATTTTCGATAGAGCGCAGAAAACTCCGGCGCCATCCAGGTCTTGGTGTGAATACCATTCGTCACGTTTGTGATCGGCACTTCGTGCACCGGGACGCCGTTCCAAACATCTTTCCAGAGAGAACGGCTCACTTCGCCGTGCAATTTGCTTACGCCGTTTGAGTGGCGGCTCATTCGCAGTGCGAGAATTGTCATGCTGAACGGATCCGAGCGATCGACGCGCGTCTGGCCGAACGAAAAAAGTTCGTCGAGCGGAATCTCGAGTTCCTTGGCAAAGTCGCCGAAATATTTCCGCATCATGTCGCGCGGGAACGAATCGTTGCCGGCTGGAACAGGCGTGTGCGTCGTGAAAACGTTCGCGGAGGCGACAATTTGCAGCGCCGAATAGAAATCGAGTTTTCTCTCGACCACGTTTCGACGAATGCGTTCCAGCGCGAGAAACGCCGAGTGACCCTCGTTCATGTGGAAAACTTCCGGATTGATTTCCATCGCCTTGAGTGCTTTCACGCCGCCGATGCCCAGCATGATTTCCTGTCGCATCCGCATTTCCTGGTCGCCGCCGTATAGCTCGGCCGTAATGAGACGGTCTTCGGCGCTGTTTTCCGGGATGTCACTGTCGAGGAGAAACAAATTGATACGGCCGACGTGTAGTTGCCAGACCTTGGCAAGCACGTCGCGGTCCAAAATGCGAACGGAAACAAGAAGGTTTGTGCCGTCACGTTGAACTTCGCGGATTGGCAGGTGGTGGAAATTTTGGTTGAGACTAATCGCCTGCTGCGCGCCGTCCTTGTCGATCTCCTGCCGGAAATAACCGTGCCGATAAAGCAGTCCCACCGCGACAAAGCTTAGATCGAGATCGCTGGCCGATTTGCAATGGTCGCTGGCAAGAATTCCGAGACCGCCGGAATAATTTGGAATCGATTCATGAAATCCGAACTCAGCCGAAAAATATGCGATAGGTCTTTTGATGGCCGCTCCCGCTCCGGTTTTCCCATACGTGTCCTGGCGAGCGAGATAATTTCGGAACGCATCGTAGACCTGCTTCAAATCGCGAAGGAACGCCTTGTCCTGCGCGAGTTCCTCCAGACGTGCCTGCCGCGAAAGCTGGAGCATCCGCACGGGATTGTGGTTCGTCCGGTTCCACAGATCCGGATCGAGATGTCGGAACAGCCGGCGCGCCAACGGCTCCCACGTCCACCAGACGTTGAAGCTCATTTCCCGCAGCGGCTCGAGCGCCGCGGGGAGAGTGGGAATCACGTTATAAGTATGGAACGTCGGCATGAGCGGCAGCGAATGAAATTGTCGAAAAATTCTTGGGCGGCAAGTCTCTCAATACGCCAGATGCATAACGCGGCCAATTCCCGCGCCGATTGAAATCTTAAAACGAGGGTGGTCTCGGCCTGACCGCAAGCCCGATCACAAAACCGGTAATCAAACCGCATAAATGCGCTGACATGCTCACTTGTGGCGTGAGGATGTCGAACACGACCTGGATTACAATGATGAGCAAAATGTTAAGCAGCCGGTGCTTCGCCTCCAGGATATGCCGATGGCGAAGGAGAAAGCCCGCCCACACGCCGACGATTCCCATGATGCAACCTGACGCGCCAATGAGCAGGGCTCGAGGCGCAATCTTAATCACTGTCAGTGCAACGACACCTGCGGTCGACCCGAGCCCAGAAATCAAATAGGATGCGGCAAATCGAAATGTGCCGATAATTTTTTCCAACGGCGGACCGATTATGTAGAGAGCAAAAAGATTAAATCCGAGGTGAACGACACTGTCGTGGAGGAACAGCGCGCTGAACAGCCGCCAGAATTCTCCTTGGCCGATCACGGCGCCTACGTCGAGCGCGCCGAGGTGATGTAACATGATTGAACTGTTTGTTGCGCCTCTCCGTAGCTCGAGAGCAAAGACACCGACGTTGAGCAGAATCAAAAACGTGACGGCGGGAGCGCTGCACAATTGCCGGAATATTGTTTGTGGCAGGCTCTCGGTTTCGACTTCAAGCGCGGCGCGGTTCTCCGATTCGAGTCGCTCAAAAATTTGAAGTTGCTCCCGTAATTGCGCGGTCGGATGCAAGATTTGCAGCGCTTGTGTCAATCGCCTCGCCGATTCATAACGGCCTTTCGCGGCAAGCTGCGATGCTCTTCGCAAGCCAACCATCGGCAGAAACAAAAGCGTGAACCACGCGCCGCCGCCGACGTAACCGGCGTAGTCGCGGAAAAAGAGCCAACCAACGCCAGTGATCGCGAGCACAATAATCGCCGAGATCCGCCAGCCACGAAAAAGTCCGCCCGGCCGCCCCGCCTTGGCCAAAACGAGGAGCGGCGTTGCGAGTGCGAGAAATAGGAAAATGTGATTCAGGTCCACCAAAAGTTTGAGGTTCGACTCTTGAGGTTTGACGGTAAAGGTCAATCGTTATTGTCGATTTACGTTATGAAAATCACAGTGACGGATTATCTGGATGTCGTTTCCTCATGGTGTTTTTGGTCGGAGTCGACCTGGGCGGAAGTGAAAAAGCGCTATCAAGACCGCGTCGCGTTTCAGTGGAAGATCGCGTTGATGGATTCAAGCGGTCTGCCTACCTCGCGCGAGCAGGAGCAATGGTTTTACCGCCGGAGCGGAATGATGATGGGCTCGCCGTTCATGCTGAACACGGATTGGTACGACGCGAATTTGAAGGAGTGGCTCGCGCCGAATTCGGTGGCCGAGGCCGCGAAAGACTTTGGAGTAACTGACGATCGCGTTCGACTCGCTCTCGCGAACGCCGCGCTTCGTGGAGGAAAAAAAGTGGGCGACTGGGATGTTTCGGCGGAAATCGGCGCGACCGCGGGCGAGATCGACAAGAACAAATTGCGCGAGACCGCTAAGTCGGCCGCAGTGGAAAAACGTCTTCGCACCAGCACTGCGGAATTTCACGCAATGCGAATCACACAGCGCCCGTCATTCGTGATCGACAGCGAAATTGGCGACCGCGCGATCTTCTCCGGTGTAGTGAAACTAGAGCCGATTGCGGCGACGATCGACAGCATGCTCGAAGACGCGGCGTTTTATGCGGCGCACAAAGCGCACTTCGGCGATCCGCCCCTGATATGAGCGTGAATGTAAGCGCGCACCTTGCTTTGTAACAACTCGCTTCAACGCCGAGATTCGTCTTGCCAGTATCGAAATGTTGCCTACAACTTCCCTTCGGCTCGCGATTAATGGCGCGAGCACCTCGTGGCGGTCGGTCGCAGCCGCGGCGAAGCAGAGTGCATCGGCGTTTGCGGAAGTGAGCGCTGATCATGCGATGAAGGAAACACCGGCGAACCGGCGCACTCCCGTCTCGTCGTCCCAAGGAGATTAAACTAATCTGCAACCACAATTTCGTGTAAACGGCCGCATTCGCGCTCGCGAAGTCCGGGTCATTTTGGGATCAAGCGGCCAACAGCTTGGCGTGATGAAATTGTCGGATGCCTTGCGTGAAGCGCAGAACCGCGAACTAGATTTGGTCGAGGTCGCGCCGACTGCGAATCCGCCAGTTTGCAAAATCGTTTCGCTCGGAAAATTCCGGTACGATCTCTCGAAGCACGATAAAGACAAAAAGCCCGGCGGCGCAAAGCTCAAAGAGATCAAATTTCGGGTCAATATCGACGAGCACGATTATCTGACCAAGGTGCGGCATGGCGAAGAATTTCTCGAGCGCGGCAACAAGGTTCGGGTGCAGCTTCAGTTCCGCGGCCGCGAAATGGCGCATCAGGAATTCGGAATGCAGCTAATGGAAAAAGTGCGGGACGATCTCTCCGGGATGGCGCAAGTCGAAATGGAACCGAAGATAACCGGACGCAACATCACCATGACATTGACGCCGCTGCCTGCCAACCGCCGGAAGCGACGGTTTCTGCCGCCGCCGAAAGACAAAGTCCCGGTCACCGCCGATTCTCAGAACGGTAGCTAGTCCGGGAATCGGTAGCCTGAAAGCACATTTACGGTTTCTTCGGCGGAGCTGGAACACCGGGAGCGTTTGAAGGCTGAGCTGGCGCGGTTGCCGCCTGGATTCTTTGCAAACGCGCCTTTCGATCGAGCGCTTCTTTGTCCTTGGCATTGATTTTTAACGCCGCGTCGGTTTCCGCGATGGCATTCGCTAAATCGCCGCGTATCTCGTAAATGCCGGCTCGATAGTTATGGTACTTAATTTCGCCTGGCTTGATCTTACTCGCCTCGGCAAGATCAGCCAAAGCCTTGTCGTAGTCATTGATTCCTTTTTCGATCGCGGCGCGCTGCTCGTAAGCGTTTGCATCTGGTTTGATTTTGATTGCTTCTCCCAAGTCGTTCAGCGCGTCCTGGAACCGTTGATCCTTGGCATAAGAATAGGCGCGCTGTTGATAGGCAAGCGCCAAGCTCGAACCAAACTTTCGATCCATCTCTGCGGCCTTGCGAAAACCGTCGATCGCCTTATTCCAATCTTGATCCTTGGCCGCTTGCGAAGCCTCCCGCGCAATTTTCGCGGCCTGAGGGTTTCCCTCTTGCTGAGCGGCTTGCGCGATCGAAAATCCAAACGTCGTGACGAGGCAGAAAGCAAACAGTGTTTTCATGTGGTGTTGACGGTTAGCTAGATCAAACAATTCAAAACGGGCGATCACAATTGTTCAAGTCGAATGAGCCGGCTAGGTCTGCTCCGGGTTTGGCGATTGTTCGATGTCGATCTTCGGTTCTGGCTCGCCCACGAATTCAGCTGGTCCTGGCTCGTCCACTCGCGTGATCCTCAGCGCGCGTCCGCTTTTTTCGTCAATCTCAACGAGTGCGCCGTGCAAACGAACTTCGCCGGCGGCTACCGGAAACGACGCCGGCATGTTCGAAACGAAACGGTTCAGAATTGGCTCAACCGTGCGGCCGAGAATCGAATTCACCGGGCCGCACATCCCTGCGTCGCACAAAAATGCCGTCCCGCCCGGAAGAATTTGTTCGTCCGCGGTTTGGACATGCGTATGGGTCCCGATTATCGCTGAAACTTTTCCATCAAGAAAACGGCCCATCGCGATTTTCTCACTCGTTGTTTCGCCGTGAACATCAACAATGACGTTCGGGGTTTCTTTCCGCATCTTCGCGACGGTTTCTTCGATCGCCCGAAACGGATTATCCAGAATCGGCTGCATGAAAGTGCGGCACTGGACGTCGATCACCCCGATCTTCCCCTTTGGGGTCTCAAGCACGATTGATCCGTTTCCGGGCACGCCAGCCGGATAATTCACCGGACGCAGTAAGCGCGGCTCCGAGTCGATGAACGTCAAAATTTCTTTTTGGTCCCAAACATGGTCACCCGTGGTCACGACCGAAACGCCGGCCCGTAAGAGATCGATCGTGATCTTGCCAGTAATGCCGCGTCCCCCGGCGGCGTTCTCTCCGTTTACAACAATGAAATCGACCGCGTGTCGTTCCTTTAATTCCGGGAGGCGAGCGACGACTGCATTGCGTCCTGGTTCACCGACGACGTCCCCGAGAAAAAGTACCGTTAGCATTGAACAGGATCGTATTGAAGAGGTTCAAAACGTCGATGCTAATTCGCCCTTCGCTCATTCTTTGCTCGTTACTTTCTTTGTGGCTATCGGTCTTCTATGGCACGGCCGGGGCGACCGACACCCTGGGTGTTCTCGGGAGTAAGCCCAAATGGGACGTGCTCGAGAATTATCAGCGGACGATCACTCACGACGAGTTCACGCATCTGATCAATGATGTCTATTGCACCCACGGTTTTACACCGGACTTGATCAAGGTCGACAACGACACCGCCCAAATCCTGACCAACCGCGAATCGCAAAAGGTTTTCATTTTGCATTTCGCGCCAAACCCAGATTCAAGGACCCACATCCCACGACTTTGGCGAGCGGCGAAATCGTTGCCGCCCGCGAAACCAAACAAGCCGCTCGCAGGCTTGCGCATCGCGCTGGATCCCGGGCATCTCGGCGGCAAGTGGGCGAGAATGGAGGAACGCTGGTTTCAGGTTGGCGACAAAAAGCCGGTGATCGAGGGCGATCTCACCTTGCGAGTTTCGCGAATGCTTGCTCCCCGATTAAGAAGACTGGGCGCGACAGTCTCCTTTGTTCGGAACAGCACTCAACCCGCCACTCCGAAGCGGCCGAGCGATTTCAAAGAGCTTGCTCGAAAGATTTTGATCAACAATGGTCTGCCGCAGCCGCGCCAGGAGGTTCTTGATCCAAAAGATCCGGAGAAAGAAAAAACGATTCGGTGGCAGAGCGAGATGTTATTTTATCGCTACAGCGAGATTCGGCACCGCGCGGTGCTCGTGAACAACAAGCTCCATCCCGATCTCGTTCTTTGCCTGCACTTCAATGCCGAGGGTTGGGGCGATCCGGCAAATCCAACTTTAATCGACAACAATCATCTCCACTTGCTCGTGAACGGTTCCTATTTGCAGGACGAGCTCGAATTCGATGACGAGCGATTTGAAATGATTCGGCGACTGCTCAGTCGTGTTTTCGACGAAGAACTTCCAATAGCGGATAGTGTCGCAACTTCCATGGCGAAAGCGACTGGACTTACCGCGTATCAATATCCAACGACGCTGACGACGACGAAAGTTGGGAGGAGCGGTTACGTTTATGCGCGCAATCTGCTCGCGACGCGGCTTTACCGTTGTCCAGTGGTTTATTGCGAGCCGTACGTCATGAACAGTACCGATGGGTTTGCGCGGATTCAGGCCGGTAATTATGACGCCACAAAGGAAATTAACGGCATCCAGCGCAAAAGCATTTTCCGCGAATACGCTGACAGCGTGGCTGATGGGCTCCGCGAATATTATTCAAAAGCACGGGGCTTATAATTTTTCCACCGCCGCTTGAATGTCGTCTATCGTGACATCGGGCGACAAATGCGCCGATCCGATTTTTGGAGTGACGACGAATCGGATTTGGCCGCGTTCGAATTTTTTATCGAACCTGAGCGCGTCGAAAATTTTCGATCGTGGGAAGTTCGGTGGTAATCTTGTTGGCAACTGAAACTTCTGCAAAAGATCGATAATCGCATCGCGATCCTTTTTCGACAGACCGACTTTCATATTCGAAATTTCGCAGGCGGCTATCATTCCGAGGCCGACCGCGTCGCCGTGGGAAATTCCCTGATAGTCAACCGCGCGCTCGATCCCGTGCCCAACCGTGTGACCGAAATTCAACAACGCGCGCTTGCCTTTTTGATCAAGCTCGTCGTTCGCGATGATTACCGCTTTGATTTCAACGTTTCGTCGGATGAGCGGTGCAAAATCGACTTTCTTAAGATCAGCATCCTGCAATTGCCGGAACATTTTCGCGTCGGCGATGATCGCGTGCTTGATAATCTCCCCGAAACCCTGACTCAATTCGTGCTGAGGCAGCGTTTTTAAAATCTCGACGTCGTCGATTACGAGCGTTGGTTGATGAACTACGCCAATTAGATTTTTGCCTGCGCGCGCGTTCACGCCGGTCTTGCCGCCTATCGAGCTGTCTACCATCGCCAAGAGCGTGGTCGGGATCTGCACGTGCGGAATACCGCGTTCAAAAATCGCGGCCACAAATCCGGAAAGATCCCCGATTACGCCGCCGCCGAGCCCGATCACGATTGATTGCCGATCCAAGCCAGCGCGCAGCATTTCCTCACAGATCGTGCCGGCCTTTTCCAACGTTTTCGATTGCTCGCCGGCCGGCACTGTGATCAGCACCGGCTCATAGCCTGCGGCGCTTAAACTCTTTTGAACCGGCGCGGCGAAACGCGGCGCAACGTTCGTGTCAGATACGATCGCGCAGCGCGACGGCGGCAGGTTTGCTTTGATGGCGTCGGCGGCGGTCGCGAGCAAGCCCGCGCCGATCACGACAGAGTACAACTGCCCGCCGGTGCGCACTTCGGTCGAAATCACGGTGGAACGGTATTGGCTTTCGTCACTTGGAAAAAGGAAAACCGCTTGCTCGCTAGGACTGTCGGAGCTCAGTCGCGAACCCTTTCGGAGTTGACAAAACTGGCTACCATCCTGTGTAACTATCCTATGCCGGACGAACCACCGCCTCCGCCGCCCGTCTCAGACTTGCCGAAATCCACCGGTCTGCCTTCTAACATTGCAGCCGCGCTAGCCTGCATTCCACTTATTGGCGGCATCGTCTTTTTCGTTTTGGAAAAGCACGACCCGTTCGTTCGCTTCTATTCGATGCAATCGATCGTATTCGGTCTTGCCTGGTTCCTGTTCAACGTGGTTTCAGCGATTGTTCATGCGATCTTTAGCGCGATTCCGGCAATCGGCGGCATCCTTGTCTTTTTCTGGGCTATCATCGCTGCGATTGTCCACATCGCTTTCGTCGTTCTCTGGATTGTCGCGACTGTGAAAGCATTCACTGGCGTGCGCTGGGACATTCCCTATGTCGGACCGATCGCGCGGAAGCAAGTCGGCGAAAGTTAATTCGATTCGCCAAGCAGCTTCACTACAAGTTCGGTCAGGATTAGTTCGTGATCAAGCTGTGTCGTGACGAGCTGGAGATTCGCCGCAAGACAAGCTTTCATCGCGGAGATCAGCTGCTCGGTCGAAAAGCGATGTGCGTTTTGCGCAGCGAGTCCAAGTGTGTAGGCGTTCACCGTTCCATCTTTTTTACGCGGCAAATGCGCAATCGCTGCTGCGGGCAGACCATCAATCGCCGAAGTAAACTGGAACGGCGCGTGCGGTCGCGATATTCCGTGACGCTCCATCAAGTCTTTGGAGAGCAACAAATTTCGGACGGTCGGCAAAATTGCGGCCAGCAGAATCCCAATCGCAGTCTCGCCTTGATCGAGTAGTTGCCGGACCAACTCAAGCGCGCGTTCGAGATCGCGCTCGGCCAGCGCGTTGCTCAGATCGAAGATTATGCCCTCGCGCGTAAGCGGCACGAGCTCGCGGACAAGATCGACATTCACCGCGCGCTCTTTGGCGAGAAAGATGTCGATCTTTTCCAACTCATTTTCGATCTCCCCGGTGTCGCCGCCGGTGAGAAGAACGAAAAGCTCAAGCGCCTCGTCCGCGAACTGCAGCTTTCGCTTTTTTGCACGCACCCGGACCATTTCGGTCGCTTTTTCTTCCCAACCACCTCGGCTGGAATCGAGTTTGTCGAAAATCTGGGGCTTGACCCACTTGGCAAGCGCTTTGTAAAACGAGCGCCGTTTGTCAACGTCAATCGCACTGATCAAAAGAGTAGTTTCGGATCCAAAACCGGCATTAATGGTTTCAATGAGTTCCTCCAACGCTGTTTGCACAGCCGTCGATCGCGCTTTCTGATCGTCGCCGAGAAAATTCGCGTTCTTGAGCCAGACCAATTTCTCGCCGCTTAAGAATGGAAGTGTCCGCAACGCGTCGATTGTCAATCTTATCCGCACGGCTGCCTGGTCCGCGCTGTCGACTGCGCCGTCAATTGTTTCTAAACCAAACTCGCCCGCGCCGGCTGGTTTCAGCTTCTCGGCGAGCTCCGAGGCAGTGCGTTTAACTTCGACGTCATCCGAGCCGACAACGGCATAAATTTTCGCGGCGGCAGGGTTGGCTTTCGTCTTTGGCATCGGCCCGACGGTAATCCTAGTCATTGCTGGCTTGTTGCAAGGTAGTTCCGAAATCTTTTGAGGCGTGATCGCGAAATTTTTTTTCTAGCAAGGTCGACCCGCCTATGCCGAAGGCTCCGGCCAGTCAGGCAATCGCAAAGATCGACAACAGCGCATGGCTGCCAAATGAAGCCAAATTCGTGCGAGGATTCGTGTTCTAGTGGGGCGTCGACGTCGGGTAACGACGTGGCCACACCTTACACCCGTGATCTCCTGCGTCCAGAATTGCGCGTGTATTTCACCGGACGGCGTTTCCGCTCAATCTTGGTGATTCCGGTGCCACTTTTGACTTCCATGATTTGATCGCGCAACAGCGCGGCGCGTTCGAACTCCAGATTGGCCGAGGCCTGTTGCATTTCTTCTTCGAGCTCGCGAAGTAACTCCGTGAGATCGAAATCGCCGCCGACTTCGCGGATTACGGACGATTCAATTTCGTGCCCGCGCAAGATCGTGTGCAAGCTTTCCTGAACTGCGCGCCGTACGGTTTGAGGCGTGATCCCATGTTTCTCGTTGTATGCCATTTGCTTGGCGCGCCGGTATTTCGAAATCGACATCAACGCTTGCATGCTTTGCGTAATCTGGTCGGCGAAGAGGGCGACTTCGCCATTGACGTGGCGCGCTGCGCGGCCGGCGGTCTGAATCAGCGAAGTTTGGCTGCGCAAAAATCCTTCCTTGTCGGCGTCGAGAATGCAGACGAGGGACACTTCGGGAAGATCGAGGCCTTCGCGAAGCAAATTGATTCCGACCAGAATATCGAAATCCGCTGCGCGCAGTCCGCGCAAAATCTCGACGCGTTCGATCGTGTCGATGTCGCTGTGGAGGTAGCGCACTTTCAATCCGACATCGCGGAGATAATCGGCGAGATCTTCCGCGGTGCGTTTCGTCAGGGTCGTGATCAAAACGCGTTCGCCTTTCTCGACGCGCTGCCGGCACAGCTCGATCGTGTCATCGATCTGATGCTTGAGCGGTTTAACCGTGATCTTTGGATCGAGCAAGCCAGTCGGCCGAATGATTTGTTCAACAACGAGAGCTGCGCCGAGCGTTTTCACATCGAATTTGTCCGGCGGTTCGTCGGTCCGGGAAATGTGAACCTCGCCATTTGGTAAACGATTCTTTCCCGGTAAAACGAACGGAACAAGTTCTTCTTCGCCGATGCGCTGGCGGCGATGCGGAACGTAGCCTTTGTTTCCAATAACGCTATTTTGAATTTCGAATTCGGCCGGTGTTGCGCTCACATAAATGAGCTGATTGGTCGCCTTCATGAACTCATCGAAGTTCAGCGGCCGATTGTCGAGCGCGCTCGGCAACCGGAATCCGTAGTTTACCAGCACCGTTTTGCGCGACCGGTCGCCCTCATACATCCCGCCAATCTGCGGAATGGTCGCATGTGATTCGTCGATCACGACCAGAAAATCTTTCGGAAAAAAATCTACAATCGTATACGGCTTCGAGCCGGGAGGCCGGCCGGACAAATGCCGCGAGTAATTCTCAATTCCGTTGCAAAAGCCCATTTCCTGCAACATCTCGAGATCGTATTCGGTGCGGATCCGCAGCCGTTGCGCTTCGAGCAACTTGTTTTGCGATTCCAACGCCTTGATCCGGTCTTCCAGCTCGGCGCGGATCGTTTGCAGCGCGCGATTCAATTTGTCGGCCGGGGTAACGAATTGTTTCGCGGGGAAAAAGGTTATCACAACGAGCAATTCGCGCGTGTGACCGGTCAACGGATCGAAGCGGGTGATCGCGTCCAGATCGTCGCCAAAAAATTCCAAGCGGACCGCGTCTTCGTCGGCGGTCGCGGGATACACTTCGACCACGTCGCCGCGGACGCGAAACTTGCCGCGCGAAAAATTGATGTCGTTGCGTTCGTAAAGCATATCGACCAACCGACTCAAGACCGCTTCGCGGGAGATGTTCTGACCGCGCTTCACGGTTAAGAGCATTCGCTCGTAATCTTCCGGGGACGTGACGCCGTAAATGCACGACACGCTCGCGACCACGATCGTGTCGCGCCGCTGGAGTAGGGCACTGGTCGCTGCCAGTCGCAACCGCTCAATCTCTTCGTTGATCGACGAATCCTTTTCGATGTAAGTGTCCGTCCGCGGAATATACGCTTCCGGCTGGTAGTAATCGAAATAACTCACGAAATATTCGACCGCGTTTTTTGGGAAGAATTGTTTGAACTCGGAGTAGAGCTGCGCCGCCAGGGTCTTGTTGTGGGAAATTACCAGCGTCGGCCGATCCAGCTGGCGAATTACGTTCGCAATCGTGAACGTCTTGCCAGAACCCGTGACGCCGAGCAGCGTTTGATGACGATTGCCGGCCTCGACCGATTTGATTAGCTTGGCGATTGCCTGCCCTTGATCACCCCGCGGTTTGTAATTGGATTCGAGCTCAAACGGCATCCCACACTCTAGCAGCCTCTCGAACAAATGCCTAGTTGGGGCGGCCTTTCCTGATTAAATCTTTCCGAGCACGTGCCGGAAATTCCCGCCGAGAATCAGTTCAATATCGGCGTCGGAATAGCCGCGGCGGATCAAGCCGTAGGTCAAATCGAACATGCGCTTGTAATCGTTGAAGCCATCGGTGTCCGTTTTGCCGCCAAATCCCTAGCTTGATTTGTAAACGCCGCGCAGCCACGTCTTGTAGACTTCCGGCAACGCGTCGTAACCGTCAAGGTGTTGCCGGCGCAAATCTAGCACTCGTTTGATCGATTGGTGACGCGTTAGCGTTCCTTTGTTCGGCGATACCGGCATTGCGACAATCTTGCACGGTTGCGCTTGTGAAACGCCGACGGAAAAGTCTTATTAGCCTGCCGCTGAGCCTTGTGAACGTATCTCGATTTCTAGCTGAACTGAAACGCCGCCACGTCTATCGCGCGGCCGTCGCCTACATAGTTGCCAGTTGGGCGCTCGCTCAAGGAATCGCGCAGGTGCTGCCGGTTTTCGATATTCCGAATTCGGTGATCCGTTGGGTAATCATTGCGCTCATGATTGGATTTCCAGCCGCGATACTTCTTTCGTGGTTGTACGAAATCACGCCCGAAGGAATTGTCCGAGAAGAAGATGTCGACCCGGAAACGAGGAAAACCGCGCGTCGGTTTTGGGATATCGTGATCATCGGCGTTTTGTTGCTCTTGATCCTGGCGCTAATTTATGGACGGCTTCCGTTTCGCAGTTCGAGTGGCCACCTTATTCCGGAAAAGAGCATCGCAGTGTTGCCGTTTGCGAACTTTAGCGAGGACAAACAAAACGCGTTTTTTGCTGACGGCATCCAAGAGGACATTCTGACCAGCCTCGCGCGAATCAGCGATTTGCGCGTGATCAGCCGTTCATCGGTCATGCGATTCAGAGATCCAACAACGCACAGTTTGCGTGAAATCGGCAAATTGCTCGGCGTTGTGAACGTCTTGGAAGGCGCCGTGCGCCGCGAAGGCGACAAAGTTGTGGTGAACGTGCAATTGATCGATGCCCTGAAAGACCGACATCTTTGGGCGCAGCGCTACGAACGGACACTTGCGGACTCGTTAGGCCTGCAGGGGGAGCTTGCTTCGCAGATCGCAGATGAGCTTCGGGTCACGCTAAGTCCGAATGAAAAGGCGCGGATCGAGGCCAAACCGACGGAAAACGCTGATGCTTATCTGGTTTATCTTCAGGCAAATCAAATCGAGCGAAATCTGGACACGCTCCTCGAAGATTACAAGAAAGCGGAGCAGCTTTATGTGAAGGCGATTGGGCTTGATCCGAAGTTTGCCCTGGCTCATGCGCGCCTCGCCTCCACGCGCGCGGCAATTTTTCATTATTATGAACCGCTCGACAGCTGGAAAACGAAAGCACGCATTGAAGCCGAAACCGCGTTGGAGTTGCAACAGAATCTGGCCGAGGCGCACCTAGCGCTCGGTCAGTGCATATATTGGCTCGACCAGGATTACGATCGCGCGCTCGCTCAATTCGAGATCACTGCGCGCCTAGCGCCGAATAATACTGAAGTCGGTGGACTGACTGCGGCGATTAAAAGACGCCAAGGAAAATGGCAGGAAGCACTCCAGGGTTACGCAAAGATGAGCAAGCTCAATCCACAGAATCCGAACATCATTCGCAATCTTCTTTTCACTTATACGGCGATGCGGCACTGGCCAGAAGCGGCGCCAGTAGCCGAACGAATGCGCGGGATGGCGCCCACGTCGCTCGTCGCGAAGGCCCAGAGAGGTTATGTCGATTTTTGGTGGAAGGGCGATACGAATCGACTGAAATCGGTTCTCGCGGAAATTCCGACCAACATTGATCCGGATGGCGTGGTAACCACGTGTCGGTGGGACATCGCGATGATCGAACGCGATTACGCGACTGCGAAACTCGTGGTCGACGCGTCGCCGCTCAATGAATTTTCCTACACGAATGGCGGAGTTACACCGAAGAGCTTTTTCTACGGATGCATAGCGCTTGCGGAAGGCGACGTGAACAGTGCGGGAAGACTTTTCGATGCAGCGCGCACGACTTTCGAAGCGGCGGTCAAAGAATCGCCCAACAGCGCTGAACGGCACGCAAATCTTGGATTGGCTTACGGTTTAATGGGACGGAAAGAGGATGCGATCCGCGAAGGGCGGCGCGCGGTCGACCTCAAGCCTGAATCTGTGGACGCGCTGGATGGGGTTCTGATGAATTGTTATCTGGCGCTGACTTATGCGCGCTGCGGTGAAAAAGATTTCGCGTTTCCGTTGCTGGAGCGGCTTTTGAAAACGCCAGGAGCGCCTGATAGCGGGAACTACAGTGTCACGGTGAACGATTTGAAATTTCGCTGGGAATGGGACCCGATCCGCAACGATCCGCGTTTCCAGAAGCTGCTCAGCACGCCGCCGTGAATCTAAAGAGATTTTTCGCCGAGCTGAAGCGGCGCAAGGTTTACAGCGTAGCGGTCGCATACGTGGTGTTTGGCGCAGGGCTTATCCAACTCGCAACCAGTGTTCTCCCGTCGTTCGATTTTCCTGTTTGGAGCACGCGACTTGTTATTGTTGCCATCGCGCTCGGATGTCCGGTTGCATTGGTGCTCTCGTGGTTTTTTGATCTAACTCGCTACGGGATCGCCCGCACGCCGGACTTAAATCAAATCGAAATTGGGCGCGCCCCGAACGTGAGCGAGCATTCGATCGCGGTTCTGCCTTTTGCCGATCTCAGTCCAGCAAGAGATCACGATTATTTCAGTGATGGAATTGCCGAGGAAATTCTGACCGCGTTGTCGAAGATCGACGATCTGCGTGTTGCCGCGCGCCGTTCGTCGTTCTGGTTCAAGGACCGACAAGCCGATCTGCGCGAGGTCGCGAACAAGCTGAATGTCGCGCATGTCCTCGAGGGATCGGTGCGTCGGGAAGATAATCGCATTCGGGTAACGGCGGAACTGATTGACGCGCGCAAGGGTTTCACGATCTGGTCCGATACGTTCGAGCGCGAAATCCACAGCATCTTCGCGCTGCAGGACGAAATCACACGCGCGATCGTTGATAAGCTGAAACTGAAGCTGGCAATTGCAGCGCCGTCTCAGGCGCGAAACCTCGCGGCTTACGATTCCTATTTGCAGGGCCTCTTTTATTCCGACAAAAGCACCGAAGAAGCGCTGCGGAAAAGTCTGCAGTATTTCACTGACGCTTTGAAAAAAGAACCGCGTTTTGGTCGTGCCTGGACCGGCATCGCGAAATCGTGGCTTTGGCTGGCAGACGCTTATGTCGCACCACTCGAAGCATATTCGAAAGTTCGCGAAGCTGCGCTCAATGCGCTCAAGATCGACAAAGACGACGCCGAGGCGCACGTCTACCTCGGCGAAACGAAACGGATTCTTGATTGGAATATGGATGGCGCGGCGCGCGAATTTTGTCGAGCGGTTGCGCTCGATCCGAAATCGACGCCTTCGAATTATTTTTCAGCGGCGTTTTGCGCGGCGCTCGGCGAGCGCCAGGACGCGTTGAAGTATTTGCAGCGCACCGCCACCATCGACCCGGCGTCGCTTTGGGTGAACAACGCCGCGTGCGAACTTTATCGTTATTTTGGTCTTTACGATGAAGCAATCGCGGCCGGCG
>Ga0310911_10000354_pt1 | contig 16459 bp, 13 predicted proteins | sample GREbulkMGHF170_FD_203532 | JGI IMG/M metagenome (GOLD analysis project Ga0310911, IMG submission 203532) | Lab enrichment of tropical soil microbial communities from Luquillo Experimental Forest, Puerto Rico - GRE.bulkMG.HF170 | ecosystem: Environmental > Terrestrial > Soil > Tropical forest >... | reverse complement strand
TTCGCGCCGGTTCCGGTCGAGGAGCAGGTGGTGGCGATTTTCGCCGGCACCCGCGGCTACCTCGATACGGTCGCCGTGTCGGATGTCGGTCGCTTCGAATCATCGATGCTGAGCGCAATCAAGTCCGGGCGACCGGAACTCATGGAGGCGATACACGCCGCTGGGGAGATCTCTCCCGAGGTCGAAAAAGGGCTGGAGGAGTTCCTCGACGACTTCATCAGGACCTTCGCCTGACGCGAGAGTTCGCCCAATGCCCAGCCTAAAAGCCCTGCGCAACCGCATCCGAAGCGTCAGATCGACCCAGAAGATCACCTCTGCAATGAAGGTCGTCGCCGCCTCGCGGCTGCGTCGCGCGGTCGAGCAAGTAGAGGCGGCGCGGCCCTACGGGCAGCGCATGGAGCGTGTGCTCGCTTCGCTCTCTAGCCGCATGGCGGGTCTGCCCGGAGCGCCGCCGCTGCTCGTCGGAACCGGCAAGGAAGAGACCCATCTGCTCGTCGTCGCAAGTTCGGACCGGGGTCTCGCCGGCGGCTTCAACGCCTCGATCCTGCGCGAGACGCGACGCCGCATCCGCGAGCTGTTACCGGCCGGCAAGACCGTGATGGTTCTGACCATAGGGCGCAAGGGCCGCGACGGATTGCGCCGTGACTACGGCCGGCTGATCCATGACAGCCTGACCGAGATAGGCCGCCGCCAAGTATCCTTCGACGAGGCGCGCGACATCGCCGAGCGCATTCTCGTCCTCTATCAAGCGGGCCATTTCGATGTCGCGACGATCATCTACAACCGTTTCCGCTCGGCGATGACCCAAATCGTAACTTCGAAGCAATTGATCCCGTTCCAGACGGCGGCCAGCGAGGAGACAGTGCCGGCGGTCGGCGGCGCGATTTACGAATTCGAGCCCTCGGAGGAGGAGATCCTCGCAGACTTGCTGCCGAAGAACCTCGCGGTGCAGATCTATACGGCACTGCTCGAAAACGCCGCGAGCGAGCAAGGGGCGCGGATGACGGCGATGGACAATGCAACCCGCAATGCAGGCGAGATGATCGACCGCCTTACCCTCAACTACAACCGCACCCGCCAGGCCGCCATCACTAAGGAGCTGATCGAGATCATCTCCGGCGCCGAGGCGTTGTGAGGTCCACAAGGGAAGTTCGGAGAACATGCCCAGGAACAGCATCGGCACGATTACCCAGATCATCGGCGCGGTCGTCGATGTCCGCTTCGACGGCGAACTACCGGAGATCCTAACCGCGCTGCACGTCGATCAGAGCGATCGGACCCTGGTCCTCGAAGTGGCGCAGCAACTCGGCGAGAACACCGTGCGGACCGTGGCGATGGACACCACCGACGGGCTGGTGCGCGGCACCCAGGTGGTCGACACAGGCGGGCCGATTACGATGCCGGTCGGTCCCGAAACCTTGGGTCGCATCCTCAATGTAGTCGGCGAGCCGGTCGACGAACGAGGCCCGGTGCAGACCAACCGCCGCTTGCCGATCCACCGACCGGCGCCGGAATTCATCGACCAGTCGACCGAGGCGGAGATCCTGGTGACCGGGATCAAGGTCGTTGATCTCCTGACGCCTTACGCCAAGGGAGGTAAGATCGGGCTATTCGGCGGCGCCGGGGTCGGCAAGACCGTGATCATCATGGAGCTGATCAACAACATCGCCAAGGCGCATGGCGGCTACTCGGTCTTCGCAGGTGTCGGCGAGCGCACCCGCGAGGGCAACGACCTCTACCATGAGATGATGGAATCGGGGGTGATCAATATCGACGGACCAGGTTCCAAGGCGGCTCTCGTCTATGGACAGATGAACGAGCCGCCGGGCGCGCGCGCCCGCGTCGGCCTTTCCGGCCTCACCGTCGCCGAATATTTCCGCGACGAAGAAGGCCAGGACGTGTTGTTCTTTGTCGACAACATTTTCCGTTTCACGCAGGCGGGCTCCGAGGTCTCGGCGCTGCTCGGCCGGATTCCCTCGGCGGTCGGCTATCAGCCGACCCTGGCGACTGATCTGGGCACGCTGGAAGAGCGCATTACGAGCACCAAGAAGGGTTCGATCACCTCGGTTCAAGCGATATATGTGCCCGCCGATGATCTGACCGACCCCGCACCGGCCACGACCTTCTCTCATCTCGACGCGACCACCGTGTTGTCGCGACAGATCGCCGAGCTCGGCATTTATCCCGCGGTCGATCCGCTCGACTCGACTTCGCGCATGCTCGACCCGCGGATCATCGGCGAGGATCATTACCAGGTGGCGCGAGACGTACAGCGCGTGCTGCAGACGTACAAGTCGCTGCAGGACATCATCGCGATCCTGGGGATGGACGAGCTGTCAGAGGAGGACAAGCTCACTGTGGCGCGAGCACGGAAGATCCAGAAATTTCTCTCGCAACCGTTCTTCGTCGCCGAAGTGTTCACCGGCACACCCGGGGTCTTTGTCACCCTCGAAGACACGATCAAGGGGTTCAAGGGCATCGTCGCCGGCGATCATGACGATCTTCCCGAAAGCGCTTTCTATATGGTCGGCACGATCGACGAAGCGCTCTCGAAGGCGCAGAAGATGGCGGCGGAGGCCGCCTGAGCCCCGGTCCAGCCCGATGGCCGGGCGCGTGCAGTTCGAGCTCGTCACCCCGGAGCGGCTGCTGCTGTCCGAAACGGTCGAGATGGTGGTGGTCCCCGGGACCGAAGGCAATTTCGGCGTGCTGCCGGGTCATGCGCCGCTGATTTCGACGATCCGGGCGGGGATGATCGAGATTTACGAGGGCCAAACCGTCACGCGGCGGGTATTCGTCGTCAGCGGCCTAGCCGAGGTAACGCCAGAGCGCTGCACGGTGCTCGCCGACGAGGCAATTTCCCCGGATACGCTCGATCGGGGCTCGATCGAGACCGAACTGCAGACCGTGGAGGGCAATCTACCGAGCCTGCGCGAGCACGTCGCGCGCGCCGCCGATACGGACCGCGAGCGGCTCCTGATCGAGCTCCATCGCCTCGAACGCGAACAAGCGGTGCTCCAGGCAAAGCTAGCGGCGCTCGGCGAGACGACGCGCTGACAGAACGCTCCACATCCTGCGCTCGCGGTTGACGCGCACCGTCCTGTGGCGCACCGTCCGCGGGCTGCCTCGCGGCCCGTTAGAGGAGGCGCAGATGCTGTCGAGCGGTCCCATGCAGCAAAGGCTCACCCGGCGCGCACTTGCTCTGGTGCTCGCCGGCGGTCGCGGCAGCCGGCTGAGGCAATTGACCGACAGACGCGCCAAGCCGGCCGTATTCTTCGGCGGCAAGTTCCGCATTATCGACTTTGCGCTGTCGAACTGTCTCAATTCGGGCGTCCGGCGGATCTGCGTCCTGACCCAATACAAGGCGCACAGTCTGCTGCGTCATCTGCAAATGGGCTGGTCCTTTCTGCGTCCCGAGATGAACGAGTTTCTCGACCTGTTGCCGGCCCAGCAGCGGCTCGACGAAGCGACCTGGTATCGCGGCACTGCCGATGCAGTGTACCAGAATTTCGATATTTTTCGCGCGGCTGACGCGGAATACTTTATTGTATTGGCGGGAGACCATATTTACAAAATGGATTACTCGAACATGCTGGAGGACCACGCCGACAAAGGCGCCGATTGCACGGTTGCCTGCATCGAGGTACCGCTCGAAGAAGCCTCGGGGTTCGGCGTCATGGCGGTCGACGAGTCGATGAGGATCGTCGATTTTCTGGAAAAGCCAAAAGAGCCGCCGGCGATTAGTGGCAAACCCGCTCGGGCGCTTGCCAGTATGGGCGTATACGTTTTTACCGCCGAGTTCCTTTATGCCGAACTCGAACGCGATCACCGAGACCCGACCTCGAGCCACGATTTCGGCAAGGATGTGATCCCGAACCTCGTGAGCCGAGGTCTCGCAGTCGCCCATTCCTTTGAGGAGAGCTGCGTCAAGACCACGCCGGAGGCCGAAGCCTATTGGCGCGATGTCGGTACAATCGACTCCTATTGGTCAGCCAATATCGATCTGGTCACCCCTGTTCCGTCGCTCGATATCTACGATCGCAGCTGGCCGATCTGGACCTATCAGCAGCAATTGCCGCCAGCGAAGTTCGTTTTCGACGACGAGGACCGGCGCGGCATGGCGGTCGATTCGATGGTCTCGGGCGGCTGCATTATTTCCGGCGCCACGGTCAGAGGCTCACTATTGTTCTCCAATTGCCGGATCAATTCCCATGCCCGGACCGCCGGCGCGGTGTTGCTGCCCGATGTCGAGGTCGGTCGTCGTGCTCGGCTCAGCAATGTCGTCGTCGATCGCGGCTGCCATATCCCAGAGGATCTGGTAATCGGCGAAGACCCCGAACTCGACGCCAAGCGATTCTACCGTAGCGACCATGGGGTCACGCTCGTCAGCGCGGATATGCTGGCCGCGCTCAAGTGAGCGGACCAAACGCGGATCTTCGCGGTCGAAAGAGAATTCATTTCTCTTCGGCCGTGAACACCCCCTTCCAATCGGCCGGCGGAGCCTCGTTCTGGAACTGGGCGATACGGTGCCGGTAGAGATCGTAGACGTGGGCGAGGAAGCGGGCCGCGGCGAGCCGGAAGTCGTCGAGCAGGCGCAGCGCAGATGCCCAGTCCTGCCGTCGGTAAGCTCCCAGCAGCGCGGAGTGCTGGTCAATAAACTGGTCCTCGACAATCCGCTCCGGCGGCAGCGTATAGATACAGCCCGCCTCAGTCTTGCCCTTGACCGCTACGAGATCCACCTCGATCAGAGTCGGATCGCCGAGGCGTCCAGCTGTCTCCTCGCCGATCATCAGATCGATGCCATAGACCTTGCCGGGCCTTCCAGCCGCGAAGCGAGATTCACCGGATCGCCGAGCAGCGAGTAATCGAAGTGCTGGTGCGAGCCGAAATTGCCGACCACGCATTCGCCGGTGTTGATGCCGATGCCGATCCGTACCGGAAGAAAGACCTGATAAGCCGCTTCCGCCTGCCAGAGGCGGTTGAGATCGACGAGCTTGCGGCGCGTCGCCTGCGCCGCATTTGTGACATTGGTCGGGATCGTCGAGCGGCGCATTCCAGAATGCCATGATGCAATCGCCGATATATTTGTCGATGGTCCCCTTCCGCTCGGTGATGATCTCGGTCACCGGCGACAGGAAACTGTTCATGAAATGGGTCAGAGTCTCCGCATCGAGCTTTTCGGAAAGGCTCGTGAACCCGCTTGCTGCAAAGTGACGAAGGGGGCGAGTGTTTGCCGTTTAAAGGGAGGCAGGATGGAAACACAACAGGCAACACCGGTGGGCAGCGGGCCAGGCAGCCGCCGTCTCGACGGGGCAGGTCGGATGGCGGGCGCGCTCGAAACCAGAAAGATCGCGCTCGTAGAAAAGGCTGTGGCGTTTGCGCACGAGACGCTCGAGGCGACGCAGCGGGCAACAGCGGAGCGCGTTGTCGCCGAATTTTACAAGCACGTGCCGCCGGCCGACATTGCCGAACGAAGCCCGAAGGACTTGTGGGGCGCTGCGTTGTCACTCTGGCGCTTCTCTGAGCGCCGGCGCCCCGATCAAGCGAAGATCCGGGTCTACAACCCCGACCCCGCGGCGGACGGCTGGTCGTCACCGCATACGATCGTCGAGATCGTCAACGACGACATGCCGTTTCTTGTGGATTCGATCAGCTTGGCGATCAACGCCAGCGGCCGCGTCGTTCATCTGGTCATTCATCCGATTTTGACGGTCACGCGCGACCCGGCGGGGCGGCTCTGCGCGCTTGGCGACGCCGAAGCGCCGGGGCTACGCGAATCCTGGATGCAGATCGAGATTACGCGCGAGTCGGATCGCCACGACCTTGCCGATCTGACACAGACATTATCGGGCGTGCTCGCCGATGTACGCGCTGCGGTCGAAGATTGGCGGTCAATGCGCGAACGCTTGCGAGAGCTTGTCGGCGAACTGTCCGGGGCGCCCGCACTCCCGATTCCGCCCGCGGAACTCAACGAGGTTCAGGATTTTCTGCGATGGCTCGAGGACGACAATTTCACATTTCTCGGCTACCGCGAATACCTGTTTGATGGAATGGCGGCACCGCTCCGCGAGCCGCTCGGGATCTTGCGCGACGAAGCGCACCCGGTATTTGGAGGTCTGCGCGATTTGTCGTCGCTGCCGCCCGATGTGCAGGACTTCGTGCGCCGCCGCGAACTGCTCGTCATTACCAAATCGAACCGCCGCGCTACCGTTCACCGCACGGCACACATGGATGCGATCGGACTGCGCCGCTTCGCCCCAAGCGGAGAAGTGGTCGGGATCGATCTGCTCTTGGGGCTCTTTACCTCGCTGGCCTACAACCGTAACCCCCGCTCGATCCCATTGCTGCGGCTCAAGGTTCGACGAATCGTCGAGCGCGCCGGGCTGGCGCCGACGAGCCATGACGGCAAGGCGTTGCTGCACATCGTGGACACGTTCCCGCGTGACGAGCTGTTCCAGAGCGATGAGGACCAGCTGTTCGACACGGTCATCGGCATCCTCAACCTCCAGGAAAGGCAGCGCATCGCGCTGTTCATCCGGCGCGACCCGCTCGAGCGCTTTGTCTCCTGCCTCGTCTACGTCCCGCGCGAGCGCTACGACACTGCGCTGCGCCAGCGCTTCTGCTCGATCCTAGAAGAGGCGTTCGCCGGACAGGTCTCGAATTTCTACACTCACGTCGACGAATCGCCGTTGGCACGCATCCAATTCATCATTCGGACAACCCGGGGTAATGTACCGCTAGTCGATGCGACAGCGCTTGAGAAGCGACTTGCCGAAGCTGGGCGAAGCTGGTCGGACCGGCTCGAGGACGCGGCGACAGCGGCCTTTGGAGAAGAGGGGGCGCGTGCCCGGCTGCGTCGCTTCCAGGCTTTTCCGATAACGTATCAGGCGCGGACGGAAGCTGCCCAGGCGATCGCCGATCTGTGCCGGATCGAGACGGTGCTGGCGGGTTCGCCTCTCGAAGTCTCGCTTCGTCCGGTGGCCGACGGCGGGCTCCCCGGATTGCGGATCTATCGCGCCAAAGAACCGGTCGTCCTTTCCGACGTGCTGCCGATTTTGGAAAACCTCGGCCTGCGGGTCGTCGCCGAGGAGCCATTTCGCATTGACAGCGTCGACGGCGCAGCGGCGTGGGTACACGAATTTCAGCTCGACGGCGTGCCGCTACTGAGCACTGCATCTCTCGCAGTCAGGGCGCGCTTCGAGGAGGCGCTCGTGGCGGTATGGACGAGCCGGGTCGAGAACGACGGGTTCAACCGCCTCGTATTGGCTGCCGGCCTGTCGGCGCGCCAAATCACGATTCTGCGTCTCTACGCTAAGGTACTGCGGCAAGCCGGAGTCGCCTTCAGCCAAGCTTACATGGAAGACGCGCTGAGCAGCCAACCGGAGATTGCCCGCCGCCTCGCCCAGCTCTTCGAAATCCGCTTTGATCCAGCCCGTACCGGCGATCCTTCGCTTTCCGTAATCGCCGAGGTCCAGGCGATCGATCATGCCCTCGACGCAGTGCACAGCCTCGATGAGGACCGCATCCTGCGAAGTTTTCTGACCCTCGTGCTCAAAACGGTGCGGACCAACTACTTTCAGCGATTGCCCTCGGGCGAGGCCAAACCCTATCTGGCGGTCAAGCTCGCGAGCAGCGAGATCGACCTGATGCCCCTGCCTCGCCCGCTTTTCGAGATTTACGTCTATAGCCCTCGGGTTGAGGCGGTGCACATGCGCGCCGGCAGGGTCGCCCGGGGGGGCGTCCGGTGGTCGGACCGTAAGGAGGATTTCCGAAGCGAGATCCTCGGGCTGATGAAGGCGCAAACGGTCAAGAATGCGGTAATCGTCCCGGTCGGATCGAAGGGGGGCTTCATCGTGAAGCAGCCGCCTGCTTCAGCCGACAAGCTGGGGGCCGAAGCGGTTGAATGCTACAAGATTCTGATCCGCGGGCTCTTGGACCTCAGCGACAATATTGTCGCGGAGACTCCCTCGGAACACCGGATCGTGCCGCCGTCTGACGTCGTCCGATATGATGGTGACGACCCTTATCTCGTGGTCGCGGCCGACAAGGGAACCGCGACGTTCTCCGATTTTGCGAACGCGATCTCGCAAGAGTACGGGTTCTGGCTCGGCGACGCGTTCGCGTCGGGCGGTTCGGCGGGATACGACCACAAGGCGATAGGGATCACCGCGCGCGGCGCCTGGGAGCTCGTCAAGCGCCATTTCCGCGAGCTCGGGCACGACATCGAGAAGAGTGAGCTGAGCGTCGTCGGCGTCGGCGACATGTCGGGCGACGTATTCGGTAATGGCATGCTGATGTCGCGCCACTTACGGTTGCTCGGCGCCTTTAATCACCGGCACGTCTTTATCGATCCTGCGCCAGATCCAGAGAAGAGCTTTGTCGAGCGGCAGCGTCTGTTCGACCTGCCGCGCTCGAGCTGGGCGGATTACGACCACGCGCTGATTTCGCCTGGCGGCGGCGTGTTCGACCGCAACGCCAAAGCGATCCGGATCAGCCCCGAAATGAAGCGCACCTTCGACATCGCAGCGGACCACCTGACCCCGGCCGAGTTGATCCGCGAGCTCTTGGCCGCACCAGTCGATCTGTTGTGGTTCGGCGGGATCGGGACCTATGTCAAGGCTCCCGACGAAAGCCATACCGAGGTTGGCGACCGCGCCAATGATGCGTTGCGCATCAACGGCGACAAGGTTCGCGCAAAAGTCGTCGGCGAGGGCGCGAACCTCGCGGTCACCGAGCGTGGGCGCATCGCCTACGTGCTCGCGGGCGGTCGCGTCAACACCGACGCGATCGACAATTCGGCGGGCGTCGATATGTCGGACCACGAGGTCAATATCAAGATCCTGCTCGACCGATCGATTGCCTCGGGTGTGCTCTCGCCTTCCGAGCGCGAGCCGCTTCTCGCCGCCATGGCCGATGACGTCGCCGCATTGGTGCTTCGCGACAATTACCTGCAAGGCGAGGCGTTATCGGTGGCCGAGGCGCGCGGCGTCGCCGCGCTTGACCGGCAGCTGCGCTTGATGCGCGATCTCGAACGATCCGGCCAGCTTGACCGCGCGCTGGAGTTTCTGCCGAACGACGAGAGCTTAGCCTCGCGTGCAGCGCAACGTCGCGGGCTCACGCGACCTGAGCTCGCCGTCTTGCTCGCATATGCGAAGATGGCTCTTTGCGGCGAGCTCATCGCCTCCGATCTGCCCGAGGCAGCGGAACTTGACGAAGAGCTTCACGGCTATTTCCCGAAGGCGCTGCGCGATCGGCTTGCCGCTCAGATCGCCGCCCACCCGCTGCGTCGCGAGATAATTGCCACCGTCGTTACCAACGATCTCGTCAATCGGGCCGGCATAACTTTCGTCGACGAAATGCGGGTACGCACCGGCCGTACGGCGCCGGAGGCCGCCCACGCCTGGCGCATCGTGCGTGAGGCCTTCGCCCTGCCGCAGCTGTGGGCGGAGATCGAGGCGCTCGACAACAAGATCGCGGCGACGATGCAAAGCGAGATGCTGCTCGACGTCGCCGGGGTGGTAGAGCATGCGGTGGTTTGGCTGCTGCGCGCCGAAAGGCTCGCCATCAGGCGTGAGGCGTCGCTGTTCACGACAGCCGTTGCGCGTCTTGCGTCACTTATCGCCGATTTGCTGCCGGCGAGCGAGCGGGCGCTGATGGAGACGCGCGGCGCACGGCTGGCTGCCGCCGGGGTGCCGCAGTCGCTGGCGGCGCGCATCGGCGCCTTCATCTTTTTGACTACCGCCTTCGAGGTCTGCGATTTGGCAGCGCACGTCGGGCAGCCGGTCGAGCGCGCAGCGCGAACATTCTACGAGGTCGGTGGCCGATTCGCGTTCGACGAGTTGCGCGCCGCCGCCCGGCGGCTGCCGGCCGACACCGTCTGGCAGAAAGCCTCGGCCGAGGTCTTGATCGACGATTTCTACACGATGCAGGCCGAGGCCACGGACCGGGTTCTGCGCAACGCCGACGAAGCCAAAGACCCGGTCGCCGTTTGGGCCGCTGCCCGGGCCGGTGCACTCGCTCCCGTGGAGTCACTCGCGCGCGAGCTGCGCGCCGCTACGACGCCGGATCTTGCGATGCTCGTTGTCGCCAGCCGCCAGCTGCGGCACGCGCTCGGGTGAATGCCGACGGGTCCGGCTAGACGGCTACCATCTGGCGCAGTTCGTCCACGACCTCGGGGTTGGCGAGGGTTGAAACGTCACCTGCTTCCTGGCCGCTCGATATCGCCGCCAAAACCCGTCGCATGATCTTGCCCGAGCGGGTCTTCGGCATGTCAGGCACGATCCATACGTGGGCCGGGCGCGCGATCGGGCTGATCTCGGTGACCACGGCATCCGAGATCCGCTTGTGCAATTCCGGGCTCGGCGCGAAACCGGGTTTCAGTGCGACATAGAGGTCGGGAACCTTGCCCTTGATCTCGTCGGCGACCGGCACAACGGCCGCTTCCGCCACCTCCGCGACCGTCAGCGCCGCCGATTCGATCTCCTTGGTTCCGAGCCGGTGCCCGGCGACGTTGATCACGTCGTCGATCCGGCCGAGGATGCGATAATAGCCGTCGAGCGCCTGCACGGCCCCATCCCCAGCGAAATACGGCCAGTCTCGCCAGTCCTTGCTATTTTGGTCCTTGCAGTAGCGCGCGTAATACTGCGCAACAAAACGGTCGGGGTCGCCCCAGATGGTCTGGAATATTCCGGGCCACGGATTGCGGATACAGATATTGCCTGCCCTGCCCGATCCCTTGGGAATCTCGTTGCCGTCCTCATCGTAGATCACAGGGTGGATGCCCGGAACCCCGGGTCCGGCGCTGCCGGGCTTCATCGGTTCTAGCGCAGGCACTGTGCTGCACAGAAAACCGCCATTTTCCGTCTGCCACCAGGTGTCGACGATCACCGCCTCACCCTTGCCGACCACAGCGTGGTACCAGCGCCAGACTTCGGGCTCGATTGGCTCTCCCACCGTGGTCATATGCTTGAAGTGGTAGTCGTAATTGTTCGGCTCGTCGGGGCCGGCGCGGCGCAGCGCACGAATCGTAGTCGGCGAAGTATGAAAGATATTGACGTCGAGCTCTTGAGCGATCCGCCAAGGCCGCCCCGCATCGGGGTAGGTGGGGACCCCCTCGTAGATCACCGTTGAAGCGCCGAGCGCAAGCGGCCCATAGACGATGTAGGAATGGCCGGTGATCCAGCCGATGTCGGCCATGCACCAATAGACATCTTCCGGATGGATGTCCTGGATGTATTTCGAGGTGCCGGCCACATAGGCAAGATAACCACCGGTACTATGCTGGCACCCCTTCGGCTTGCCGGTGGTCCCGCTCGTGTACATCAGGAAGAGCGGCGCTTCCGCCGGCATCGGTATCGGCTCGACCCGCTTGCCCCGGTGTCCCTTGAGGAGATCGTTGATAATGTGGTCGCGGCCGTGCACCGCGGGCTTCGCGCTCGAATATTTTCCCGGATGGCGCTGCCAAATCAGCACCTTCTCTACCGCGTGGCCCTCTTTTGCCGCCTCTTCGGCGGCGATGTCGGCCTTTTCCTTCTGGTCTTGAATGACGCCGTTCCGGTAGTAGGCGTCCATCGTGATCAGGACACGACTGCCGGAGTCGACTATCCGGTCGGCGCAAGCCCTGCCGCTGAAGCCGCTGAACACCTGAGAATGGATGACACCGAGCCGGGCACACGCCAACATCGCGATCGGCAGTTCCGGCACCATCGGCAAGTGAAGAGTCGCACGGTCACCGGCCTTCAGTCCGCAGAAATCCCGCAGCAAGGCAGCGAATTCATTCACCCGCACATACAGCTCTTGATAGGTGATGTGCTGTGTCGCCTCACTCTCCAGCTCAGGGACAAAATGAATGGCAGTCTTGTTCTTGCTCTTTGCCAAATGCCGATCGACGCAGTTGTGGCTGACGTTGATCCGGCCACCGACATACCACCTCCAAAAGGGAGCATTGCTTGTATCGAGAGTTCTTTCCCAAGGTTCAAACCAGTCCAGAAGGCCGGCGTACTCATTGAAGCACTCAGGAAATTTGTCAACGCCAAACCGCTCGTAGACCTTCTCGTCGGTTAAATTGGCCTGGGCAATGAACTCTGTCGGCGGATGATAATATTTTTCTTCCTGCCAATGGACGGCAATTTCGGCTTCGGGCACGTCGATCTGTTCTTCCATTCTCTCCCTCCCGAAAAAACGAGGTGTGGCATAGCCCGGAGATGCCCGACGGCGGCGCGCAGGACTCGAATCTTGGGATAAGTTGTCTGCCACAACGGCTTACCGGAGTCTAGGCTCTCCGAAGCGCAGCCCAGCGCACGACCGCCAGATCGGGGCGTTCACCAAAAACTTCTGGGCCGGTGCTCTGAAGGCGGCTCGGCCTCCCCGGCGAGCCTGGATTAGTGGGGGGCCGACTGCCAGCTCGCGCGGCTCGCGATCAACGCCGCCTGCGTCCGGTTTGCCACATGCAGGCGCTTTATGATCTGCTTGACGTGCGCCTTGACCGTGCTTTCGGTCATGGTCAGGGCGTCGGCGATGAGCTTGTTCGACTTACCTTCCGAGATCAATGCCAGGACGTCGCACTGCCGCCTGGTCAGCTCGCGCCAGGGAGCGTCGCGCCCCCGCTCCGCCCTATCCGGGAGCAGCTCCTCGGTCAAGGACAACGGCACATAGGTACCGCCGACGCGCATGCGCTCGAGGGCGCCCATCAAGACCTTGAGGCCAAGGCTGGTTGGCAGGAAACCGCGGGCGCCGGAGCGAAGGATCACGCGCGCGCCCTCCGCATCGTCGCAGTCCGCGGTGACGAGGATCGGGGTTTCCGGCGCTGCCGCGGACAGCAAAGCGAGATCGGCAAGGTCGATGCGCGCGCAGGTCGATCCGCCGAGCAGGATTACCTCAAACACCTCGCCTCGCCGGATCAACTGCGCCAATTCGATTGCCGTTGCGATATCGGTGACGTGCCAGCGCCGCGATTGCTGCAGAAGCGCCAATTTTAGGCATTCGCGGCGCAACGGGCTCTGATCGACGATCGCAAGGTGGCGCCGAATTGGGCCGACAAACCGATTGTCCGCACCGTGCGTGAGGCTCACCTCGGATTCGCGGAAATGATCGAGTCTGTCCAAGTCAATTCCTCTCCCACGGGAACGCTTGCCGATAAAAGAGAATGGCGTTCCTGCAAGGCCATCAGGGTAAATTTTTGTAAACGAGTGTAACGGACGCGTAAACACGGTTGGAGAGCGCTTCAGGCGGGGATGCCGGCCATCGCACAGAGCACATTCCACTCGCCCGTGCTGACGGGGCAGACCGACAACCGCGACTGTCTGAGCAGCGACAGCTCGGAGAGCTCGGGCTTTGCTCTCATCGCCGGAAGCCCGACCTTGACTGCTGCGGCCATCAGTGGCTTCACGTCGACCATGCCGAGCTTGTCGCTCTTATCGCCGGGGTCCGGATAGAAGCTCTTGACCACCTCGACGACGCCAACGATCTCCTTGCCCTCGTTCGAATGATAGAAGAACGCGCGGTCTCCGGGCTTCATGGCGCGCAGATTGTTCAGTGCTTGCGCGTTGCGCACGCCGTCCCAGTGAGTACGCCCGTCGGCCACCAGCTGATCCCACGAATAACTCGATGGTTCCGATTTGATGAGCCAATACGCCATTGGAACTCCCCTTTCGCAGACTCAATGCAACAAGCGATAATCGGCCTGATCTTCGTAGACCGAACCCGCCTTGGTCTGAAAGCTGGCGATCAGACTGAAACCTTCCACTGGTAAGGGCTCGGCGCGGAATTGCGCATGGGCAGCCAGAAAGCCGCTCAACTTGCCGAGCACCGGCTTGTGCAGCCGCGCCAGCGTCACGTGCGGCGAGAACTTGCGGGTCTCTGGCGGAAGCCCCACGCGAACCAGCGCCTGCTCGATCTTGTCACGCAGTGCCACGAGTTCAGCCGAGCGCTCAACACCCACCCAGAGGCTATGAGGCTTGTCCACGCCGCCGAAAACGCCGGTCCCAGCGAGCTGCAAAATAAACCGGCGTGCCTGCAACCGCGTCAAGGCGTCGTCGATGTCGGCCGCGACAGCCTCGCCGGTCTCGCCGATGAACCGCAAAGTCAGATGAAAGTTGCCGGGGTCCACCCACCTCGCCCCGGGGATCCCCGAGCTCAGCAATGACAGCCGCAGCTTGAGCTCCGGCGGAAAGTCGATCCCGACAAACAGACGCAGCATCGCAGCCGCCTACGATTTGGGGCTCTTCGGCGATTCAGGTGAAGAGGGTGAGGACGCCGGTGTGGCCGTAGAGCCGGTCGCGGGAGATCTCACCATTGGCAAAGAAGCCGATCAGAGGAAAATCGCCCAGCGTCTCGCGAATTAGCCCCGTCTCCACTCCGGGGCCGCCGAACAGCGCCGCGCCCCGGGCGACGCAGCTGACATATACTCCGGCTTTTGGTGGTCCGCTCAGCCGGCCGGAGAGCTGCCGGACCATGCGGGCCATATCACGCCTCGCGCTCTCGGGATCGCGGCGGCAAAACACGATCCGATCGCCCGCGGCGACTTCGGCGCCGAGTACGACCCAGCCGCGCCCGGCGTCGATCGCTACCAGATTGCGGACGAGATAGTCACCGGTGTCCGAACCGGCGACCGGAAGTCCGGCAAAGATCAAGCCGCCGACACGGCGCAGATCCTGAGTGAGCTCTGGGCCGATATCTTCGCTGAAGACAGCAAGCGCCGGACGTCCGTCGATGACCATCACGACGTTGTCGCGCGCCTCGTCGATCCGCCGGACCGGTCCGATTGGCATGCAGCCCTGCGTTAGAGCCGTCGCGACCGATACCCCTGGGGCCAGCATCAGCCCCGCTACACCATTGCCGCCGAGGCCGTCATCCGACCCAGTTCGGGCCAGAAGCGGGTTTGGACAACGATGCGATACGAGACCGCCGACGAGATAGGCGCCGCTCGCCGCGGCAGTTTCGACGGCAGCTCGCTGGACATCGGGACAGCGCGGGTCGGCATGAACCAGCGCCAAGACGGGCTGTGTTCCCTCGATCCAGCCGGCGTGCGAGCGCGGCAGATCCGCCCCGGGGTCTCCGGTTGCAGCGAAGATCCGGAAGTCCTTCGGCGGCAATGCCGCCGTCATCACCACCGCCGCCGGCTCGTCAAAGATTTCGGCCGCCGCCGAGCATACTCCGAGGCCGACTCCGCCAACCCAAGAGCGAATCCCGGTGTGCTCGGTCAAGGCGCGGGCGATCTCGGGCAGAACGGCCGCGGCAGGCTCTGTGGTGTAAAGAATCCCCAGTGTCGCTCCGTCCACGATCGGCAGCGCGGCGACGCATTGCGCCGCAAGGCTCGCCGGGTCGCCGGTCGCCGAGACAGCGGCGAACCGCGCGCTCACGACGAACTCCCGACCAGCCGGGCGACGACCGGTGCTAACCGATCGACCAAAACCGCGACGCCGCGCTCGTTCGGATGGAGTCCATCAGGCTGATTGAGCTCGGGCTTCATCGCAACACCATCAAGAAAGAATGGATACAGCGGTACATCATGGACCTTCGCAAGTTCGGGAAAGATTCGATCAAAGGCGTTCTCGTATTCCGCTCCCCAATTCGGTGGCGCAAGCGTACCGATGAGCAACATCTTCGCACCGTTAGCCTCGATCTTTCCGATCATCTTGTCGAGATTATCGCGAACGGTGGCAGGGTCGATACCGCGCAGCGCATCGTTGGCGCCGAGCGCCAGAATGACTAGATCAGGCTTGTCGGCGAGCGCCCAATCGAGCCGTGCCAAGCCGCCTGCCGTGGTGTCTCCGGAGACCCCACCGTTAACGACGCGCACTTCGATCCCCTGAAGGCGCAGCACAGCTTCGAGCCTTGCCGGGAAGGCTTGCTCGGGCGCCAGCCCATAGCCCGCAGTCAGGCTGTCGCCAAAATCGAGAATGACCGGAATGTGCGCCTTGGCCGGCATGTCGCCTATCATCAGGTAGAGCCCGGCGGCGGCCAGAGCGCTTGAGGGCATTGCGTTGAAAAGTCTCGCCGCCGGGCCATATCGACGGTGCCGCCGGCGGCAGGGCGCCATACCAGGCCGGCCGATCTGCCCCGCCGCTCCCGGTGGCTTGGACAGAACATGACCAGCTCGATTCATTCCGGCGGTCCGCTCGTGGTGCTGGAAGATGTTCACTTGACTCTGGAGAGCCCGGCCGGGCCCGTCAACATCCTCCGCGGCGTTTCGCTCGAGATCACCGCCGGCGAGACAGTAAGTCTCGTCGGTCCCTCGGGCTCCGGGAAATCGACGGTTATGATGGTGATGGGCGGCCTCGAGCGGCCGAGCGCCGGAGGAGTGTGGCTCGACGGAAACGACCTCGGCGCGCTAAACGAGGATGCGCTCGCCCGACTGCGCTGCGCTAACATCGGCATCGTGTTCCAGGCCTTTCACCTGATCCCGACGATGACCGCGGTCGAAAATGTAGCGCTCCCGCTCGAGCTCGCTGGTCGACGGGAC
>Ga0310911_10000352_pt1 | contig 16503 bp, 15 predicted proteins | sample GREbulkMGHF170_FD_203532 | JGI IMG/M metagenome (GOLD analysis project Ga0310911, IMG submission 203532) | Lab enrichment of tropical soil microbial communities from Luquillo Experimental Forest, Puerto Rico - GRE.bulkMG.HF170 | ecosystem: Environmental > Terrestrial > Soil > Tropical forest >... | reverse complement strand
GACCAGTGATTCTGGAGCCCGTCGCTTCGGAGAAGCGCAGGCATCGGACAGGCTCGGCTCGTGAGCAGCCGGGCGATAGAGGCGGGTAGCCAGCCAAGGGCTGGCACGAGGGCTCAAAGAAAAAGCGGTTGGAGCCAACATGTTCTCTCTGGCACGGGAAGAGCCGAACGACACAAGCCGAGTCGATGGGTGCAGACGCTTACCCAGAAGGCCGGCACGCGTGTCCGCTTTCTCTCCTCGTCTGGCTTCCTCAGCCGTGTTCACTCCCTGGTTCTTTGAAGAAGAGCCCGTGGACACACTCCGATGAAGCCAGCGCGTCCAACATTGCCGGCGGCCGCGACCGACGCTGACATCGGTGATTCGCGCGAGTTCCTCGAGCTCCTTGCGCATATCCTGGTTCACATGGGCCATTCGCCTAAGAAGTTGGCACGGGAGTTTGACGAGATCTGCAGTGGGTTGCCGGAGCCTACTCGGGCCTGGAATCCGTCTCACCTCAGTTTCCTGACCGCTCTCCCGGGCGTGATTGCCCGCTGGCATACCGATGAGCAGTTTCTCAATTCTGCGGGTCTTCCAGTTCCGCTACCCCTGAAGGGGAGGGTATCGCTAACTTCCCTCATCGCCCGTGTGCTGCCAGATGAAGACCCGGCCGTCGTCGTGGAATTCCTGATCAAATTCCAAGGCATCAGGCGGGAGGGGACTCGCTTCCTTCCGACCGACCGGCAACTGCGCTTCACCGAACAGAATGCATGGGTGTATGGGCTCCGGGCGCTGCTCGGAATCCTCAGAACGATCAAATACAACGTTACCCGCGCGGGTCCAAGCGACACGATCCAGGAGCGTGTGGCTGTGAGTCTTCACTTTCCGGTGCACGCCTTGCCGGCCTTTCACCGTTCGCTAAAAAAGCAGGCGAAGGAATTCCTTTGGGGCATCTACCGCAACATGTCCCGCCACGAGTCGCAGGGGAGGTCGCGGCCGTCCACAGCGCTCAGCGTAGCCGTGTTCGCGTTCGAAGATCCGATGATTACCGGTACCCAAAACGCGAGCCAAGAAGCCCGCCCAAGCGTGAGGCGTCCGGCGGCGGCCCGGCGGCGCGGCCGGCGCAGGGTCGACAAGCCATGAGTGCTGCGGAACGTGCACGTATTGGCGACCGCCGGGGTGGCTCGCGCCATTCATCGCTCAACGAGCCTGCTCGTAAGGCTCTTGGCCATGTTGTGCGGATACTCGCCCGCTGCGGCTCAAGGCCGCAGGACATCGTGAGCGGCGTGCTTGAGGAGTGTGAACAGATCCCGCGCCACTGGGCGGTGCAGGCACGTCGGGCGGAAGCACACCGGGCACGAGGTGAGATCAGCGACCCTGGCCATGTGTTGACGGTCTGGTTTAGCGAGGCGGCGTATCTCGATGCGGGCGGTAGGCCCCGTCCCTTGCCACTCAAAGGCGCCTCGGCATCCGTCGCCGCACTGGTCCGCAGCGTTGATCGCACGCTGGATCCCCGGGAAGTCCTGACCTACCTCGTTCGCAGTGGCGCGGTCCGCCGCCAAGGCACGCGTTATGTGCCCCGCAAGCGCTTCCTACGTCTGCGCGGTACCCAGGCTTACTTCCATACGCTCCGGACTCTAAACAACATGCTGGAGACGATCCAACACAACCTGCATCAGAAGCGCACCGAGCCCGTACTCTTTGAGTACTCGGTCGAGAATGCACGCTTTCCCTTGAGTCAGCTGCAGCAGCTGCACGAGTACATGAAGGCTCTCGGAGGGAAAACACTCTCCCAGGTCGACCTCCACTTGCGGCAGCGCGAGACGATGCGCCATCCAGGAGAGCCGACAATTCATGTCGGTCTGGGCTTCTATGTTTGGCGGGACCCCGTCCGCCCGGTGAGCCGAGGGCGTCGTTCCCGAAAACGCAGGGACCTCAAGGTGAGGTGAGCAGCCCATGAGCGGCGCGGAAAAAGCTTGCACACGCGCTCGAGGCGCGCCGCGGCGCCTTTCGCTCCTCCGCGGTCTCATCGGCGGCGCCGTCGACTGCTTCGTCCGCATCCTCGCACGCTGTGGCTTGACGCCGGAGGAGATCGTTGGGGCCGTTCGTGAGGCGTGCGAGCAGATCCCCGCTAGCTGGGCGGCAAAGGCGCGCCGGCTCAAACAAGAGATCCCTCAGGCGTCCCACGTGCTGACCGTCTGGTTCAGTGATGCAGCCTATCTCGATGCCGACGGAAAGCCCCGACCGCTGCCGCTCGAGGGTGGCTCGATATCCGTGGCCTCCCTGGTCCGAAGCGTCGATCGTGAGGTCGATCCGCGAGAAGTCCTCGCGTACCTCGTTCGTACTGGCGCAGTGCGCCGCAAGGGCAAGCACTACGTCCCCCGCACGCGCGCGGTGGTGCTGCGCGGTGTACGCGGACCCGATTATTTCCACACGCTCCACGTGCTCACCCACTTCCTCGGGACGCTCGAGCACAACCTGCAGCCGAGGCGCACGGTGCGTGGCCGTTTCGAGCGCTATGTCGCGAATCCACATTTTCCCGTGAGCCAGCTTGAGCCGCTCTACACGTTCCTTGAGCGTCAGGGGGAGGAGGTGCTCCCTCGCGTCGACCTGTACATGCATCAGCGCGAGAGGCTCTGCCAGCCGGGGGAACGGACAGTTCGCATTGGGTTCGGAATCTATATCTTCGAGGACCCTGTATCACCGAGCGCGGACGCCCCGGAGGACGCGGCCGGCCCCGGGAGTGCTCGACTGCGATTGGAGAAATGACCCATGCGCGTCTCAGAGGATCGCTACAGCCGTGACCTCCGACGGCTCAATCTCGCCGAGCGGTTCCTTCGGCACGAGGTTCGCACACAGTGGATCTGCGCCTGGACTGGTCTATCCGTTCACCGGGTGAGAAATCTCTATCGCTCGTATGACAAGAGCTCCGGCGGCATCCCGCGCCACCGCGGCCCCTCGCCCAACCGACTCGCGACTTACTTGCGCTCGCCCGCGCTGCGTGCCGAGGCGTCGGCGATTGGTGGCCTCGCACGCGTCTTCGAGGTCGTCCCGCCAAAGCCGGCTCCGAATGCCTGGCGCGATCGTGCCAATGTCGAGGCGGGTGAGCGGTTGTGTGCGGTGTTTGAGCTGTATCAGCAGATCGTGCCGGAATCGCGCTTCACGATGGATCAGTTCATACGGCTCGCGATCGCGCTCACCGAAGGCGGGTACCTTGAAATGGGTCACTGCACGACCTGTCACGGCGCCCTGCTGGTCGAGCGCTTGGTGCCGAGTCGACGTCTCTGTCTCGCCTGTCAGCAGGACGCCTTGAGCGCCGCCGAGGCTCAACCGCGAAATCTGACCGACGCGGAAGGCCGGCCGATGCGCTCCGAGGCTGTGGACTCGCCCGAGACCTACCAGCAACCGCTGTTTTGATCGGGTACCGAGTCGCACGCAGGGCCGTTACGACAGATCAAATCCCGTCCCCACTTCAGCTTTCCGAATTACCGCAGTCGGCCAAGAGCTGCCTTCCAACCGTACCGCGTAACCTCCCCGGAAGCGGACGGTGGCAGGGGACCGCTGGGTGCGTTAGGGTCCCGCCCCTCTAACAAGGGTTGGGGGGTATAGATATATCCCACGGAATTAAACAAAACGGCAAGATCCTCGCAGAGCGTGCGAAGGCTAGTCAAAGGGTTAAACGGATTCGCACACACCTCTCGATGGCGACCGCTCAAGGGTTCGAGTCCAGCGGTCGAGTTACTGATCAATCGTGGCGTGATTCGAGCCCGTGCGACGCCCGGTCACGCTCGCGAGTCACGAATCGCGCAAATTCAGCTTGGCTCATGACGTAACAATCGGCTTGAGCGATCGCGGGTCGCGTCTTCGTGAACCAGGAAGGGAAGTCGCCATCTTCACCGGACCGGCGGCTCGATCGATGGCCGGTCAGGTCTTCGTTGAACTCCCCCTCATTCCGCGATAGCCATGGAATATCGGGTGTCCTGCATGATTTGTGCGGCGGCCTGGGCTGTCTGCGCATCCTGGGGGGCCAGGTCAATCATCACTGATTTCAGAGTACCCGTGAATGCGAAGGGGGACTTGTAGTCAGTGCTCGCGGGAGTACCTGTGTCCAAGCCGACGTCGAATGTCTCATCCGCGGAGAATCGCGCGGGCACGGTTTTCTCGACGCGCGTTTCACCCGCCTTCTGGTCATTGACGAACAACGTCGCAACACCGCCTTTGCCGGCGCCCCCGCCGTCGTACTTGAACTCGAGGCGAATGATCTGAGGACCGGGCGTCAGCTTGGCTTTGGCACAGACTCGGGAGCGCTCCTGGCTGAACCAGTTGTATTCGTAGCAGGGTTTGCCGTCTTTGATATACAGCGCGTAACCCGCGACGATCCCACCGGCCGCCACCAACACGCCATCTCCACCCTGCGAGGGCATCTCGATGTTGGCGGTGATGGTGTGCGACTTGTTCTTGGTGTTCGCGGCCGAACTCTCGGGGATGCGGCTGGCACCGGCGAAATAGGTGAATTTCGTGCGACCTTCGATGAGGCTGGGGCGCAAGCTGGGGTCCGCGCGTTCAGCAAACCGATCATCCAGGGGCAGCACGTCGTACTTCTTGGCTTCCACCCAGAACAGATCCTGCAGTTCTTTCAGCTTCTGCGGATTTTGAGCAGCGAGATCGTTTGCCTCGCTGAAGTCATGCTCCACGTCATACAGCTCCCAGGCATCCTTGTCGAAGTCATAGGTGCCGGCATTTTCCCAGGGCAATCGACCGTGGCGCGCAACCGCGATCCAGCCATCACTATAGAGGGCGCGATTACCGAACATCTCGAAGTACTGCACATGGCGATGTTCCGCGGCTTTGGCGTCATCGAAGCTGTAGGCCATGCTGATGCCCTCGATGGGCTTCTGGATCACCCCGTTGATTTCGGTTGGTTGAGGGATATGGGCCACTTCGAGAATGGTCGGGACAATGTCGATCACATGATGGAACTGGCTGCGCACGCCGCCCTTGTCCTTGATGCGAGCCGGCCAGGAGACCACCAGCGGATTTCGTGTACCGCCAAAGTGTGACGCGACCTGCTTACCCCACTGAAACGGCGTATTCATGGCCCATGCCCAGCCCACCGGAAAGTGATTGTACGCGGCGGGTCCGCCAATTTCTTCGATGTGCTTGACCACGTAAGAGGTGTCTTCCGGGACCCCATTCAACGAAGACATTTCATTGAAGCAGCCGTTCAAGGTGCCTTCCATCGAGGAACCGTTGTCGCCGATCTCCCAGATGACCAAGGTGTTGTCCGCCTGACCCACCGCGTCCAGCGCATCGAGCACCCGGCCGACTTCGAAGTCAGTCTGCGCCGTGTACGCGGCAAACGTTTCCATCAAGCGTGTCGCGACCCGCTTTTGATCGGCGCTGAGCGAATCCCAGGCCGGGATCTGCGCCGGCCGGGGCGTGAGCTTGGTGTCAGGGGGCATCACGCCCAGCTTGAGCTGGCGTTGGTACGTCTCTTCCCGGTACTTGTCCCACCCTTGGTCAAACTGGCCTTTGAACTTCGCAATCCATTCCTTGGGGACATGATGCGGAGCATGCGTCGCGCCGGGCGCGTAGTAGACAAAGAACGGCCGATCGGGAGTGACCGATTTTTCGTTGTGGATGTAACTGATCACCTCATCCGCCAGGGAGTCATTGAGGGTGTAGTGGCCCTCCTTCCCTTTGGGAATTTCCATTTCGACCGGGGTCGTGTCGCGGTAGAGCGCCGGCGCCCACTGGTTTGCTTCGCCTCCGATGAACCCATAGAAATGGTCGAAACCTTGGCGGCTTGGCCAGCGGTCGAACGGGCCGGATACGCTCGTTTCCCAGTCAGCGATGTTGTGGTTCTTGCCGATCCAGGCGGTGCTGTAGCCGTTCTGACGCAGCGTCTCAGAGACCATCGCTACGCTGGTGGGAATCTGGCCGCTATAACCTGGATAGGCCTCTCCGAGTTCGGTGATGACACCGGTTGCCGCTGAATGATGATTGCGGCCGGTGAGCAACGCGGCGCGGGTTGGCGAGCACAGCGCCGTCGTATGGAAGCGCGTGTAACGCAGACCTTGCTTGGCAAGCCGGTCCAAGTTTGGCGTCGGTATCTGCCCCCCGAACGTGCTCCATTGTCCGAAGCCTGCATCGTCGATCAGTATCAACAGGACATTCGGCGCACCTTCTGGCGCCTTGGTGATGGAGATCTTGTCGGGCTTGGAGTCTTTGTAAGTCCGACCGATAACGCCTTTGAACGGGGGGGTTGGTTGCGGCAGCACATAGGCGGACTTGGCCGCCGAGTCGCCTTGGTTTGCTTGCGCCGGCGCCGGCGGCTGTTGCCGATCACAAGAACCGGTGAGCCCGGAAGCCACGATGACGAAAAGAGGCATCTTGTGTTGCACGGGCGTAACCTCCTTGCTGCTATTCGTAGTCCGAGCGAGCGCATGCTGCGCGATAACACACGTCAGGCACAAGCCGCAGACAACTAGTGCAGCGCAGCATCACCGTGGTTCGAGGTCGCGGACCCTACCGCAACTTGATCGAGCGGCCCTGATGCGATCGCAGCGCTCATCGCCAGAAGGTGGAGATGGCATACGACGAGGCGCTGGCTCAGCGCATCCGTGACGTTCTCAAGGATACGCGGGGCGTCACCGAAAAGAGGATGTTCGGCGGCATTGCGTTTCTGCGCCATGGCCACATGTTTATCGGAATCTCGGATAAGGAATTGATGGCGCGGGTGGGCCCGACAAACCACGCGCGAGCGTTGGCCAAGAAACATGTTCGCAAGATGGATTTCACCGGCAAGCCGATGCGAGGATACGTCTTTGTCGGCGCGGAGGGGGTGAAAACCTCGGAAATGTTGAGACGATGGGTGCAGGAATGCATGGCGTTCGCAGATGGCCTGCCACCCAAGGCAGCCAAGTGATAAGCGGTTCAAATGCTCGCCGTTTGCGCCATCGCCGACGGCTTGCGCCGTTCAACCGGTCGACATGTTCGACGATCGAGCCGATCTAGGGGAGCCTGGTGTCATGGCGCGCCGCCATGGGCCATCCGCCGGTGCACGTCTATTGCGCCCAAACCCACCCGACAAAGTATCAACTGGTAATCAAGCGTAAGAATTGACACTTCGAGTATACGGATCAGGTGCCAGCATCAACGGCTCTCGGACTTCGCCTCCGCTGGTACCGCCAACCGCGCTTGGGATATGGCAAAGCATCGCAGCGCTCCATTGCAAGCTGCGCCACTCTTCGCGCAAGCTCTGGATTCATTCGGCAGACGCCGTCATGCTGAATCGAGAAGTCAGCGCCCGTGAACGTCACGGTGTCGATTAGCTCTAACACCGCCCGATCGACCACCGGCCGCATCGGCTCCATGTGATCGAGACCTCATGTTTGCTGCCGCAAGCGCGAACGCGCACGACTGTCAGCTATGACCCTTGGTGAATGACTGCTATGGAGCGTGGTGAGTGTCGCAGAAGGGTGTGCGCCGTGAAAAGGCGGCGCTTTCCAGCGGGTGCGAATCCCGCCCGGCGAAGATGCTCCAGCCGGAAGCAACCGGAGCAACTGTGGAGGTAACGAAGCAGTTGAAGCCTTCGGAATGCGGGCCACGATATAAGGTGGCAGCGCGAGTGTGCAGGCTGTAACGAGAGTTAACGCTGAGCAAACCTCGAAAAAGACGATGTGCGGGCCGACCGGAGCACCCTTTCCGGGAAGGCTGATATTAGTGGGGAAGTGAGCAGACGAAGCACCCATTGGCCGCACCGGGGTAGTGGCGATGGCATGTACACAAGGGAAGCGCACGCAACACGGGAAGCCCCAGGGCGTGTTCAGCGCTGAACAACCGGACACCCGCGAGGGATAGGCCGGGCGCTTTGGGGTGGCGGAGAGGCTCGTAGTACCGGTGGAGCCGGATAACGCCGGTGGAGGGAAGGGGCCTTGGTTCAGGACTGACGCAAGAAGCAAGCGAGGGGCGGGAGATTGGGCAACCTATCAACTCCGAAAAGTGTTCAGAAGCTGCAGACGGCGTTACACGCGAAAGCGAAGACAGAACCCGGCTATCGGTTCTACGCGCTGTACGACAAGATCTACCGCGAGGACATCCTGGCGCATGCCTATGGACAGTGCCGCTCGAACAAGGGCACACCGGGCGTAGACGGCCAAGACTTCGCCGACATCGAGGCATATGGCGTTGAGCGGTGGCTGGGGGAACTGGCGCTTGCGCTTAAGGAGGAGAAGTACCGACCAGACGCGATTCGACGAGTGTTCATCCCGAAGGCCAACGGCAAGCTCAGGCCGCTGGGCATCTCGAGCCTGCGCGATCGGGTGTGCATGACGGCGGCGATGCTGGTGCTCAATCCGATCTTCGAAGCCGATCTTCCACCCGAGCAGTACGCCTATCGCCAGGGCCGTAACGCCCAGCAGGCGGTGATCGACGTGGAGAAGACCCTGTTCCATGACCATCCGGAAGTCGTTGACGCCGACCTCGCGGACTTCTTCGGCAGCATTCCACACTCCGAGCTGATGCGCTCGCTCGCGCGACGCATCTGCGATGGACGTGTGCTGCATCTGATTAAGATGTGGCTGGAGTGCGCCGTTGAAGATACCGACGACAAAGGCCGGAAGAGGCGGACGACGGAGGCCAAGGACAGCGGTCGCGGCATCCCGCAGGGCTCACCCCTCACTCCCCTTACGCAAAGGGCAATTTCCAGTTTGAGCGCGTGGTGAGGGGTTGGCGAGCGACCCCAGTCCTTGATTTGCGTCTCAAGAAGTAATATGTTTATGACCAATGGCCCGGTCCACCCAGGCGGACAAGGCGCGACAACTGAACGCTGCTCATCAATTGCTCGAGCGCAATACGGAGTTGTCCGAGGCCGCGCGCACCCTCTCACGCGAGTTCGACCTGTCGCTGCGTCAAGCATATCGATATCTGGAGCAAGCGGCGCGTCTCGAGCAGCCGGTCGAGATTTCCGAGGCGACGGTGCCCGTGACCCTGAAGCTCCCGCCGACCACCGTGCGTCGGCTGCGGGCATATGCGAAGCGCAGTGGTCTGACCATCGGCACGATCGTCACGCGCGCGCTGGACGCCTTCCTGGGCGGCCCAAGAAGGCATGGCTGAGCGGCGAGCAACGCCTCGACCATTTGAAGTTCGTCTCGACTATGCGTTTGATCGACTGCGTGAGTCCAAGCTCGCGCAGGCGTACGACATTTTGGTCCCCGCACGAGAGCGCCTCCTTGGCGAGCGGGTGAGGGAGAGCATGCATGAAGCTGGCGGCGATCTACGCGCGCGTATCCTCGGAGCAGCAACGCGAGGAACACACGATCGCGAGCCAGACGGCGGCGTTGATCGAGTTTGCGAAGAGCCGCGAGCTGGAGGTACCGAAGGAGTGGGTGTTCGAAGACGAGGGCTATAGCGGGGCAACGCTTGAGCGACCAGGTCTTGAGCGGGTACGAGACCTCGCTGCCGAAGGACAGATCCAAGCCGTACTCGCCTATGCGCCGGACCGACTGAGCCGTAAGTACGCCTACCAGATCCTGCTGATCGAGGAGCTCGCTCGGCATGGAGTTGAGACCTTGTTCGTCAAAGCGCCGCAAGGCGCAAGTGCTGAGGATCAACTGCTGGTTCAGTTCCAGGGCATGATCGCCGAGTACGAACGAGCACAGATCCTGGAGCGATCTCGTCGCGGCAAGCGCCACCGTGCAAGAACGGGTGAAATCAGTGTCATGAGTGGCGCCCCCTACGGCTACCGCTATCTCCGCAAGACTGACGAAGCTCCTGGTTCGTACGCGGTAATCGAGGCCGAAGCACGTGTCGTGCAAGGCATCTACGACATGTACACCGTCGAGGGGCTCAGCATTGGCGCCATCGCTCGCCGGCTGAACGATGAACGAGTGCCGACCCGAAAAAACTCTGCTCGCTGGGAGCGCTCGGTGATATGGGCCGTTTTGCGCAACTCCGCGTACCGAGGTGTCGCTTGCTTCGGCAAGACGCGCGCCGCTCCACGCACCCGCATCACTCGGCCACTGCGGCTGCGGGGCGGGATATCCAAGCGCAACAGCGCCGGCCACGAACGTCCGCGAGAGGAGTGGATCGAGATCCCCGTACCCGCGATGGTTACTGAGGAGAGCTTCGCGCGAGCACAGGAACTTCTCCAGGAGAACAAAATACGCGCGCGGCGTCGAACGATTACCCCGAGCATCGTGCAGGGGTTGGTCAGCTGCCAGAAGTGCGGTTATGCGTTCTCGCGCACTTCGACGATCACCAGTGCGCGCAAGCTCCACTACTACAAATGCATCGGTTCCGACGCTTGGCGAAAACTCGGTGGTCCCGTCTGCGACAACAGTCGCTTCGTGCGGCAGGACCTGCTGGATCAGATCGTTTGGGCCGAGGTGATCCGACTGCTCGAGGATCCGACGTTGATCCAGCACGAACTGGATCGCCGCCTCGCGGTGGCACGTGCGTCTGATCCAACGAAGCAGCGCGAGCAGAGCTTGCAGAGAGAACTGACGCGCGTTGGCAAGAGCATCGAACGGCTGCTGAGCGCCTATCAGGAGGAACTCGTCTCGCTCGAGCAGTTGCGCGAGCGAATGCCACCGCTGCGTCAGCGGGAGCAAACGTTGCGTACCGAGCTGCGAGGCATCGCCGATCAGCTCAATGATCGTGCCATGTTCTTGCGCCTGGCCGAGACACTCACCGCGTTCCTTGCGCGCCTGCGCAGCGCTGCTGATACGCTTGACGTCGTCGAACGGCAGCACATCGTGCGCCTCGTCGTCAAGGAGGTCCTGATCGGCGACGACACCATCGTTATCCGGCATTGCATCCCGATTACCGCGGCGCCGCCGCCGGACGGCGTGCCGCCGAGCCCGGGGCGCACCGAAGGTAGCCCCGCGTCCCGAAATTACCTTTTGCGTAAGGGGAGTGCTCTCACCACTGCTGGCGAATCTGTATATGCGCCGGTTTGTGCTGGGATGGAAGAAGCTCGGACTTGAGTGGCGCCTTGGCAGTCGCATCGTGACTTATGCGGACGATCTCGTGATCCTGTGCAGGAAGGGCAGTGCCGATGCGGCGCTCACTTCGATGCGCGAGCTCATGGAGAAACTGAAGCTGACGGTCAACGAGGAGAAAACACGAATCTGTCGGGTTCCGGAAGGAAGCTTCGACTTCTTGGGTTACACGTTCGGGCGGTTGTACCAAAGGACGACCGGCAAAGCCTATCTCGGTATGCGGCCGTCTAAGAAGAGTATCCGGCACATGATCGAAGCCGTTCATGCGCTGACCGCCGAATCGATGACGTGGCAAGACACCACCACGCTGGTGGCGCAGTTAAACCGCACGTTGCGCGGCTGGGCGAACTACTTCCAAGTAGGCTCTACCAGCCGTGCGTATCGGGCGATTGACCTGTACACGGCAACGCGGTTACGCCGGTGGTTGCGCATTAAGCACAAGCTCCGTGGTCGGCGCGGGGGTCATTACCCACTCCCGCATCTCTACGGGTACTTCGGCCTTCTTAGTTTGAGCGGGCGCGACCGCTCGTGGGCGAAGGCGTGATGTTCTGTCCGAGAGCCGGATGCGGCAGCTCCGCACGTCCGGTTCGATGAGAGGGATGTGGAAACGGAGTCATGGTGCGGTTACTTGGGCACCGCCAGACGAAAGGGGCGGCAACAGACAAACCAACCCTACGATCACCGCGCCACATCCCGACTCTACCGACTCCAGCCGGTCAGGGGGCCAGCGACCCGAATGGGTACTGTCGGCCAAGAGCTGCCGTCCAACCGTAGCGCCTGACTTTCCCGGAAGCGGACGGTCGCGCGGGACCGACTGCTTCTTTAACGGTCCCGCCCCTAAGAAGGGTTGGGGTATAGATATATCCCACGGAAAGTAAAAGCACGAACTCCGCCGGCGGCAGCTGCGACCTGCGTACCGACTCGGCCGAGCTACAGCCCCTGCCTGCTCCTAAGTCCTAGATCCGATATCGTCGGCGCCAGACCCGAGGTCAAAACGTGCCGGTCCCTCAACCGGGCGATTCCACTAGCGTCCCACGGACACAGAACAGGAGTCTCCTATGGCCGCGAACCAAGACGCCCCCACATCGGTCTTCGTCACGACCAAGGCATCAACCCAAACATCCCCCGAGGAGAATGTCATCCTGCGCGCCACGACAGACGCGGGCCAGACCACTCAACCCACATTCCTTGTAACCGCAGACAATTTTGTGCGAGCGGAAAGCGACCGCCTCTTCGCCAGCTTCTACCCACAAGCCTTCGGCAAGTTCCAACATTTTCGGGCATTGGCTTCGTTGGACGAGCAGCACGTTCAACGTCAGAACCGCGACACGTTGTATTCGCCGGCGGTCTTCGACCTCGACGCGGGCCCGGTCACGATTTCGCTGCCCGACGCCGGCCTGCGTTTCATGACCTTGACCGTGTTCAACGAGGATCATTACACGCCCGGATCGGAGTTTGGGTCGGGAGAGCACGTTGTGAACCGCGAGAAGGCCGGAACGCGTTATGCGCTTGTCGCTCTGCGCATTCTGGTCGATCCCAACGATCCAAAAGACGTTGCAACGGCACATGCCTTGCAGGATGCGGTGGTGGTGCACCAGAGCAGCCCTGGCCGCTTGGAGATTCCGGACTGGGACGAGACCAGTCACAAGAAGGTTCGGGATGCGCTCACCGTACTCGGCTCGACCCTCCCCGACTTCAATGGTGCCGCCGGTCTTCCTGGGCAGGTCGATCCGGTGCGCCACCTGATCGTAACGGCAACGGGCTGGGGCCTGAATACTGCGAAGGATGCCGTCTACCTCAACGTGACACCGAGCCGGAATGACGGGACGACCGTCCACACGTTGACCGTGCCAGCCGCCATTCCGGTCGATGGTTTCTGGTCGATCAGCCTCTACAACGCCGAAGGATACTTTCAGAAAAACGACCTGAACTCCTACACCGTCAACAATCTTACGGCGAAGAAGGACCCCGACGGTTCGGTGAAAGTCCAGTTCGGAGGCTGTGATCCAGGAATCCCCAACTGCCTTCCGATCATGAAGGGGTGGAACTACATGGTGCGCCTCTATCGACCACGACCCGAGATACTCAACGGCCAGTGGAAATTTCCCGACGCGCAGCCCGCGCGGTGAATTGCGGAACCGAGAGCGGAGATCACTATGAGCAATAATCCTAAATGGACGTCTGATGAGCTGAAGCGACGCGCCGTGCAGCGCCGTGCCGTCGAAGCGGTTATCTGGGGCATGCCAGCGGTGAATTCCGACCTCATGTATCAGGCGCTGGTGCAGCTGAAGGGTGGGTTCAATCAGATCGCGTACTGGTCGGGGCTGCCGAGCTGGAAGAACCAGACGCTCACCCCCAATCCCGATTCGATCTATTTAATGCCCTTCCACAACACTAAGGATGTCGGGCCCGTGGTTCTCGAAATTCCCGAGGCGAACGGCGGCTCAATCACCGGCACCATCATGGACTGCTGGCAGACTCCGCTGGAGGACGTTGGGCCAGCAGGCGTGGACAAGGGCAAGGGCGGCAAGTACCTCATCCTGCCCCCGGATTACAAAGGCAAGATTCCGGACGGCTACATCCCCTTGCCGTCGCTCAACTACGAGGGGTACACGCTCGCGCGCTCGATCCTGAAGAGCGGCAGTAAGGCGGATGTCGAAGCTGCCGTTGCGTACGGGAAGCGAATTAAAATCTACCCGCTATCGCAGGCCGCAAATCCACCGGCTACCGTGTACGTCGATGCGCTCAATTCTCTCTATGACGCCACGATCCCTTATGACTTACGCTTCTACAAGTCACTTGATCGCATCGTCCAGCAGGAGCCCTGGCTGCCCCGCGACAGGGCGATGATCGACCAGCTGAAGTCCCTCGGCATTGAGAAAGGCAAGACCTTCGCTCCCGATGCGGCCACGCAGGCCCTTCTCAATGAGGGTGCCGCAGAAGCCCACGCGTTGCTGGAAAGCCGCTACAGCACGGCCTTCGCCTCCCCCTTCTACCCCGACGCCCGCTGGGCGTTGCCCACGGTGTCCGGTTTTCTGGACGGGATGCAGTCGATGTTCGCCGACCCCGATCACTACCCGGTAGATGGTCGCGGCCTCACCTACTCGTTCGCGTTCTTCTGCGCTAAGCACCTTGGAGCCGGGCAGTACTATCTGATGACCATCGAAGACAAGGCCGGAAACGATTTCGATGGCGGCAGTAGCTATCGGCTCACGGTGCCGGCGAACGCCCCCGTCAGGCAGTACTGGTCAGCGACGGCCTATGATCGCGCCACGCATGCGCTAATCCGCAATCAGCCTTGGTCCAGCCGCTCGTCGCAGACACCCGGCTTGAAGAAGAACGCTGATGGTTCCGTTACCGTGTACTTTGGGCCCAAGGCACCCGGCGCGACGGGCGATGCCGAGTCGAACTGGGTACCGACCAGCGCCGGCGGCCAATTCGAGGTGTTGTTCCGGCTCTACGGGCCAGAGAAATCGTTCTTCGACAAGACAACCTGGAGACTGCCGGACATCGAGAAGGTGAATTGAGGCCCACGCGGGCCACGCACAGTGCGCTGCTCGAAGGCGCTCAAACGTTGCGAAGATGCTCATCCCTATTCGTGAGCACTTTCGAGCTTAGTGAGCGCCTTCGCTCGTTCCGGGCGGAGCGAGCTCGTTGAAGCAACCTTGCAGCGATCCCTCCGCGGATGCGCCGTTGTCACCGATGATGCGATAGATGAGTGTGTCCTCTAGGATCCTGAGATCCTTGAGCGCGTCGAGGAGTCGCCCCACATGATGATCCGTGTGCTCCATGAACCCTGCGTACACTTCCATCTGCCGTGCCAGAACTTGCTTCATCTCGGGCGAGATGGTGTCCCAGGCCGGCTACCACCATCGGCCGCCACATGATCTCCTTGGCGAGCATCGAGTCGTGTTTGCGGTCGCTCGAATCAATGTCCGAATAGTTGCGGCGCCAGTTGGGCTTGAGCCATGAGCACCAGATCTCCAGCGGATTTTCCCAGAGCTAGCTTGTAAACGCCCTGCGTGATGCGCCAGCGACCGGCTTGAGTGTCAAAGCGCGCGAGCAAGCGAGGATCGGCAACGAGCGTCACGCGTTTAGACTCCCCCGGCCGCAACTCGACTCGCTCAAACCCGAGGAGACGCATGCGCCTGTCACCCGCGGCCTCAGTTAGGTAGATCTGCGGCACGTCGGCGCCCGCGCGCTGTCCGGAATTCGTAACGGTGAAGCTCGCCGTGACGGTCTTCCCGCCGGTAACCTTGAAATCACTGTAAGTGAACTTGGTGTAGCTGAGACCGTGGCCGAACGAATAGAGGGGTGTCTGCCCAGTCTTGGCTATCCAGCGGTAGCCGATCTCCGCGCCCTCTTTGTAGTCGACGACGCTGTCCTGCGCGTTAGGTGCGAATTCGGCGCCGACGAGGACGGGATGCGGGGTCTGCTCGACGCTCGCGTACCAAGTCATTGCCAGGTGGCCGCTCGGATTGACCTTGCCGGTGATGATCTCAGCGATTGCCGTGGCACCCGACTGCCCCTGATACCAGGCCTGAATGATCGCCTTGGCCTTGTCGCGCCACGGCATCGCCACCGGGTTACCCGTCTGCAGGATCACGATGCCGTTGGGGTTCGCACTGAGTACCGCGTCGAACAGGGCATCCTGGCCGTCGGGCAGACTCATATCCGGCAGGTCGTATCCTTCGCCCTCAAAACGGATCCCATTGAGAATGACGATGTCGGCCCGCTTGGCGAGGGAAGCAGCCTGCGTGGAGTAGAGGCCGGGGTTATAGATCACCTCTGCTTCGGGCCATGCCTTCTTGATTGCCTCCACCGGCCCGGGTGCAATCAGCTTGAGATTGAAGAGTGCGGCCAGCGGACCTTCTCCGCCTAACTGCATGTCCAGCGTGGTTCCGCCGGTGGGCTGCATCAGGCTCGACCCACCGCCGCCGAGCACGGTCCCCAGGTTGCCGAAGCCGCCAATGACCGCGATCGTCTTCTTACCCGTGGGAGTAAGCGGAAGAATGCCGTCGTTCTTGAGCAGCACCGTCCCCTGGCGAGCGATGTCAAGTGCCAGGGCGCGATGAGCGGCAAGGTCGGGCGTGCCTTGCGGCCCCTTCCATCGATCGATGCCGGAAATATAGATGGCGTACAGAACCCGCCGCACCATGTCCGACAGACGCTCGCGCGTGAACGTACCCTCTCCCATCGCCTGGCGAAGCGGGCGGTCGAACCACTCCTGCTCATCAAGCTGCGCTCCCGACTCCATGTCGAGGCCCTTGACCGCGTAGTCCCATCCGTAGACGGCCTTCCAATCCGACATGATGAAACCCTTGAACCCGATAGCCTTCTTCAAATCACCATTCAGCATCGGCTCATTACCGCAGGCGTAAGCGCCGTTGATCTTGTTGTACGCGCACATCAGTGAGCCGGGATTCCCGCGTTCGATCCCGATCTGGAACGCGAGCAGGTCGGACTCGCGGTGCGCTGCGGGATCGATACGTGCGTCGAGTCGGAACTTATTGGTTTCCTGGGC
>Ga0310911_10000346_pt1 | contig 16600 bp, 18 predicted proteins | sample GREbulkMGHF170_FD_203532 | JGI IMG/M metagenome (GOLD analysis project Ga0310911, IMG submission 203532) | Lab enrichment of tropical soil microbial communities from Luquillo Experimental Forest, Puerto Rico - GRE.bulkMG.HF170 | ecosystem: Environmental > Terrestrial > Soil > Tropical forest >... | reverse complement strand
ACCCGCGACGCTCGCGCCGTTCGCCGACACCGCGGCGAAAATCGCCGAGTCACTGGCCGAACTCGCCGCGGCCAGCGATCTGGTCTGCCTGTGCGTCGTCGGTGACGCCGACATCGAGGAACTCACCGACGGCGAGGACGGGCTGCTGGCGGCGATGCAACCGGGCGGCGTTATCGCGGTGCACAGCACCGTGCACCCCAACACCTGCCGAGATCTCGCGAAAAGGGCTGACAGCCAGGGTATTTCGATCGTCGACGCGCCCGTGAGCGGCGGCGGCCCAGCGGCGTCGGAAGGGCGTCTGCTGGTGATGGTCGGTGGCGACGCCGACGTCGTCGAGCGTTGCCGTCCGGTTTTCGAAACCTACGCCGATCCCGTCGTCCACCTCGGGGACCTGGGTTCCGGGCAAACCACCAAGCTGCTCAACAACTTGCTGTTCACCGCCAACCTCGGCACGGCAGCCGCCGTCCTCTCGCTGGCCGATGCCCTGGGCGTCTCCCCGGATCGGCTCACCGAGGTCGTCTCGCGCAGCAGCGGAAACAGCTTCGCGCTCAACGCCCTTGGCGGAGTCGGCGGCCTGGAACGGTTGGCCGGGTTGGCGGGAACGCTGCTGCAGAAGGATGTCCGGCTGGTCGTCGACCTCGCCGACCGGGCCGCGGCCCCCGCCGGAGCCGTGCTCGACGCGGCCGACGCGACGCTGACTTTGATGGGCCATCCAAGGTGAACGTCGGGTTTATCGGCGCGGGCCGGATGGGGCGCCCGATGGTGGCCCGTCTCGTCGAGGCCGGACACGACGTCCGGGCGTTGGGCCGGAGTGCCGAAAAGCGGGGTGAGCTCGAGCGGCTGGGTGCCCATCCGGTGCGCGACGTGGCCGAGGCCGGTGCGCACGCCGACGTCGTGGTCCTCTGCGTGTTCACCGACGAACAGGTACGGCAGGTCTGCCTGGACAGCGCTCTGCTGTCCGCGATGCCGTCCGGTGCGACGTTGGTGGTGCACACCACCGCAAGCCCGAAAACGATCGAGGCCATCGCCGCCCGCGCCGAAGTGGTAGATGCACCGGTCAGCGGCGGCCCGCACGACATCGCGGCCGGCAAACTGACGTTGTTCGTCGGCGGCGCCGATGACGCCGTAGCACGGGTGCAACCGGTGCTTGGTTGCTACGGCGACCCGGTTCTGCACGTCGGGCCGAGCGGCGCCGGCCAGAAGGTGAAGCTGGTCAACAACGCACTCTTCGCGGGTCACATCGGGCTGCTCGCGGAGTCCATCCGCCTCGGCGAGCGGCTCGGCGTACCGGAATCGACCCTGCTGGCCGCCCTGCCCCATGGCAGCGCAACTAGCCGGGTGCTGGACATCGTGGCGGCACGCGGTTCGGTGGCGTCGTTCATTGAGGTAACCGGCGGATTCGTGGGCAAAGACGTGGCCGTCGTCCGCGGCATCGCCGAAGAGCTCGGCGGCCACCTCGGTGCGCTGGACGACTTCCTCAGGGTCATCGACGTCACCGGGAAGGTTTGAGATGGCAGCGTTTTGGTCTTTCCGGTTCGTCTTGAAACCGCTACCGTTAGCGTTACAGTCAGGCAGTCCGCTGTAACGGGTATCAGCCCGCCCGATGAGGAGTATTCAGTGACAAAAACGAGAGTGGTCTTCGACCCCTTCTCCCGAGAATTCTTCAACGGTGCCTGGGAGACGTACCGGCGAATGCAGGAGGAAGCGCCGGTCTACTACAGCGAGGAGCACGACTTTTACGCGTTGACTCGCCACGAGGATGTCGCCGCGGGACTCAAGGATTTCGAAACGTATTCGTCGGCGTACGGCATTGACCTGTCGATGGTGCGGTCAGGGCAACGGCCGCCGCAGTCGATCATCTTCATGGACCCGCCCGATCACCGCCACATGCGTAGCCTGCTAAACAGGGTCTTCACGCCGCGCGCCATCGAGTCGCAGCGACAGATGGTCGCCGAAAAGATCGACAAGCACCTCAGCGCTGCCGATCCCGATCGGTTCGATGTCGTGCAGGACTTTTCCGGTCCGTTTCCCGTCGAGGTGATCACGACGATGCTGGGGGTGCCGGAGGAGCAGGCGCAGCAGGTGCGCCACTGGATCGACGAGTCACTGACTCGCGAACCCGGTCAGGTCGAAGTGGGCGAAACGGGCATGCAAGCCAACATCAACACCGCGATGCTCTACTACGACCTGGTGACGAAACGCCGCGCCGAGCCGCGTGATGATTTGTTCAGCAAGCTCATCGATGCAGAGATGGAATGCGAGAACGGCGGGACGAGGAAGCTGGATGACCTCCAAATAGCGGGTTTTGCAACGCTATTGGGCGGCGCCGGCGCCGAGACCGTCACCAAGCTGGTCGGCAATGCGCCGGTGGTGTTCGCGCGCAATCCCGAGCAGTGGCAGAAGCTACTCGACGATCGCAGCAAGATCCCGGCCGCGGTCGAGGAACTGCTTCGCTACGAAGCGCCGTCCCAATACCAGGTTCGTCGCTCGATGAAAGACGTCCATCTGCACGGGGTCACGATTCCGGCCGGAAAGCCGATATTTCTGATCAACGGCGCGGCCAACCGTGATCCCGAGGCCTGGACCGATCCCGACAAATTCGACATCGATCGCGACCGAACGGAAGCGCAGAACATGGGATTCGGCTATGGGATTCACAGCTGCCTGGGCGCAGCGCTGGCCCGCATGGAAAGCGCGATAGCGTTGGAGAAGCTGCTGGATTTCATGCCGCGTTATGAAGTGGACTGGGCGGCATGCGAACGCGTCCAGATGCAGAATGTCGCAGGGTGGAAGAACGTGCCGGTGAGGGTGCTGTCATGAGAATCGAAGTCGATTGGGATCTGTGCGAAAGCAACGGCGTCTGCATGGGCATCAACCCGGAGGTCTTTCACCTCGGGGACGACGACATGCTAACCGTCCTGCAGCCCGAAGTCACCCCGGAGACCGAGGCGGACGTCCGGGAGGCCGTCCGTCAATGCCCCCGGCAGGCGATCTCGATTACGGAGTAGTTGAATCTCCTCGCCTGCGTGCGTGTCTGATTAGATCTTGCTGATCGCCTGCTCCGGGCAGCACTCGATAGCTTCCTCAGTGGCTGCTTCGAATTCCGTTGGAACATCGGACGCTATCGACTCCGCATAACCATCGTCGGTCAGGCTGAACACTTCCGGGCACAGCGTCGTGCACACGCCGTGACCGCGACAGCGCTGGTCGTCTACCGCGACTTTCATGCGGGCGTGAACTCCAGGTTCAGCTCGATCAGGCCGCGCAGGATGTAGGTCGGGACGTATTGGTAGCGACGGTCATTCGCCGGACCATGGATACGCTCATTGATCCTGATGTCCGAGGTCCGGTCGAGCAGCCGCTCGATCGCAACCCGGGTTTCGGCCCGCGCCAGCGGTGCGCCGGGGCAGCTGTGGATCCCGCGCCCGAACGAGATGTGCTGGCGGGCGTTCTTGCGGCCCGGATCGAAAGTGGTGGGGTCTTCGAACCGGCGCGGATCCCGGTTGGCGGCCGCCTGCACAACCATCACCGTGGTGCCCGCGGGCAGGTCGACGCCGCCGACGTTCGCTGGCACCCGGTTCATCCGGAAGTCGCCCTTGACGGGGCTCTCGATGCGCAGCGACTCTTCGATGAAGTTGGGGATCAGGCTGCGGTCCTTGCGTAGCTGTTCCTGGATGTCGGGACGCTCCCCGATGGTCTGCAACGCGGCGCCCAGCAGTCGCACGGTGGTTTCCTGGCCGGCCGAGAACACGTTGCTGGCGACACGGGCCACGTCTTCGACCTCGGGTATTGAGCCGTCGGGGTAGGTGGCGGTCGCGAGGCCGGTCAGCACATCGTCGCGGGGCGCAGCGCGGCGGTCCCGGACATAGTCGGAGAAAAGACCGTAGAGGAATTCCAGCGGACTGTGCGCCAGCGCTTCCTTGCCGGTGCCCCCGATACCGCCACCCGAGTGCTGGCGGATTCCTTTGACGAACTTGTCGCGATCCTCCATGGGCACGCCCAGCAGGTCGGCGATGACCAGCAGCGTGAACGGGCTGGCGAAGCCCTTGATGAATTCGCCGTGCCCTGGCGCCAGGAACTCATCGAGCGCCTGGTCGGCGAGTACCCACATGGCATCCTCGTTCTCCTTGAGGCGCTTGGGGGTGATCAGCCGCATCAACAGGGAGCGGTGGTTGGTGTGGGTCGGCGGATCAAGCGTCGGCAACTGGTCGCTGAACGGCAGCTTGTCGCGATGTTGCTCGATCAGCTCCGTGACGTCGTCACCCTCGAGCGGCACCGGGAAGCCGGGAAACGGCCCGGTGACCGAGATGCACGATGACCACGTCTCGGCGTCGTTGAGCACGGCGCAGGCCTCGTCCCAGCCGGTCACCATGGTGACCCCGTGGTGGTCTTCCCGGGTCACGGGGCACTGCTGCCGGAGAGCCTCGTAGTAGGGGTACGGATTCTCGACGAGCCGGGCATCGCGGAAGAAATCCATCTCGGTGAAGTCGTTCACCTTCTAGCTCCGTTCGAATCTCGACTAGTGAGAATGATCCTCTCAGAGATGAGTATTACATTTCCACACGGCATGGCCGTCGTCAAACGCCAGGCCCGGCCCCGACTGCGCACACACGACGGGACGCACTGGCGACGATTAGCCCGCGGGAACCAAATCGGCGGCGACCGACGGGCACGCCAGTAGCCCGCTTCGGAAGGTCTCGATGTGGCCGACCGAGCCGTGCGGCAAGGCGGCGGCCGCAAGCGCCTTGGCCTTGAAGGCCTGTGCGGCCCTGCTTAGCCGATGTTGTACCAGCTCAACGCTGTCGTCGAGCTCGGCCGGCCAGGTCTCCCCCCACAGCGTGACCTCGGTGACGCCGTGATCGAGGGCCTGCAGGACGCCTTGCCGCACGCGCGGGTCGCATCCGAACAGATCGGCAGCGGCGGCGAGGGCCTGGGGGCGGGGCCGGGACTCCGCCCCGGATTCCACAGAGGCCAACGCCTCCTCGAGGTCGACTATCTGGGCTCCGAGGATCTGCAGGGGCCGACCGTCGGGGTGGTCGGCCAGGTCCGTCAGCAGCACGGATACGTCCCATCCCGCCATCGCCCGGTCGAACAGCCAGCCGCCGGCAAATCGCACCACGTCGAAGACCCCGCTGGCGACGACGTCGAGCCGGTACCTCATGTCTTCTCGGACGTCGTCGTCGGCGGAGCGAAGTCCCGTCCCAGTGACTCCGCGTACTCCTTGAACGCCTCGGTCAGCGGTATCGAAGGATTGAGCAACCATATTGTTTCCATTCCGTGGACGAAGGCGACAATTTCCACTGCCTTGACGGCGGGGTCGATGTCGGCGCGATACCGGCCGTCGGCCTGACCGCGTCGGATGAGCTCGGCGACGATGTCGATCGATTCCCGCTGCCTGGCCAGCATCCGGTCGTGCAGCGGGGCGTCGGGAAGGATGTTTTCGACCAGCAGCACGGTGAACGTGCCCACCAGTTCGGGGGCCCGGTTGAAGCGATCGGCGACCCGGGCGATCTCGACCAGGAGATCACCGGCCCGGTCGGCATGCGAGTCGTCATCGAGATCACGCGCGTCCAGCACCGCGTGCAGCAGGTGCTCCTTGGATTCGAAGTGATGCAGCAGGCCCGCGGGGGTGACCCCGGCTTCGCCGGCGATCTGGGCGAGCGTGGTGTTGCGCCAGCCGTTTCGCGTGAGGAGGCGTTGCGCGACGTCGAGGATCCGCTGCTTGCGGTCCTCACCTTTGGCCAGCAGCGTGTCGTATCGCCGTGCGACGGGCACCGGGCTCCTTTTGGACGGGTTAGTGCGGGTTCGGGAAACTAACCTAGTGAACACACAGTAGGTTGGTTTGACCGCCGTGACAAGGGTCTCTTTTTGAGGCCTTTCCGCGTGGCGTTACGTGATGAGCTCGACCAGGGTGGCGTTGGCCGTGCCGCCACCTTCGCACATGGTCTGCAGCCCGTAGCGAATCCCGTTATCGCGCATGTGGTGCGCCATGCGGGTCATCAACACCGCACCGGAAGCGCCCAGCGGGTGCCCCAGGGCGATGGCGCCGCCCAGCGGATTGACCCGATCGGGATCGGCGCCGGTCTCCGCCATCCAGGCCATCGGGACCGGCGCAAAAGCCTCGTTCACCTCGAAGATGCCCACGTCCGATAGCGGGACGCCGGCCTTGCTCAGCACCTTCTCGGTCGCCGGGATGGGGCCGGTGAGCATGAGCACCGGATCCGCTCCGGTGACCGCGCCCGCCCGGTAGCGCACCAGCGGGGTCAACCCGAGCCCAACCGCCATCTCCGACGTGGTCACCAGCAACGCGGCCGCGCCGTCGGAGATCTGCGAGGAATTGCCGGCGTGGATCATGCCGTCGTCGACGAACGCGGGCTTGAGGGCGGCCAACTTCTCGACGGTGGTCCCGCGCCGCACGCCCTCGTCGGCGACTATGACGTTCTGGGCGGTCTGGTCATCGGTGAAGACGGGGACGATCTGGTCGGTGAAGGCGCCGCTGTCCTGGGCCGCCGCCGCCCGTTCGTGGGACTGGACCGAGTACTCGTCCAGCTGGGTGCGCGAAAACCCCCACTTCTTGGCGATCATCTCCGCCGACAGGCCCTGGTTGAAGGAGAAATCGTCATACCGGGCAAGGACTTTCGGGCCGTAGGGCATCCCGGTTGCCCTGGCCGCACCCAGCGGAACCCGGCTCATCACCTCGACGCCGCCGGCAACCACGACATCCTGTTGGCCCGACATCACCGCGTGGACCGCGAAATCGAGCGCCTGCTGGCTGGAACCGCACGCGCGGTTGACGGTTGTCCCGGGGATGCTCTCGGGCCAGCCGGCGGCCAGGACCGCGTAGCGGCCGATGTTGCTGGATTGGTCGCCGACCTGCGACACGCATCCCCAGATCACGTCGTCGATGATCTCCGGACCGACCCCCACGCGTTCCAGCAGTTCGTTAAGCACGATCGCGGACAGGTCGGCGGCGTGCATGCCGGACAACCCGCCGTTGCGCTTCCCTACCGGCGTGCGTACCGCCTCGATAATGACCGTCTCACGCATGTTCACTCCGAATGCTCTTCGTCAGATTTCGATAACGCCCACCGACCAGTAAACGACGCCTCTCGTCGGTGCTTGAAGGCGGCATAGGCGACACCCGCATCCGCCGTCGCAAAATTGCCGATCTGCGCGCGAGCCTCGTTGGCCAGAGCGTCGCGCAGGGTGCGGTCGGCGCCCTCGTTCAGCAGCGCCTTGGTTTGGGCGAGCGCGATCGGCGGGCCGGCCGCCAGCCGGCCGGTGAGGTCCGTGACGAAGGCGTCGATGTCGACGCCCGGCACCACCCAGGTGACCAGATTGAGCGCGTGGGCTTCCGCGGCGTCGATGGTTTCGGCCAGCAGCGCGAGCCGCTTGGCCTGTTGCAAGCCAACGAGTTTCGGCAACAGCCAGGAACCGCCGAGGTCGATCGACAGGCCCCGCTTGGAAAAGATCTGGGAGAACGTCGATTCCGGCGTCGCGACCACCAGATCGCAACCCAGGGCCAGGTTCCACCCGGCGCCGACGGCGACGCCGGTCACCTTAGCGACCGTCGGAATCGGGAGCTCGTGCAATGCGAGCGCGACGTCGGTCAGGCGCTGCAGCTTGTATTTCGGATGCACGTGGTCGACTTCCGAGATGTCGGCGCCGGAGCAGAAACTGCCGCCCGAGCCGGTGATCACGAGCGCGCGCACGCCGCGGTCACGACCCGCCGCGTTCAGCGCATCCCGTAACGCGATCCACAACTCTGGGTTGATCGCGTTCTTGCGGTGCGGCCGGTTGAGGGACAGCGTCCGCACCCCATCGCGGTCGTCGGACAGCAGCACGGGGGCGTCGGCGGCGGTCAATAGCTTCTCGGCAGTTTCAGGACGTTGGATCCCAGGAAATTCAAAATCATCTCCTGGCTGACCGGCGCGATCTTCATGAGCCGGGCCTCACGGAAGTACCGCGTGATGTGGTACTCCTCCGCGTAACCCATGCCGCCGTGGGTTTGCAACGCCCGGTCCGCGGCGGTGAAGCCGGCGTCGGCACAGAGATACTTTGCGGTATTCGCTTCGCGGCCACAGGGTTTGCCGTTGTCATACAGCCAGGTGGCCTTGCGCAACATCAGCTCGGCGGCGTCCAGGCGGGCCAGCGAGTCGGCGAGCGGGAACTGCAGGCCCTGGTTCATGCCGATGGGCCGGCCGAAGACCTCACGCTCATTGCCGTATTTCACCGCCTTGTCCAGCGCCACCCGGCCGATGCCGAGCGCCTCGGCGGCGATCAGCATCCGTTCGGGATTCAGGCCATCCAGGATGTATTGAAATCCCTTGCCTTCCTCTCCGACTCGGTCCTCGACCGGTACTTCGACGTTGTCGATGAACAGCTCATTGGAGCTCACCGCGTTGCGGCCCATCTTGCGAATCGGGCGGATGTCGACCCGACTGCGATCGAGATCGGTGAGGAACAGCGTCATCCCGTCGGTCTTCTTGGTCACCTCGTCGTAGCTCTTGGTGCGGGTGAGCAGCAGGATCTTGTCGGACTCCATTGCTTTGGAGATCCACACCTTGCGGCCGTTGACGATATAGCGATCGCCGTCACGCTTGGCGAACGTGGTGATGCGCGACGTGTCAAGCCCCGCACCGGGTTCGGTCACGCCGAAGCAGACGTGCACATCGCCGGTCGCGACGGGGGGCAGCGTGCGGGCCTTGAGTTCCCCGGAGCCGTGCACCACCACTGGCTGCATGCCGAAGATCGAAAGGTGGATCGAGCTGGCCGCGTTCATGGCGCCGCCGGATTTGGCGACCTCCTCGAGCAGGATTGTGGCTTCGGTGATTCCGAGGCCATGGCCGCCGTATTCGGTCGGGATCGTCATTCCCAACCAGCCGCCGTCGGCGATGGCCCGGTAGAACTCGGTCGGAAACTCGTGCGCCTGGTCTTTTTCCATCCAGTACTGGTCGTCGAATTTCCGCGCCAACTCGGCGACCGACCGGCGGATCAGCTCCTGGTCGTCGGTCAGCTCGAAATTCATTCCACCGCCGGGCACTCCGCGCGCCTCCTTTCAGCGCGAGCAGACACAGAGTCGCATGTTTGCCGCCCGAACAATGCGATTCTGCTGGGGCACCTCCCGCTTGCGGGGGACTGCTCGCCGGGCATAGGCGCGTCAATCCTGGTTGCCGGTCAGCTCTTTCGCGCTGGCTGCAAACTCTGCGAACGACGAACCCGCCCTGGCGTCCTTGTGGTGGCTAGATGACCGGATGGACACGTCGTGCCCCTCGGCCGCCTTACGCAGCGCGCCGACGGTTGCCTGCTCCGGCGTGATGTGGGTGTATGGGTCGAACGAGTACCAGCGCATCGCGTTCTCATGCGTCATCTTCTTGATCTCATCGTCGGGCACGCTGTTGGCCTCCAACACGTCCCACAACTCCTCGGGCGCACCCGGCCACATCGAGTCACTATGCGGGTAGTCGGCCTCCCAGCAGATGTTGTCGATCCCGATCATGTTGCGCAGCGCGACGCCCACCTTGTCGCTGATGAAGCAGGTCAGGAAGTGCTCGCGGAAGACCTCGCTGGGCAGCTTGCCGCCGAAGTTTTGGTGCGTCCAGGTCGAGTGCATATCGTAGGTGCGGTCGGCTCGCTCCAGGAAGTAGGGGATCCAGCCGGTGCCGCCCTCCGAGAGCGCGATCTTGAGGTCCGGGTACTCCTTGATCGGCCGCGACCAGAGCAGATCGGCGGCGGCCTGCACGATGTTCATCGGCTGCAGCGTAATCATCACGTCCATCGGTGCGTCGGGTGCGGTGATCGCCAGCCGGCCGGAGGAGCCGATGTGGATGTTCATCACGGTGTTGGTGTCGCACAACGCTTTCCACAGCGGGTTCCAGTACTCGTTGTGGAAGCTGGGGTAACCCATCGCGGCCGGGTTCTCGGTGAACGTGAGTGCATTCACACCCTTCTTTGAGACCCGCCGCACCTCGGCGGCGCACTCCTCCGCGTCCCAGATCACCGGTATCGCCATCGGGATGAACCGTGCCGGGTAGGCGCCGCACCACTCGTCGATGTGCCAGTCGTTGTAGGCCTGCACCAGGGCTACGGAGAAATCGTGGTCCTCGGTGGCGAACAGGCGCCCGGCAAAGCCCGGGAAAGACGGGAAACAGATCGAGGCCAGGATGCCCCCGGCGTTCATGTCCTTGACGCGTTCGTCGACGTTGTAGCAACCCGGCCGGATCTCATCCAGACCCGTGGGCTCGATCCCGTACTCCTCCTTGGGCCGGCCGGCGACCGCGTTGAGCGCCACGTTCGGGATGACCGTGTCGCGGAACTTCCACATGTCCGAGCCATCAGGGTTGTGCACCAGGCGCGGTGCATCGTCCAAGTACTTCTTTGACAGGTGGTTCCTGAACATGTTCGGCGGCTCGACACAGTGGTCGTCCACGCTGATCAGGATCATGTCTTCTTTGTTCATGGCCGTTCCCTCTCATCGGATCCATCGGTCTCGCGCCAAGATCACCATTTTGAAAACTATCTTCTCGCGAAGTGAGAATCAACATCCAGGATAGCCACAGGGATCCTCGGCGCCGCGCCGCGTGCGCAACGACTAGGCGATTTGGCCGCCTTCGAGCGACAAGGAGCCAGAAGAGGTCGCTGCGCCGTCGCCGGCACAGCGGATCCCCACGCGCCAGGATTGACCGCGAGACCGAATCGTGCAAGTCTATTGGTTAGAAATGAGAATCTGATTCTCTCTTTTGAGAGGAGAATGCAGGATGCGTCTGCCGCCGCTGCCGGCTGACCAGTGGGATGAGGCTGTCCAACAGTCGCTGGCCGGGATGTTGCCCGCGGAGCGCCGCAACCCGCGCGACGCCGGCAACGCACTCGCGACCCTTGCCAATCACCCCGCGTTGGTCAAGGCGTTTCTCGGGTTCAACGTCTACCTCTTCACCTCCTCCCTGCCTGCGCGCATCCGCGAACTCGCCGTCCTGCGGGTCGCCCATCGTCGCCAGTGCGCCTACGAATGGGAGCATCACGCAACTATGGCCAAACGACTGGGAATCACCGAGGACGAGATCGAGGCGGTGCGCAACGCCGGCGGTAGCAGCGCCGGCAGCTTCGACGAGTTCGAGCGCGCGGTGCTCACCGGGGTCGACGAACTCGAGGAGAAATCCCAGTTGTCCGACGAGACATGGGCCGCCTTGAGCGAGCGTCTCGACCACCGCCAGCGGATGGACTACATCTTCACGGTGGGCTGCTACGCGACGTTGGCCATGGCTTTCAACACTTTTGGCGTTGAGGTCGAACAATACTCACTAGAGAGGTAAAACGTTGCCGCACTTCCCGAAGCCAGCCGCAGGCAGCTGGACAGAAAACTATCCCGAACTCGGCACCGCGCCCGTCGACTACACCGACTCGATCGATCCGGCTTTCTTCGAAGCCGAACGCGACGCGATCTTCAAAAAGACCTGGCTCAACGTCGGTCGGGTCAATCGGCTGCCGCGCACCGGAAGCTACTTCACCAAGGAACTGCCGTCGGCGGGCCCGGGTATGTCGGTGATCGTCGTCAAGACCAAGGACGGGTCTATCAAGGCGTTCCACAACATCTGCCGCCACCGCGGAAACAAGTTGGTGTGGAACGACTATCCACACGAGGAGACCTCAGGGACTTGCCGGCAGTTCACCTGCAAGTACCACGCCTGGCGCTACAGCCTTGATGGTGACCTGACCTTCATCCAGCAGGAGGACGAGTTCTTCGACGTCGACAAGGGTCAGTTCGGTTTGGTGCCCGTCCGCTGCGAGGTCTGGGAAGGCTTCATCTTCATCAACCTCGACCAGCACGCCAAGCCGCTGACCGACTACCTCGGGCCACTGGCCAAGGGCATCGAGGGCTACCCCTTCGGCGAGATGACCGAGTGCTACTCCTACCGGGCCGAGGTCGGCAGCAACTGGAAGCTGTTCATCGACGCGTTCGCCGAGTTCTACCACGCGCCGGTGCTGCACCAGGGGCAGTACACCAAGGAAGAAGCCGCCAAGATCATGAAGTACGGCTTCGAGGCCCTCTACTACGAGCTGGCCAGCCCGCACGGGATGATCTCCACTTGGGGTGGTCAGGCGCCGCCCGTGGACATGTCCATGGTCAAGCCCATGGACCAGGTGCTGCGCAGCGGATTGTTCGGTCCCTGGGACAAGCCGGAGGTCATTGCGAACCTCGATCAGCTGCCCCCGGGCGTCAACCCGAAGAAAGTGAAGCAGTGGGGCATCGACTCGTGGCACTTCTACCCGAACTTCATGCTGTTGATCTGGGAGCCGGGCTGGTTCCTGACCTACCACTACTGGCCGACCGCCGTCGACAAGCACATCTTCGAGTGCACGCTGTATTTCGTTCCGCCGAGAAACGCGCGGGAACGCCTGGCCCACGAGTTGGCCGCGGTGACCTTCAAGGAGTACGCGCTGCAGGACTCCAACACCCTGGAAGCGACCCAGACGATGATCGGCACCAAGGTCGTCAAGGACTTTCCGCTGTGCGATCAGGAGATCCTGCTCCGTCATCTCCACAAAGTGACCGGAGACTACGTTAAGGAGTATGCGAACAATGGCGCTTCCCGCTGAATTCGCGGATTTAGAGCCCTATCTCGATTGGGACCTGGCCACCGAACCCGAGCGCTACGCCAAGCGGCTGGCGTCCACGATGTCCGAGATGCAGGCGTTCTACGACGTCGCATTCCCCCGCCTGGACGACGTCATCGCCTACTGCGACAAGTTCCCGCTCGACGATCTGCCTGAGGACGCGCGGACCCTGATGCACATGATGCAGTCGCTGATCATGGTGTCGTTTCCGATAGAGGCGTGGAAGCAGCCGCGCGTCCCGGACAGCGGTGCCGCCTGGGTTGAGCTGATCCGGGAGCCGGTGATCTGAACGGTGTTGACGCTCAAGGCCGCCGGACTGCTGGACGTCGACGCCGGTGAGATCGTCAGCCCTGGCGTCCTGCAGATCGATGGCGACCGGATCGCCGGCGTCGGTGGCGGTGGCCCGCCCTCAATCCAAGGCGAGCTGATCGATCTGGGCGACCAGATCCTGCTGCCCGGGCTGATGGACATGGAGGTCAACCTGCTGATGGGCGGGCGCGGGGAGAAACCCGGTCTGTCCCAGGTACAGGATGACCCGCCGACGCGGGTCCTGCGTGCGGTCGGCAATGCCCGCCGCACGCTGCGAGCCGGATTCACCACGGTGCGAAACCTCGGGCTGTTCGTCAAGACCGGCGGCTACCTGCTCGATGTCGCGCTGGGCAAGGCCATCGACGCGGGCTGGATCGATGGGCCGCGCGTGGTGCCGGCCGGCCACGCCATCACACCCACCGGCGGGCATCTGGATCCGACGATGTTTGCCGCGTTCGCACCACACGTGCTCGAGTTGACGGTCGAAGAAGGCATCGCCAACGGAATCGACGAGATCCGCAAGGCGGTGCGCTACCAAATCAAACACGGCGCCGAGCTGATCAAGGTCTGCTGCTCCGGCGGGGTGATGTCGCTGACGGGACCTCCTGGCGCCCAGCATTATTCGGACGAAGAGTTGAGTGCGATCGTCGACGAGGCACACCGGCGTGGGCTGCGTGTCGCCGCGCACACTCACGGCGCCGACGCGGTCAAGCATGCCGTCGCGGCCGGTATCGACTGCATCGAGCACGGCTTCCTGATCGATGACGAGGCGATCGCGACGATGGTCGACCACGGCACATTCCTGGTGAGCACCCGCCGCCTCGCCGAGGGGATGGACGTCTCGCACGCTCCCCCCGAACTACAGGCCAAGGCGGCCGAGATGTTCCCGAAGTCACGCAAATCGATACTGGCCGCCTACGAAGCCGGCGTGAAGATCGCGGTCGGCACGGACGCCCCCGCGATACCGCACGGCCGCAACGCGGACGAGCTTGTCACCCTTGTCGATTGGGGCCTGCCGCCGCTGGCGGTGCTGCGGGCGGCCACGGCGACCGCCGCGGAGCTGATCAACGCGGACGACCGGGGGCGGCTCGCGCAGGGCCAGCTCGCCGACATCATTGCGGTGCCGGGAAACCCTTTGGAAGACATGACCGTTACCCAGAATGTCGGCTTCGTCATGAAAGGCGGCAAGGTCTATGTCGACACCCGATCAGTCTAAGAGCGGCCCAACCAGAACTGACGACCTGGTCGAGATCCAGCAGCTGCTCGCGCGCTACGCGGTCACCATCACCCAGGAAGACATCGACGGCCTTGTCGCCGTCTTCACACCCGATGGAACCTACAGCGCATTCGGCGACACCTACCATCTGGACAGGTTCCCGGAGCTGGTGGCTGCCGCACCAAAAGGCTTGTTCCTCACCGGGACTGCGGTGATCGACATCGACGGTGATTCCGCGAGCGGCACCCAGCCACTGTGCTTCATCGAGCACGCCACCCACGACATGCGGATCGGCTACTACCGCGACACCTACTCCCGCACCGCTGAAGGATGGCGGCTGAAGACCCGCGCCATGACGTTCATCCGCCGCAGCGGCACCCACGACTCCGGGCGCCCGCATGCAGTCGGCCGACCCAGCCCGTGAACGTCGAGGAGTTCCGGGCCGATCTGCGAGCGTGGCTCGACGACAACGACCTGACTCCGGGACCGGACCACTCGCTGCAGGGTCAAATGCGACAGCTCGCCCGGGTCCACCGGGCGCTCTACGACGCCGATTGGATGCGGTACGGCTGGCCCGTCGAAGTCGGTGGCTTGGGAGGGCCCGCGGTGCTGCGCGCGATCGTCGGCGAGGAGGTGGTGGGCCGCCGGCTGGCCGAACCGGGCCCGTACTCGATGATCGAGGTGCTCGCGCCCACGATGATCGATTACGCCCCTGCGGAACTCGCCGCGGAGATGGTGCCACGGCTGCTGAGCGGCCGCGAACAATGGTGCCAGGGCTTTTCGGAACCGGGATCCGGCAGCGACTTGGCGTCGCTCTCAATGCGCGCCGCACCCCAGGGGGATAACTGGATCGTCAACGGGCAGAAGGTCTGGACCAGCTTCGCGCAGTTCTCGACCCGATGCATCCTGCTCACCCGCACGGCGCCGGGCCACGACGGCATCACGGCGTTCTTCGTCGACCTGGACACCCCGGGCATCACCATTCGGCCGCTGCGCACGATGCACGGGGTGGACGAATTCTGCGAGGTGTACTACGACGACGTGGTGGTCCCGGGAAGCCGAATGCTCGGCCGCGCGGGAGACGGTTGGCGGCTCGCGATGGATCTCCTGCCCTATGAGCGCTCCACCTGCTTCTGGCAGCGGATCGCCTACCTCTACTCGCGGTTCGACGAACTCATCGCCGAAGCGGAGGATCCTGACGAATCCGCCTTGGGGGCAGCGTACTTGGCTCTGCACACGTTGCGCTGCCGGTCCCGCGGCACCCAGCACCGCTTTTGTGACGGAGCACGGCTCGGGCCGGAAACCTCCATCGACAAGGTGCTGCTGGCCACCGCCGAGCAACGGCTCTACGACACCGTTCGCGATCTGCTGCCCGGGGCCCTCGAGCTGGAAGATACACCGTGGCGGTCGGAGTACTTGTATTCGCGCGCGGCGACCATCTATGGCGGAACCGCCGAAATTCAGCGCAATATCATCGCCCGCCGGCTGCTCGACCTCGGGAAGGAGTGAGCCGTGGATCCCGAGGCAGTGTGCATGCTGGCGGACTCGCTCCGCACCACGATGACCGCCGCCAGCGGCGCCAAGCTCGATGCGGCGTTGACCGATCTCGGTTGGCTGGACATGCTCGACGAAATACCCGACGTTGCAATACCTTTGGTGTTCCGGCTGCTCGGCGAGACGGGCGCGCACGCTCCTGCGCTCAACGACGTGGTGTTGCGCGCGGCCGGAGCTGCGCCCGGGGGCACTCTGCCGCTGCCGGTCGCCGGGGGTTCGTGGGTGATTTGGGAGCGCGACGATCGGGCCAGCGCGACGCTGGATGATTTGCCTATACACCTTGTGCCAGAAGGTGATCCGGTGCCGCTCGCGGCGGGAAGGCGAGCGCTGGGCTGGTGGCTGGTCGGGACCAGCCGGGCGATGCTGTCACTGGCGCGCCAGCATGCCGTGGACCGCGTTCAATTCGGCCGGCGCATCAGCTCGTTCCAGGCGATCCGGCACCGCCTGGCAGAGACGCTCGTCGCAATCGAGGGCGCCGAGGCGACCCTCGACGCCGCCGCCGCGCAATCCGACGACGCCGACGGGCTGGCTTCCCTGCTGGCCAAGGCCGCGGCCGGCCAGGCGGCGCTGACCACCGCGCGCCACTGTCAGCAGGTGCTGGGCGGTCTCGGCTTCACCGCCGAACACCAGTTGCATCACCACGTCAAGCGGTCACTGGTCCTGGACGGTCTGCTGGGCAGCGCACGAGAACTGACCCGGCAGGCCGGAGCGACGTTGCGGGCCAAGGGATCTGCCCCACGGCTGGCCGAGCTGTAGCGGCGTGTCCTCTTTGACGCCTCACCCGTCACTTGAGTCACCAGGCCACAGGTGATGGGTTTTTGCCCGCCTTATCTGTGTTGAGGACCACCGGTAAGGGGTAGGTTGGAAATTTGTTTTGGGTCTGCCTTCCCCCGCTTCGGCTCCAATGCC
>Ga0310911_10000324_pt1 | contig 17056 bp, 16 predicted proteins | sample GREbulkMGHF170_FD_203532 | JGI IMG/M metagenome (GOLD analysis project Ga0310911, IMG submission 203532) | Lab enrichment of tropical soil microbial communities from Luquillo Experimental Forest, Puerto Rico - GRE.bulkMG.HF170 | ecosystem: Environmental > Terrestrial > Soil > Tropical forest >... | reverse complement strand
GCAGCCGGGCGAAATTCATTATTCCAGAAAGCCCTATTTTCTTATCGGCGGATAGCCTAGCTTGTTGCGCGCCATCTTCAAAGGCCGCCAAAGCCGCTGTTCACGCGCGATTCCCATGCGAAAGCCTATCGCAAGCTGTCGGCGAAGCGGGCGCATGAAATCGGTTTGCCGCTGCTTGAAATGCTGGGAACGGAACGTTGCCGTTTGCTACCGGAGACGCCGTAGCGGAAGAGCTGCCATCCCTGCGGTCTCTTTACTTGAGGTTATAAGATGTCCCGCACGCTTATCATCTTCGGGCTGGTCCTGGTCGCCGCCGGAGTCCTCTGGCCTTTCATCGGCAAGCTCGGGCTCGGTCGGCTTCCCGGCGACATCGCAATCCAGCGGCCGGGCTTTTCCTTCTATTTTCCGCTGATGACCTCGCTCATCATCAGCGTGGTGCTGAGCGTGATCTTGTGGCTGGTGAATCGATAGCCAGCCCCGAGGCTCGTCCATTGCGCTGTGGATACTCAAAACAAGGCCCTAGATCGGCCACAGCGGGCGAGTTTGCTACAAAGCGAGACGGCCCCGAGCGTGAAGCAAGAGGCCGCCGACCTCGGACAAGCATCATCTGGAGTGTCATTCAATGGTTGGTCAACGCACGCCCGCGCGCCGCGTCATGAGTGGAATCCATCCAGAAGCGGCTGAAAAGGATAGCGTTGCGGAGGCAATCGACCATGTGTTGCACGAGGTGCAGGCCGCACGGCGTGACCTCCGTATGACTCGCTTCTGCCTGCAGCAGGCGGAAGCCCTTCGCAGGATTGATCGAGCCAAAGCCAGCCTTGCTGATCTGGCGCAGTCCCGGAACCGCAAAAAAAAGCACTCGTCCTGAGCGTCACGAAGCCTCGTTTGCTACGGGCGTCTTGCCACGTCGAGTTTGGAACGGGATTTTCGACATAAAACCAGACCCTTGAGACCCGGTTTCCACCGCACGAAAGCTTATGAAGCCGCGGCAACGTTCAGACTGAAGAATTGGAGACGGGGGTAGCATTTGCGACTCAAGCGCCTATCTACGAACGGTCTCCTCACAATTCCTCCTGACCCGATACAGAGCCGATCCGGGCTGTCCGGGACGGCGGCGGACTTCTCGTGGGAAGGCAAAAATTCAAACAACTTACCCTGTTTACATGAGCATGAGGCTGGACGGCCATGTCTCCCAGAACCAGCCTGTTGCTTGTTGCGTTGACTTTGGTCGGGGCTATTGCCGTCGCAACCAAGTTGATTTGGCCATTTCAGCTTGAACTTGACCGCGAACGATTTTTTGCAGTCCAGGCGGCGATCCGTAACGCTCCGAACCCTGTCATCATCTTTGGTGATAGCATCGTGCAGGGAGCTGCGCTGCCGTCCAGGGTGTGCGGTCTACCACTGGTCAATGCCGGAGTACGCGGCGCTGGAATTGGGTACTTCTTGCGGCATTCAACTCAATTGCTGGGCTCCTCACGTCCCAAGTTGATTGTGCTCGCGGTCGGCATCAACAACGCAGCGGCCAAAGAAGGCAGGGAAGTCGATTTCCAAAACCGCTATGAACGAGTCGTTGCCTCTCTCGCAAGCATAGCTCCCGTTGTGGTGGCCACAGTCACGCCGATAAAAGAAGGGTATTTTGTTTCGAAGTTTGGCTACGACCCGCAAATCGTTCCAGCTCTTAATCGGACGATCTTGGCAACACCGAGCATAAAAGCCGTCATTGACCTCAACGCTCCCCTGTCAGAAGCAAACTTTACGACGGACGGCGTTCACTTAAACCCGGCTGGTTATGCGTTGTGGAGAAGCAAGATTTTCGACGGAATTGAAGCAGCACTCGGCTGTATCTAGCAGCAGGTCCCGTTCATCTGAACGCATCCGAGCTGTAGATCGAGAACATCCGGCTCAAGGTTTAGCTCGAAGACGCGCAGACGCAAGGTAGCGTGGTTGACCGGCCGACATTGGGGACGTCGCGGTGACGCGCGCCGAACAGGTGCGTGAGGCGGCGACGGATTTGAAAATCCGGGCGTGCGTTTTCCGGCTGAAACATTTGGCATGAAAAACCGCCGCCGCGTTCGAGCGCATGGTCGCCGTGCTGAGCAAGGAACGCGGGAACTGATCGATGACGGCAAGAAGTCGGGTCAGTGACCCGTTCCCGACGGAACTTGTAGGTCCGTAAGTAGTTCTAATTTCGTCCGGCGCTCCAGCGGGGAAAAATAATCCCGCACATTGCGAACCAAAAACGCAACGGAGGACGCTCGTGCCTAAAAACGATCTGGCCAAGAGCCGATATTACGCGGTGCAGATCGGTGGCGCCTCGGTGTCGTTCACCGCCCCTGAAGATGAAGCCATCGAAATCGCGAACCATTTCCAAGCTTGGTACAACAGAAAGCACAACAGCCATGATGCGTTCGAACTACGCAAAGTCAGTGGCGGGGAAGTTCGGCGTCTCGAAAAACACGCGACCCACTATGTCCTGGCGGAAACGCTAGGGCTCAAACGATAAACACTATTAGCGGGCCAAAGAACTGAGAGCACCACGGAGAGGGAGCGAGCCATAGCGACGCGAGCGGCGTTTGGAACGGGATTTTCGCCGCCGGAGACAGGCCCCTCAAAAGCGACCTGAAAACGATAGCCCTGCACAGAGACCGGAAATCGGAGACCGGCACGCGCAAGAAATGGCTGCAAAGCGGCCTTTCTGCTCGCGAGCTATCAGTTGCGGGTTTCGGAAGACTGGGTGATGGAGGCAGCAGATATCGAACTGGCTGCCCACCACGCAGTCATCGAACTCGTCTCTAAATCGGAGTCGGGAACGGGAATTTTCAACGCGAAGACAAGGCGCAAAAAATCGGATTATGTGCCGCAAGTTCGTGAGCAGAGACCGCGCAAGCTTTGGCGCGCGAAGGCCGCGATCTACTGCGCGAGCTTGACGGGCGCCTTGTCGTATGTGTGGAGATAAGCGATTAGATCCTTGATCTTCTGCTCGTCCTTGATTCCGGCGAAAGCCATCTTGGTGCCCGGCACCTTTGCCTTGGGGTCCTTGATGTATTCTGAGAACGTTGCTTCGTCCCATACGATTCCCGAATGCTCGTTGCCGTCCGAGTATTTGTAGCCGTCGACCGAACCCGCCTTCCGTCCGAACAGCCCGTTGAGGACCGGCCCGACGGCATTCTTGGCGTTGTCGCCAACCTGGTGACAGGCCTTGCAGACAAGAAAGACCTTTTCGCCCGCGGCGGCATCCTGAGCGTGAACCTGACCCACACCGATGGTAACAAGCATCGCGGCTAACAGCATTCGGTTCATTTGGTCCTCCGTGTGAAGTTGCATTCCATTAGAGGCGATGCGCATCAGCCGACGATTTCAGAAAGAGCTCCCGCCGAATTGATGAGATGAACCTGCTCAATGCCCACACTTGGCATCAATCCGCGAATGCGATTCTCGTTCATGAAACTGAACGCCGTGGATAGCGCATCCGCCGCGGTCGCACTCCCGGAAACGGTCGTCATGCTGCGATAACGATCAGCACACCCGCCAGTCGCGGGATCGAAGAGATGGTTGAAGTGGCCTTGGGGATCGAAACGAAACCCGTAAGCGCCGGACGTCGACACCGCGCGGTCGACAATCGGCACGATCGTTTCGATTCGGCCGGCGACGTCGGGGTCGGCGATCCCAACCTCCCACGGCTGGCCGTCCGGGCGCGATCCGATCGCGCGCGTCTCTCCCATGTCGACGAGGCTGTTCACGATTCCCTGCGAGCGCAAGAGATCGACGATCTTGTCAGTTACGTAGCCTTGTGCGATTCCGTTCAGCGTCACGGCAGTGCCGCGTGGCATCACGACGCGGTCGCGACCAATCGTCAAGCGATCATAACCGACATGTGCAAGCGCCGTCCGCACTGCGGACTGCGGCGGCCCAACCGGGTCCGCATTGGTTCGAGAGAAGTGATCGGCGTAGACATCCCATAGCGGCTGCACAGTAGGATCGAACATACCGTTCGTCAGTTCGGCGTAGCGTTGCGAAATCGACATGAGGTCCACGAACTCGACGGCAGGATCGACCAAGATGCCGGACCGGTTCAATTCGACGAGCGCGGAATCCTCCAGATAGAGGCTGAAGAGCCGCTCCAGTCGGCGTGCCTCGGTGCATGCTGCCGAGATCAGGCGCTTTGCCGCCTTGCGATCCTCGTGGTGGATCTGCACGGTCGCGACTGCGCCGAGCATTGTGCCGTGCCAGGTGACGAGGCTGGAACCCGCCTGGACCGGGGGGCCGCCCGGCACGACCGCGAGGCCCGCTGCCGCGGCGCTGATGCGGATGAAACGTCGACGTGATATCGGTCGTGTCATCGTGCTCTCCTCATTCGGTCGGCCCATGGCCAGCTTTCGTCGTCTGCTCGCCTGAGCCCAGCACGTATTCCTGTGGCACTTCGGCAAATGAGACGATCCGTCCACCATTTTTACTTGCGAACTTTTCCGCGGCGGCGCGCTCGGAGAACGGCACAACCTCTTCGCTGCCCATCCCCCCCTTCACATTGCTTCCGATGACGAAGAACGCCTTGCGGGCCTCGACCCAATTTTCGGCACCAGGATTCTCCCAACTCGGCGCCTTGCCCATGTCCGAGACGTAAATGGCCTGGATGTCCTTCGGCTCGTCGGGCAGCATGGTGAAAGCGATCGCATCGCGCGCCGAAGAGAACCAGACCGGCTCGATGAGACTCTTGGCGATGATCTGGCCCTTGGGACCGGGATGCTCGAGCAAATTCATACCGCAGTAATGACCGATCACGTCTTTGGTCATGGCGACCGGTCGCGGAGGCAGCGCGGCTTCTTTCTGGTCGCAGCCGGCAAGCGCGAAGGCAACAAGTGTGGCAGCGAGAGCAAGGCGCCTCATAGCTCCCTCCGCGAAAATGCCAAGGCGGCCAACCCCAGTGGAACGAATGTCCAAAGCATCAGTGCCGCCAGTAACGCGGGCGCGGACAAAGATGTGCTCTGGGCGAGGCCAGCCATGCCCGCAAACATGCTCACATTGGCGAAACCGGTCAGATTGAAGAGCCGATAGACGTCAGTGGGATTGAACAGAAGCATAGCATTGAGGACGCCGGCGGAAATATTGCGGCCCTGGTCCAGCGCGAGCAAACCGAGAAGCGCCATGTCGTAGATCAACACCAGCAACAGCCACAGGCCGATGCACACGCCGGCAGCCGTACCTCGGTCACGCGCCAGGGCACTGATGAGATAGCCGATCGCAACGAATACTGCACCGAGGAGCACCGAGGAACCGATCATTGCGGCGAATGCCACCAAACTATCGTTATCGACACGGCTTCCGGTGACCATCAGCGCCGCAGCGGCCAATCCATAGCCGAGACATGTGGCAAAGGCGAGCACGGCAAGATGCCCTAGGAATTTACCGAGCAGTACCTGCCAGCGCGCGACGGGATAGCTGAGGAGCAGCAGCATCGTTCCTCGCTCCATGTCTCCGACGATGGAATCGTGCGAGATCAGAAGCGCGATCAGTGGAATGAGCAAGATTGTGAGACTCGAGAGGCTCACGACCACTACGTCAAGCGCCCGCACGCCGACGCTGCCAGTCGGCGCGCTGCCGAGAAAAGTGAGCGACAAAGCGAGCCCGGCGAGCAGGAGCGTCGCCGCGAGCACCCAGCGATTGCGCACTGCCTGATGGATTTCCTTGAGGGCGACGACAATGGCGCTCATCGCGGCATCTCCGTCGACTTGAGAAAATGCGCATAGAGTTCGTCGAGACTCGGCGGCACCACGTCGAGATCCTCGACGGATGATCCCTCCGCGGTCACGCGGTGCAAGAGATCGATCTTCTGTTCGGGCGCTGCGTCGATCTCGACGATGTGGCCGTTCAACCGTCGGCAGGGCGCGCCGGACGGCAGCCATGCCGGCATCTCGTCGGATTCCAGGCCGGAAACCTTGAGCCGGATTTTGGTCGGCAACCGCGCCAAGCGGCGCAGCTCTTCGATCGATCCGTCCGCGACCTTGATTCCGTGGTTCATGATGATCACCCGCCCGGCGCGCTCCTCCAGTTCTGTCAAGGCGTGCGACGACAACAGAACGCTGGTGCCTTCGGCGGCTAATCGTTGAATCACTTCATAGAAGGTCTGGCGCAATTCTGGATCGAGTCCGGTGGTTGGCTCATCGAGCAGCAAGACCCAGGGCCGGCCGATCAGCGCCTGCGCGAGTCCAAGACGCTGACGCATGCCCTTCGAATAGGTGCCGACGCGCCGCGCCGCGGCCGGGCCGAGCCCGACCATGTCCAACAGCTCCAGCGCCTTCGCAACCGGCTCCCGTTTGAGCCTGGCATAGAAGGCCTGCGTTTCGCGGCCGGTCAAGGCGGCATCAAAGGAGACGTTTTCTGGTAAATAACCCAGATGACGCCGTCCCGCGAACTGGCCGGCGGCGGGATTATCGCCGAGCACCTCGATCGAGCCGCGTGTGCAACGGATCAATCCCAGCATCAGCTTCATCAGCGTGGTCTTGCCGGCGCCGTTGTGACCGATCAGCGCGACCATCTCGCTCTTGGCAAGGTCAAAGGAAACATCGGTCACGGCCGCGATGCGACCATAATGTTTCGTGACGCCGGCGACACGCACGGTCAAAGTCATGGCGCAGCCTCGCCGAGGTTGCGCCGCACCGGCGGCGACATCAGCGGATGGCTGTCGACGACGCCACCCGGCAGCAACGCGGGGAACTGCGCCTGAGCCCAGCGGATTACCTGCACGGCCGGGCTATTGATCAACACTTTCGCCGCCGGCGCAGTCCACAGCACGCGGTCGATGAGATCGTTGGGCCGGTACGCCGTGTCGGCGATGCCGTCGCCATTGAGGTCAAAGGCTGGATTGCCGCTCCAGTAGTTGCCGCGCCCATTCTTCGACCAGTCGAGGTGACGGGTGCCCACATATTTGACTTGATTGGCATTATTGACGAACGCGTTGCCGGTGATGTCATTGCCCTCGGAACCTGCGGTGAACTGAACGCCGATCTCGCAACCCTCGAACCAGTTGTCGTCGATCCGGTTCTTGTTGGTGTTGTAGATGAACACGCATCGCTCCGGGCCGATGCGCCCGCCGGCCACCGGGGCCAGAGCAGGCTCCAAAGGGGGAACGCCCTCATCCGCGCCGCGGTTTTCCGCCGTCGCCCACCTCGCCGCAGGCTGTAGCCCGCCAATCACGGTGTTGCCGGTGATTTCTGATCCATTGGCCGCATTGAACAGGATGCCGCGATCGCGATCATGATCGGAGACATTATCGCGCAAGATGAAATGCTTGGAGAACATCATGGCGTAACCGATGATGTTGCCGCGTGAAACGTTGTTCGTGATCACGCCGTCATTGCTGTACATGTTGTGGACAGCGAATCGCAGGTCGCGGAAGCGGTTTCCACTGAACAGGTTGTCGCGGCTCGATATCGCGAAGATCCCGTCGCGCCCATAGCGGAAATCGTTGCCTATCACCTTGGCGCCGGGCGCATTCCACACCGAAACGCCATTGCCGGTCTCGCTGATGCGAGGCTGGCTCAATCCGATGATCCGGTTGCTGCGCGCGACGGCATCGCGGGCGCCATGCAGATAAATGCCGAACAGATTATCCTCAATCTTGTTGTCCTCGACGACAGCCGCCGTTGCGCTCTGTTCGACAAACACGCCGGAATCCATCGTCTCGAGCGAGCGGCCAGAGCCGCGAATTCCGAGGCCGCGCACCACGGCACCTGGAGCCGACACCGTGATGACGTTCCCGTTGCCGCTACCAACAATGATCGCTCCGGCATCGCCTGCGAGCGTGACACGATGGTCGATCCGCAACGGACCACGATAGGTTCCACCCGCGAGCCGCACTTCATCGCCATCCGCCGCTCGATCCAGGATTGCCTGCAGGTCGTTGACATCAGGCGTAACCGCGAGCTGCGCCGCCCATGCATGGACGGCGAAGCTGGCGGCGACGAGCGCCGCCAGTCCGATTTGCCCGATATGGCTCACGAGCCGCATCGTCAGACGTTCTGCGGTTCCACCAGCATGCGGCCGCGCATTTCCATGTGCATGGCGTGGCAGAACCAGGTGCAGAAGTACCAATAGACGCCGGGCTTGTCGGCGATGAACGTCACCGAGGAGGTCTGTTGTGGGCCGATCTCCATGTTGATGCCGTAGTTGACGATGCAGAAGCCGTGGGTCAGGTCCTCGACGTCGTCGATGTTGGTTTCGTAGATGGTCACCTCATCGCCCTGCTTGACCTGGAACTTCTCGAGCGCAAAGGCGGGCGCGCTGGAATACATGTAGACCCGTACTTTGTTGCCGTCGCGGATGACCTTGCCATCGCTCTCCAGCTTGACGCCGTCGGCGGCGGCTTGCTTTCGGGCGTCCTCGAAGAACGGGTCGTCGCGCTTCCAGATGCTGACTACTTTGCCGTCCAGTTTGGAGCGATGGACGATCACGGCATCATGGGGTTCGGCGAAGCTCGGGCCGTCGTGGACGATTTCCATCTTGTCACCGGAAATGTCGATGAGCTGATCGTTCTCTGGCTTCAGGGGGCCGACATTGAGGAAGCGGTCCTTGGAGAACTTGTTCAGCGAGAGCAGCCATTTGCCGTCCGCCTCCTTGGTTTCTCCCATCGAGGCATGATTGTGGCCGGGCTGGTATTGCACGTCGATCTTCTGGATGATGGGATTCACCTTCTCGCCTTTGAATGCTCGCTTGGCGAGATCGATGTTCCACTTGCAGACTTGGCTGTCGAGGAAGAGCGTCGTGTAAGCGTTCCCCCTGTTGTCGAACCCCGTGTGCAGCGGACCCAAACCGAGCTCCGGTTCGGCGACGACGACGTCGCGCGGCTTGATCTTGTCATCAAACAATTGGTCAAACAGGCGCACATCCATGACGGTCACCGTCGGCGCGAGCTTGCCGTTGGCCACGATATGGATGCCGTCTGGCGCAGTGTTCATGCCGTGCGGGCTGTTCGACACCGGAACGTAGCGCGTGTAGGGCGAGCCGTGCCGGCCGTCGATGACGGGCACGCCGTTGATTTCCTTGAAGTCGCCTTTCTTCACTGCTTCTTCGATACGCTTGATGTTGAAGATGGTGACCCAGTCCTGTTCGCTCGCGGTCATTTCGGCGAGCGTCACGCCCTTCTCCGAATTGTAGCAGGTCGAGAACGCATATTTGCCCTGGTAGTCGGCGTCGGTATTGTCGAGATTGCCGTCGACCATCACCTGCCAGGCAACTTTCATGGTGTCGCCGTCGACGGCGGAGAAGATCGACCAGTACTTCTTCGGGTCGTCCAGCACCTTGCCGTCATTGGGGATCGGGATTTCGTATTCGCCGTTGCAGAACAAATATCCGGTGCGCGGATATTTCTGTGGTCGCATGCCGTGGATCGTGTACTGATTGGGAATTTCGATGATCTTGTCGCACTTCATGATGTCGGTGCGGATACGGGCCAGGCGCGTGTTCGCCTTGTCATTGATGAAAACATAGCGCCCGTCATAGGTGCCGTCGGTGAACGACATATGCGGGTGATGGCAGTCGCCGTTTTGCCAAGCCCCATTCAAGTGTCCCTTGAGGCGTTCGCGGGTCTCGGGCGTCAGCCCTTCGGTCAATACTTTCAGCGACTCGTTGGTCTGTCCCCATCCGGTGGCGCTGCACCGGTTGAACACGGGAATGCGCATCAGCTCGCGCATCGAAGGCATGCCGATGATGCGAACTTCGCCGGTCTGGCCGCTGGAGAAGAAGACGTAGTATTCGTCGAGCTCGCCTGGCGCGACCTCGATCTTCTGGGCGCCGGTCCGTGCGGCAGGCCTGGTTTGGGCCGCCGCTGGCGTCGGCTCACCGGTCTTGCCAAGACCGAATCCTCCAGCGATGCCCGCCGCACCAAGTGCGGCCGTGCCGACAACCTGTCGTCGGCTGATGGTAGTTTTGTCGTCGTCTCGCGCCATGTTGGCCTCCTCTTATGAAGGTGGATCGATGATTGGATCTTCGGATTTTGCCGGCACGCGAACGGGTTTGCCGGCGTGGGTAATGACTGTCTTGGGCCCCTTGCTGCCTGGTCGCATGGACGGCGACGACATAGCCGCAAACTTTTCTCGCTTGAGCCGCACCTGAATCATGTGCGGGCAGCGCTGGTCATCGTAGTAGAGTTCCTGGCAATGCATGCAGTAGATGCACTCGTTGACGTTGATGTGCCCCTCGGGATGGATTGATTGCACAGGGCATTCCTTGGCGCAGCGCTGGCAGGGCGATCCGCACTCCTTCCAGCGGCGCAGCCACTCGAACGTCCTGATGCGACCAGGAATCGCGAGCGCCGCGCCGAGCGGGCAAAGATAGCGGCAGAAGAAGCGCTCGATGAACAGGCCGATGACGAGCAGCGCAACCGCATAGAGAACGAAAGGCCAGCTCCGCGCGAACTTCAGGATGATCGCGGTCTTGAAAGGCTCGACCTCGGCGAACTGCTCTGCAAGCGAGACGGAGTACAGCGACAGGCCAAACAGCCCGAGGAAGATCACGTACTTGACCGGCCAAAGTCGTTCATGCAGGCCCCAGGGCACCGTGATCTGCGGCACCTTCAGCCATTTGGCAACGGTGTTGGTGAGCTCCTGCAGCGCGCCGAATGGACAGAGCCATCCGCAGAATGGGCCGCGGCCCCAGAACAAGAGGCCCGGTGCAGTGGCCGACCAAAGAATGAAGATCAACGGCGCGGCGAGGAAAAATTCCCAACGGAAGCCGGTCACCAGCGCGTTGGTGAAGGTCACAACGTTGACGACTGAGAGCTGAGCGTTGGCGTACCACCCCAGCCAAAACAAGATGAAGACGAGATAGGCGCGGCGAACCCAGGTGTACAAAGTCGGCCGCCGGACCAGGATATTCTGAAAGAAGAAGATCGCAGTCAGCGCGGCAAGCGCAAGCGCGGTAATACCAATGGAAATCGTTTGCGAGCGCCAGATCCGCATCCATAGCGGTTCCTCGTTGTCGGTCGCATTAGGGAAAGCCTGCGCCACCGCACTGGAAGCTTGTGACGGGGCCGTCGCGCTCGCCGGCACGGTCACAGCGCGCTGCTCGCGTCGCAAATATTGCTCCGGCAAAGAGTAATCGAGATCGAAGGTCAGAAATGCCTTATCGCGGGCGCCGACACCTCGCTGCACAAGCAACTGGAGTTGCCATGGTTGCGTCGGGTCGAGCGTGAACTCGGGCGGGGTGACGAACAGGCCGATTTCACGAAAGTCCGGCGCGCCGGCGGCGGCAAGCGCGCCTAGGCGGGTGTGGTTCCGGTCGCGAAAGCGCGTGCTCGAACCCTCCTGCAGAATTTCGATGCGGTCAAAAATGCCGCCTCGTACGTAAGCCGAACCCTTGAAGGAATAGATGCCGTTGCCTGCGACAACGATTGCCTGCTGTCCCGGCTTCAGGTTCTCCTTCAGCCTTTGGTAGCCCTCCTCGCCCAGCAGGCTGCGACCGATGGTCGGCGCGGTGACGAGCGCGACGTAGAGATCGATGAAGGTATCGCCCGTATCGCCCGGTTCCGGGTTCTGCGCGGCGGCGACGTTGCCCGACTTGGCAAACGCTTCGTTGACGTCCCCGATGGTCAGACGCAGCCGCCGGATCGAACCGTCGCCGACGAGGCTCGCCCAATCGCGAATCTCGCTGTGTTCGAGGTCAAGCGTCTTGGTAACAGGCGGCAGCGCAGACGCGGCGGCCGCGGTTTCACCTCCACCAACGCGCCCCGTGCGGATCAGCTTCACCGCCGAGCGCACGATGCTGTCGTTCATGACCAGCACGGTCACGGTCGCCCCGCTGACGATATCGACCTGGGGTGGGTGCTCGGCGCCGCTCGCGATGGGCTTCATGTCCTTGCCGATGAGAGTGTTGACCGCGGCGACGATGCGCGCCACCGGGATTCCGACGAGAACAATCGGCTCCTTGTGGTCGACAAGCTTCAGTCCGGTAATGACACCCTTCGGATCGATTCCGACGAGAATTTGAATCGGCTTTCCGGAATATCCGACCGCGTTGGCGAAATCGGAATTGAGGTAGACGAATCCCTGCAGCTGATCGCCGCGATAGACAGGAACGATTGGTGGATCACCCTGCGGTGCGCCGAAGCGGTCGGCTCCTGCAAACATGTCGGCCGGCGCAACCTTCGGCAAATAGGTGGCGAGCTCGCTCGCGGCATATGCCGCTTGCGCCCACAACGTCGCGCACATCAAAAGCACGGCAGCCAGCACAAACGGGGCTACGCTTCGGCAGCGGGCGGCGAAAGGACTCCAGACCATGGAGCACCTCAGTGGGGAATGTTACGCCGGTGAGAGCGCGCATTCCATCGGGATTGAATGCGGATGCCGGGTTGTCGCCGCTGACAGCCCCAAGTCACGGATTGAGCCAACGCAAATTAACTTGCCGTAAGGCGGTTTATCTAGTCATGGCAGGCGAGCTGGCCCTTGCGCTAGATCAAACAATGACAGGTGGATCATGCCGCTTTTGCGAACGTCGCTGCTAGGGGCTGAGCCCGCGGGAACTCTCCATTCACTCGACGAATTATTTGCGCTTGCGAGCGCGATGGAACAGGAAGCCGCAACTCGATATGGCGAGCTGGCCGAGGAGATGCGGGTTCAGAACAAGTCCGATCTGTCAGCACTCTTTACCCAACTCGCGGCTGCGGAACGTGAGCATGTAGATAGTGTGACACGGTGGTCCCAATCGTGTCTCGGTAGGGCGCCCAATCCCGCGCTGGTCCGATGGGAGGCGCCGGAGACACTTCGAGCCGAGGCCACGGAGATCATGACCTCGCGGTTGATGACGCCATACCGCGCTTTATCAATGGCGGTGCGCAACGAGGAGCGGGCCTTCGCATTCTGGTCTTACGTGGCAGCTTTTGCAGAGGATCCAGAGATCAAAAATGCAGCCGAAGCCATGGCTCGTGAGGAACTTGGGCATGTTTCGACCCTGCGAAGGGAGCGCCGACGCGCCTATCACAGCGAGCGCGACGCGGCACGAGCCGATCGGACAAGCGGCGCTACAGCCGGCCAAGTCGCCAGCTACGCCACAAGCCACGTTGATGCCGGTACGCTGGAACGTCGTTTGGCGTTGCATCTGGCCGGCATGGAGAATCATCTTGCCGGGGCGGCTGCCAATCGCACGCGCGAGCTTTCGCAGGAAACAAACGACATGGCCGTCCAAGCCATTGGCCTGGGTCGATTTCCCGCCAGCCTTGAACACGCTGATGCGCAAACGATCGCTGAGGCGCTGACTGATGCATATCTGCAAGCGGCGGAAGAAGCTCACGATCCCGAACGACTGCAGGTTTTGCAGGCTCTTGCCGAACAAGCGATCGTCCGGCTCGCCTGGTTGCGTTCGTTAACCTGAACCGCTGCAACCGGAAGCGAAAATTGATCTTGATCAATGCGTTTCCCAAAGCCCCGACCATGCTGACCCAGCGAAACAGCGGAGCGGCCGATGCGTGCGCTTGGCCTAGTAATAGCAACGGCGTTGTTTGCGACCACACACCCGGCATTGGCCGAGAGCAAATGGTTGGAAAGCGGACGTCTCGAGGTGGCGGAGATCAGAGTCCTCTGCGATCGGGTAAGCGATGTTCGCTTGCTGGCGCGCATGCAGATGATCTCGGCGGGCAGCGAGCGTTGGCGGCGGCTGTCGCGGAAGGAACTGGTGATCGAGGCCTCCGTCATGGGTACGCCTCCGCTCGACCCCGGCCGCTGCTACATCGTTGCGCGCGGGGGCTCGACCGACGAAGGAGAACGCAGCGTCTTCGAGGTTCGCGACTTCACCGTTAGCCCTGAGCGAACATCGGTCCTTACAATCGGCCACGCCTACGACGTACCGCAGGGTTGGGTGAATCCTGAACGCTGAAGCCGCGCTTTGAGATACCTCAATGCCAGTTACACCCAGCAAGATCAGCAGGTCGACTGGGTTCCGTCTTACGTCTCCACAGGTTGCGACGGGGTTGGGCGACCCGGTCATGAGGTCTCATCGACGTAATCGTCCTCGGACGCATCCTTATCGTCGTCCAGCCGGTGCTGGTCCCTCATCCGAGTGATCGGACAGGTGAAGCCCGACCGCCGCGCAAGCCCGCCTTCTTCGAGTTTGGAAAGGGATTTTCGCCGCCGGAGACAGGCCCCTCAAAAGCGACATGGAAACGATAGCTCTGCACAGACACCGGAAATCGGAGACCGCCACGCGCAAGAAATGGCTGCAAAGCGGCCTTTCTGCTCGCGAGCTATTAACCAGACGATGATCAGGTCAGCTTCGGTCCCAATAGCCGACATGCCTCGTAGATCTTGCGGTCTACGATACGATGCGGCAGCTTAGCGGCAATCGGCACGAAGGCGCGATCCGGCACACGCAACCGCGAGGGAACTCGTGCATGTCAGCAGAAACCCCGAACGTGCGTCGGGTGCAAGGATACTGCGGCCTTTGCATCGCCCGCTGCGGAACCGTCGCGACATTGACAGATGGCAGATTCACGCGTCTCGATCCCGATCCGACGCACCCCACCGGCGCGGCAATCTGTGCAAAGGGCCGAGCAGCTCCTGAGCTGGTCTACCACAAGGATAGGTTGAAGCGACCGCTGCGTCGAACACGGCCGAAAGGCGATTCCGATCCGGGATGGGAGGAAATTTCATGGGATGCGGCGCTCGATCAGATCGCCGCTGCAATGCGGCGCATTGCCGAGCAGCATGGACCAGAGGCGGTGGCCTTCAGCCAATCGTCGGGCTCAACAACTGCTATCACGGATTCGGCTGCCTATGTCCGAAGACTGATGAACGCATTTGGCACGCCGAATTTGGTGTGGGCGCTCGACCTGTGCGGCTGGGGACGCGCCTTTGCGACGCGCTACGTCTTCGGCCTTGGCACTGTTTCGACAAGCGCTGGCGGCGCAATGCCCGACATCGCCGAATCCGGCTGCCTTATCCTGTGGGGTTATAATCCCTCATTTTCGCGCATCACTCACGCGACAGCGACCGTTGCGAGCCTGAAACGCGGAATGAAGCTGATCGTGATCGATCCGCGCAATGTCGGGCTGGCCAACAAAGCCGACGTCTGGTTGCGCGTGCGCCCGGGAACGGATGGCGCGCTCGCACTGGGTCTGGCCAATGTCATGATCGAGCGAGGCTGGTACGATCAGGAGTTTGCCCGCACGTGGACCAACGGACCTTTTTTGGTGCGCTCCGATACCAACAGGTTGCTGAAGGCAAACGAGCTCGCTTCCGGGGGTAGCTCGGGCCAATTCGTTGCTTGGGATTCATTGGCCAATTGCACGGTCAGCTATGACCCGGCGGCCGGTCGCTACGAGGCGAATGCCGGACCTCTTGCGCTGCGAGGCGAGTACACGATCGCAACCATCCATGGCGCCATCAGCTGCCGGCCCGTTTTCGATCGCTACGCGGAGCTGTGCAGCAAATATTCGCCTGACGTGATTGAACGGACCTGCTGGATTCCCCCGAGTCAATTGGAGCAAGCTGCACACACCATTTGGCACGCCCGACCGGTCTCCTACTATGCCTGGAGCGGGCACGAGCATCACGCCAACAGCACGGAGACGGCGCGGGCGATGGCAATGCTCTATGCGTTGACCGGCAGCTTCGATGCGATTGGCGGCAATGTGCTGCTGCCCGCTGTGCCCGCCGAGTCAGTCAGCGGAGAAGACCTGCCTGCAGCAAAACGGTTGGCTCCCGCAATCGGCCTTGTCGAACGCCCGCTGGGACCCGCGCGCTGGAACAATGTCTCCGCCCATGACTTTTACCGGGCCGTCCTGGAGGGTACTCCCTATCCCGTGCGCGGACTGATCGGGTTCGGCAGCAATCTATTGCTCGCCTATGGCGATCCCGTTCGTGGACGGGCCGCGCTGGCCGCGCTCGATTTTTATGCCCATGCCGATCTGTTTATGACGCCGACGGCCGCGCTTGCGGACGTTGTCGTGCCCGTCGCGTCCTGCTTCGAACGCGAGGCTCTCAAAATCGGATTCGAAATTAGCGCAGAGGCGCAATCGCACGTTCAGTTCCGGCAAGCGATCGTTGGGCCACCCGGTCAGGCACGTTCCGACACGGATATCATCTTTGGCCTCGCAACGCGCCTTGGCCTCGGCGAGCATTTCTGGGACGGCAACGTCGATGCCAGTTACCGACAGCAACTCGGTCCAAGCGGCATCACCCTGGATCAGCTTCGAGCGGAGCCGGCCGGACTGCGAAAGCCGCTGACGACGCGATACCGCAAGCACGCTGAAACCGACGCCAAGGGAGACCCGCGCGGCTTTCCAACGAAGTCACGGAAAATCGAGTTCTGGTCCGAGACGTTTCTCGATCGCGGTTATTCGGCCATGCCGGGCTTCGTCGAGCCCCCAGTCGGCCCCGTCGCCCGCCCTGACCTGGCGACATCCTTCCCTTTGATCCTGACTTGCGCCAAACCCAGTCTGTTTTGTCAGACTCAACACCGGGCCCTGCCGAGCCTGCGCAGGCGCGCATTGCACCCCGAGATCGAACTGAATCCGGCGACTGCCGCAGCACGCGGTATCAAGGATGGAGATTGGGTTGACCTGCGGACCCCTGCCGGCGGAATGCGCGCCCGCGCGCGTTTTAGCGACAAGCTCGATCCGCGTGTCGTCGTCGGCGAGCACGGCTGGTGGCAGGGCTGTGATGAATTGGGAATTGCAGGTTCTGATCCGTTCGACGTGACCGGCGCCAATTTCAACCTGACAGTTGACGCCGCGGTGCGCGATCCCGTTAGCGGCACACCATCCCATCGCTCCAATCTCTGCGAGGTTCAGCGAGTGCGGGCATTAGAGACGAGTTCCAGGAACGGCGGTTCCAATCTTCGGTCGTAGATCAGCGAGTCTGGTTGCGCGCTGGTACGCGGTTCGCGACTCTATCAACTCCAAGTTAGTGCATGCTGGCGTTCGCATGAACGGAGCCGGGCCTTTCGCCCATGATCCGCTTGATGGTGTGAGCGCAACGGCCGCACTGGGCGTTGCATCCGAGGCAAGCATAGACCTCGCTCATGCGGGGCCGTCGCGCCTCTTTTGCGACCACTGACCGCACCTGATGGTCGC
>Ga0310911_10000309_pt1 | contig 17501 bp, 14 predicted proteins | sample GREbulkMGHF170_FD_203532 | JGI IMG/M metagenome (GOLD analysis project Ga0310911, IMG submission 203532) | Lab enrichment of tropical soil microbial communities from Luquillo Experimental Forest, Puerto Rico - GRE.bulkMG.HF170 | ecosystem: Environmental > Terrestrial > Soil > Tropical forest >... | reverse complement strand
CGACCCACGATTTTGAACGAAAGCCGGTAGTGTCGTAGCCGAGGCTCCGCAATAGCCTCAATGTTTCCGGGTGGACGTGTCCCTTCGGATGGCTGCCGGCGCTGTAGGCGCGGAATTTGCCTGCGCGCAACTTGTTGAGGATCGCTTCGGCGATGATCGAGCGCGCGGAATTGCCGGTGCAGAGGTACAGCACGCTGTAGAGACGACCGCTCATGATAATGCCGCTAGCTACAGCAGGAGGAAGTGCAGCAGGATGTGCCTGCGACTGGTTTCACGGCGCGGACGAAGGCGCCCATGAACTTTCCATCGACCTCTTTCGCCATGGCGTCCACGTCGATGCCCTTACCGGCAAGAAATTCGCGCGCGTCCTCGACCCGATAGATGCGCGTGGGTTCGATACTGGCACTCTGAAAACCCGCAGCCTGCAGCTTGGTCTTGTACTCGTCCTCATCGAGCGCGCCTGCAATGCAACCGACCCACAGCAGCATGTCGCGCCGCAGCGCGTCCGGGACTCGCCCGCGGGTCACCACATCAGAGACAGCAAAGCGTCCGCCGGACTTCAGCACCCGAAACGCCTCGCGCAGGACTTGGTCCTTGTCGGCGGAGAGATTGATCACGCAATTAGAGATAATCACGTCCACCGAGTTGTCCGGCAGGGGAATGTGCTCGATCTCGCCCTTGAGAAACTCAACGTTTTGCGCGCCAGCCTTTTTCTGGTTCTCGCGAGCCAGAGCCAGCATTTCGTCGGTCATGTCGAGCCCGTAGGCTTTTCCGGTCGGGCCGACACGGCGTGCTGACAGAAGAACGTCGATGCCTCCGCCTGATCCGAGGTCGAGGACAGTCTCGCCTTCCTTCAGCTCGGCCAACGCGGTCGGATTGCCACAGCCCAGTGAGGCGAGCACGGCGGCTTCGGGCAGCTCTCCGGTCTCCCAAGCAGAGTAGAGGTTGGAGGTAATCGGGCTGCTTGAAGCCGCACCACAACATGAGCCGGCCCGTAGCGCCGCCTGGCTGTATTTCTCGCGAACCGCTTCCTTGATGTCTGTCATCCGACCCTCCCGCTACAAATGCTTTGACTGCTCAGGCTGGTACCCTGCCGCGCCTGCGCGCCGGCTTGCAGGCTGCGGCCGGTGTGCACACCACTCCGCCGCAGCAGTTTTCGGTGAGGAACGCGACTAACTCGTTCATCGCCTCGAAGCGGGCCGCATAGATGATCGAGCGGCCGTCGCGCCGCGCTGCGACGAGGCCGGCTGTTCGCAGACGATCGAAATGAAACGTCAGGGTGTTCGGCGCGAGATCGAGCGCGTCGGCCACGGCCCCCGCAGGCATGCCCTCAGGTCCCGCTTGCACGAGCAGCCGGAAAACATCGAGACGATTGTCTTGGGCAAGCGCGGCCAAAGCCACGACAGCATCCATCTTTTCCATATTTCAACGAATATTGAAATATTGGCGAAATGTCAAGATCGGGTATCGCCGCGAGGCCATCCCCGAGCCGTGACAGCAAGAATGGAAGGGCATCGGGCGCGTGGCGACAACTGATTTGCCCGACAAGCAAATCAGTTGCGCGATTTGGGTCGGGTGTCGCATTTCATCTCGGCCCGACGACGCACTAATCAACTGCACGCAAAAACTGGTTTCGTGAGGCAATTCAAGTTGTTGAGATTATCGCTCCCATCGCGATGAAAATTTCACTTCCGTTTTTCAGAAAAATATGATTTGTCTTGCGCCATCCCGCCTCGACAAGAGGGACGTACGCGTCGTCACGAACGTGAGGCAGGATGCGATGGACGTGGTCCTTGTCGCGCGACGAGCGGCATGGACGCGGACGGCGAAGGCGTGTGGTCCTGGCGCCCCAAGGCTGGCGCTAAGCGCGCGAGGTGATGATCTCGCGGGTGACGGTGACTAAGAAGTCAACGGACACCGGGGAGAGCGCGCAAATAAGCCGTAATAACCACCGCGCAGGGAATGTCGATGTTTCGGCTGGACCTGTGGTGACTACGCTTGTGTGCTTCTTCCATTCGCACACAAGGCTGCGGGTGCGGCAGAGCGCCGGCATTCCCTGCGCCCTCTTCTCTTTGAGGACGTGCCTTTTGAACCAACTCGGACGCAACGCGCCGCGAGAATGCGATGTCGCGCCTTCCGCTGTTTGACAGTTTGAATCCGAAAATAAATTTACGTCGTCTCGGACAAACGAGCTCCTCCTGGCTTTCGCCAGGAGGACAGCCTAGCGAACCCTCATGCCGCCAGCGTGTTCTCGACGAGCTTGATCCAGTACGACGTGCCGTACACGATCGCCTCGTCATTGAAATTGTAGGCGGGGTGATGGAGGCCGGCGCTGTCGCCATTGCCGCAGAAGATGAAGGCGCCGGGCCGCGCCTCCAGCATGTAGGCGAAATCCTCGGCACCCATCAACGGCGGCGTGTCGTGCACGTTGCCCTCGCCCGCAACTTCGCTCGCGATCCTGACCGCGAGATCGGTTTGCGCTTCGTGATTGACGGTGACGGGATAGCCGCGCTCGTAATTGAGATCGATTTTGGCACCGGTGATCTGGGCAATGCCCCTGACCACCTCGCGTACGCGCTTTTCGACGAGTTCGCGGACCTCGGGCGTCAAGGTGCGCACGGTGCCATGCAGCTCCGCGATCTGCGGGATCACGTTGCGCGCCGTACCGGCGTGAAATTCGCAGATCGAGATGACGGCGGAGTCCAGCGGATCGACATTGCGCGATACGACCTGCTGCAGCGCCGTGATGAGCTGCGAGCCGACCAGAACGGAATCGATGCATTTGTGCGGCCGCGACGCGTGTCCGCCATAGCCCTCGATGGTGATGTCGATCGAATCCGTCGCCGCCATGATCGGACCGGGCCGGATCGCAAAGGCGCCGATCGGAATACCGGGACCGTTGTGCATGCCGTAGACCTGATCGATGCCGAAACGGTCCATCAGGCCGTCCTTGATCATCGCAGCGGCGCCTCCCCCGCCCTCCTCCGCAGGCTGGAAAATCACGACCGCCTTGCCGGCAAAATTCCTGGTCTCGGCGAGATAGCGCGCGGCGCCGAGCAGCATCGCGGTGTGGCCGTCATGGCCGCAGGCGTGCATCTTGCCGGGCGTCTTCGAGGCGTAGGAAAGATCGGTCTTCTCCTCGATCGGCAGCGCGTCCATGTCGGCGCGCAGTCCGATTACCTTGATTTCGCCCGAACCCGGGCCGCGCTTGCCTTTGATGACCCCGACCACACCCGTCTTGCCAAGCCCGGTCGCGACCTCGTCGCAGCCGAATTCGCGCAGGCGATCGGCGACGAATGCTGCAGTGCGATGCACGTCGTACAGCAATTCGGGATACTGGTGGATGCTGCGGCGCCAGGCCTGGATATCGGGTTGCAGGTCGGCGACGCGGTTCACGATAGGCATGGTAAATCTCGTTGGTTTGGCCGGCTGCTTCTCTGTAGCACGGCCGGAACGCCTCGCCCATCACCTCCGCGGGACCTGTACAGCGGCGACAGGCGGCGCTATGGCGTTAAAAATTCCGAAAAGTGAGGACGTTATGAAGCGTCTTGAAGGCGATTTCGACTTTATCGTCGTCGGCGCTGGCACCGCCGGCTGCATCGTCGCCAACCGCTTATCGGCCGATCCCAACAAGCGCGTCCTGATCCTAGAGGCCGGCGGCAACGACAACTGGATCTGGTTTCACATCCCGGTGGGCTACCTGTTTGCGATCGGCAATCCGCGCTCGGACTGGATGTTCAAGACCGAAAGCGAACCCGGCCTCAACGGCCGCGCGCTCGCCTATCCGCGCGGCAAGGTGATCGGCGGCTGCTCGGCCATCAACGCGATGATCTCGATGCGAGGCCAGGCTGCCGACTATGACCACTGGCGCCAGCTTGGACTTGCCGGTTGGGCCTACGACGACGTGCGCCCGTTGTTTCGCCGCCTGGAAGATCATTTTCTCGGCGAAAGCGAGCACCATGGCACAGGCGGCGGCTGGCGCGTCGAGGCGCCACGTCTGTCCTGGAAAATTCTCGATGCGGTCGGCGATGCCGCCGAAGAGATGGGCATCAGGAAGATCCCTGACTTCAACACCGGCGACAATGAGGGCGTCAGCTATTTCCACGTCAACCAGAAACGCGGGCGACGCTGGTCGAGTGCGCGCGGTTTTCTCAAACCGGCGTTGACGCGGCAGAACCTTCGCCTGGAAACTCATGTGCTGGTCGATCGCCTGATCGTCGAGAACGGCCGCGCCGTCGGCGTGCGCTTCCTTCAAAACGGCGAGGTCATCGAGGCGCGCGCATCAGGCGAAGTCCTCCTGTGCGCCGGCGCGATCGGATCGGTGCAGGTGCTGCAGCGCTCCGGCATCGGCCCTGCCGAGTGGCTGGCACCGCTCGGGATCGATGTCGTGCTCGACAAGCCCGGCGTGGGGCGCAATCTGCAGGATCATCTGCAGCAGCGCGCGATCTACAGGGTGACGGGAGTCCGCACGCTGAACGAAACCTATTGGTCGCTGCCGCGGCGGGCGATGATGGGGCTCGACTATGCTTTCCGGCGCCGCGGCCCCCTGACCATGGCGCCGTCGCAGCTCGGCATATTCACCCGCTCCGATTCCATGCGCGCACGCGCCAACATCCAGTTCCATGTGCAGCCGCTGTCGCTCGACAAGTTCGGCGATCCCCTGCACCGTTTTCCTGCCATCACCGTGAGCGCCTGCAATCTCCAGCCGACCTCGCGCGGCACCGTGCGCATCCGCTCGAGCGAACCGGACGGCGCGCCCTCGATCGCGCCAAATTATCTGTCCACCGAGGAGGACCGCCAGGTTGCCGCCGACGCGATCCGCACCACGCGGCGGCTGATGGCGCAGAAGGCACTGGCGCGCTTTTCTCCAAAAGAATTGCTGCCGGGCCCGTCGGTCGGCAACGACGATGCATCACTGGCGAAAGCCGCCGGCGACATCGGCACCACGATCTTCCATCCTGTCGGCACCGCGAAAATGGGCACGGCGAACGATCCTCTCGCCGTGGTCGACGAGCGCTTGCGCTTCTTCGGCATCGGCGGGCTTCGCGTACTCGACGCCTCCGTCATGCCGACCATCACCTCCGGCAATACCAACACGCCGACCGCGATGATCGGCGAGAAGGGCGCGGAAATGATCCTTCAGGATGCACGTTAGGCCACACCCAGGTTTCGCCCTCTCCTTCACGGGATTGTCATTGACCGCGCTCGCCGGGCAGGTGCCCCGGGGAATAAACCGCGCCAGCGCCCGATCATGGCCCTGGAACCCAATAACGGGACCAAGGAGAGAGCGCGATGAGCGATCACGAAGGAAACGGCGTCAACCGCCGCAAGGTGCTGGAGTGCATGACCTGGGCCGGCACCGGCGTACTCTGGACGATTTCAGGCGGCGTGCCGCGTTCGCTGGGGCTGGTCGATGCCGCGAAGGCCGCCGAGCCCGCAGGCCTGACCTTCCTGCAGATTTCCGACAGCCATGTCGGCTTCGACAAGCCGGCCAATCCCAACGCACTCGGAACGCTCGAGGAGGCGATCGCCAAGATCAACGCGATCCCGAACAAGCCGTCGTTCATGATCCACACCGGCGACATCACCCATCTGTCGAAGGCTGCCGAGTTCGACAATGCGGAAAAGATCATCTCGCAGGCCAAGCTCGACGTGCACTATGTGCCGGGCGAGCACGATTTCCTCGACGAGGAGGTCAAGTTCTACAAGGACCGTTACGGCAAGGACACCAAGGGCCCCGGCTACTATTCCTTCGACGCAGGCGGCGCGCACTTCATCGGCCTCGTCAATGTCGTCGACCTCAAGGCCGGCGGTCTCGGCAATCTCGGTGCCGAGCAGCTTGAATGGCTCGAAGACGATCTCAAGGGAAAGTCGAAATCGACCCCCATCGTGGTGTTCGCGCATATCCCGCTCTGGACGGTCTATCCGCAATGGGGCTGGGGCACCGAGGACGGCGCGAAGGCGCTGGAATATCTCAAGGGCTTCGGCTCGGTCACGGTGTTGAACGGTCACATCCATCAGGTGATGCAGAAGGTCGAAGGCAACGTCACCTTCCACACCGCCCGCTCGACCGCGTTCCCGCAACCCGCGCCGGGCACCGCGCCCTCGCCGGGACCCATGAAAGTGGAGGATTCCAAATTGCGCGGCCTGCTCGGCATTGCCAGCGTCAACTTCAAGCAGGGCGACCAGCGCCTCGCGATCATCGACACGCCGCTGCAAGGCTGAAGGGAAGTTCACAAAATGACGTTCGCCAATCTGCGCGGCCTTGGCCTTGCCCTGGCCATCGCCGCGGTCGCCCTCCTGCAACTCGGCGTCGCCGGGGCGCGGGCCCAGGACATCAACGTGACGATCGACAATTTCACCTTCACGCCGCCCGAGCTGAACGTAAAGGTCGGCGACACCGTAACCTGGACCAACCACGACGACATCCCGCACACGGTGGTGTCGGCGGGCAAATTCAGGTCGAAGACCATGGATACCGACAACTCGTTTTCGTTCACTTTCACCTCGGCGGGTGACTACAAGTATTTCTGCTCGCTGCACCCGCACATGACCGGAATGATCAAGGTTGAGTAGCGGCCAAATCCAAGGCATCACAATGGGGCCCGGGCGGTTGTTGACAACCGGCCGGGCACACGCATTTTCCGCTGAAGCGGGGCAAGAGGCGATGCCGGCAAGCAATTCCAACGACGACCCTGACCGGGCGAGACGTTTTCGCGAGGCCGCGCTGCCGCATCTGGACGACGTCTATACGCTCGCGCGCTATCTCCTGCGCGATGCAGCCGACGCCGAGGACGCGGTGCAGGAATGTTACCTGCGCGCGCTGAAACATTTCGACAGTTATCGCGGGCCGGCGATGAAGCCATGGCTGTTCGCGATCCTGCGCAACGTCTGCCGCGCGGAATACGCGCGCCGAGCCTCCTCGCCGAGCAGTGCGATCGAGGACGTGCCGGAGTCCGCGGAACAGCCGCCGCTGTGGCACGAAGAGCAGGAAACGCCGGAAGCGCAGATGCTGCGCGAACGCGACGCGACCGCGATCAGGCGGCTGATCGATACGCTGGCCGAACCCTTTCGCGAGACCTTCGTGCTGCGCGAGATCAACAATCTGTCATACCGCGAGATCGCCGAGGCGGTCGGGACACCGGTCGGTACCGTGATGTCCCGGCTCGCGCGTGCCCGCGCCATGCTGCGCTCGGCATGGTTGGCGGAACAGGAGCAACCGAGATGAATTGCGACGAGGCCAGAATCCTTCTCCACGCGCTGATCGACGGCGAACTCGACGCGTCGCACGCGCGTGAGGTCGAAGCGCATATCGCGACCTGCCCCGCCTGCGGGGCCGAGCTCGCAGCCTATCGCGAGCTGCACGAAAAGATCGCCTCCGCCGATCTGCGTTTTACCGCGCCGCCCCTGCTTCGCAAGCGTATCGAAGCGGCGCTGCCGAAGCCGCAAGCCGCGCCGAGCCGACGCTCGGTGCTGCGCGGATTTGCGTTGGGATCGGCGGTGTCGGCGATGGCGGCGACCGGTCTTGTTGCCATCGTGCTGCGTAACGACGACGAACAGCGCATCGAATCGGAGATCGTCTCGGCGCATCTGCGCTCGTTGCAGGCCGGCCATCTCACCGACGTGGTTTCAAGCGACCAGCACACGGTGAAGCCGTGGTTCAACGGCAGGCTCGACGTCGCCCCGCCCGTGATCGATCTCACTGCGCAGGGATTTGCGCTGATCGGCGGCCGGCTCGATTTCGTCGACGGCCGCGCCTTGGGCGCGGTGGTCTATCGCCGCCGGGCGCATATCATCAATCTGTTCGTGGCGCAGACCGCCAGCACAGAGCATCGCGCGGCGAAGATCGACAGCGTGCAGGGTTTCAACATCCGCCGCTGGAGCGATCGTGGCCTGAATTACTGGGCGATCAGCGATATCGGCGCCGACGAATTGTCCGAATTCGGGGAAAAGTTCGAGGCGGCGGCGCGGATCAACAGCGAGGGATGATGCGCGATCAGGCCGACTTGCGCACGGCGTTGTCGACCAGCGTCTTGCCGAGCGACCAGATTGCGCCGGGGACCTTGTGGCTCGAGGCGATCACGGAATCGAAGGCCCGCTCGATCCAGTTGCAGTCCTCTTCGGTGATGGTCAGCGAGGGCAACAGCTTGATGGTGTGGCTGCCGTGACCCGAGACCTGCGTCAGGATCTTGTGATCCTTGAACAGCGGCACGGTGATGAGCTGGCAGAACAGGCCCTTGCTCGCGGTCTCCAGCACGTTCCAGGACGCCTTCAGCCGCAGCGACTTCGGCGGGCCGAACTCGACGCCGATCATCAGCCCCTTGCCGCGGACCTCTTTCATCAGTTCGTAGCCGGGCACCATGCGCGTCAACGCGAGCCTGAGCTCCGCACCGCGCTTGGCGGCCGCCTCGATCAGCCGTTCGGACTTCAGCACTTCCAGCGTCGCGATGCCGGCCGCCATCGCGAGATCGTTTTTCGCAAAGGTCGAACCATGCACGACCGCGCGTTCCATCTGGTTGAAGATCTTGTCGAAGATGCTCTTGCGCGTGAGCAGCGCGCCGACCGGGACATGTCCCCCCGACAGCGCTTTCGACAACAGCACCATGTCGGGTTCGACATTCCAGTGTTCGACGGCGAGAAACCGCCCCGTGCGACCCATGCCGGTCTGGATTTCGTCGGCGATAAACAGGGTACCGTATTTGCGACAAAGCGCGGCCGCCCCCGGCAGGAATTCGTCGGTCGGCATGTTGACGCCCTTGCCCTGGATCGGCTCGACGATGAAGGCGGCGACCTGGCGCGACGACAGCGCGTGTTCGAGGGCCGCAAGATCGTTGAAAGGAATCGCCGTGCAGCCGGGCAAGAGCGGCTCGAACCCGCTACGGAAGTTGGGATCGTCCGTGAGCGACAGCGCGCCGTAGGACAGGCCGTGATAGGCATGCGAACAATAGACGATACCTGGCCGTCCGGTCGCGCCGCGGGCGAACTTGATGGACGCCTCGACCGTTTCGGCGCCGGAATTGGCGAAAAATACCTTGTCGAGATAAGGCACGCGCTCGATCAGCTTCTCGGCGAGCACGCCCGCCAGCGTCGAGACGTCGAGTTGCACGAGATTGGGCAGATCGCTGTCCAGCACGCTTTTGAGGGCGGTCCGCAGCGCCGGGTGATTGCGCCCAATCGCAAAAACACCAAAACCGCTCAAAAGATCAAGATAGCGCGCGCCATCCCGATCGAACAGGTATTGTCCCTGCCCTTTCTGGAACCCCACATCGTAGCCGATTGTTTTGAGAACGCGGACCAATTGCTCGTTCAAATGGCGCGCATGCATGGAACTGCGCTGAGCCTGCCGCTCCACAAACATCTCGGAAACGTCTAGATTCGGACTTAGCATCAGCTACATACTTCGGTTGATAGCCGTCTCGTCAACTGAAAACGCCCAATGCGGCGTTTTGCCCTCATTCACACCATCAACGCAAGCACAGGTTTGAGCCATGTTGCAATGCCCAAGAAACTTGCTCTGGATAGCACTTTTTTCCGCCGCAATATTCGCGGCAAGCGGTGCACCTTGCGCGATGGCGGCCGATCCGACCGGCGATTGGCGGGTGGCGGACGGCGTCGCCAACATCCGGGTGGCGCAATGCAATGGCAACATGTGGGGCGTGGTGGCGTGGGAGCAGAGCCCGGGCGGCCACGACGTTAACAATCCGGACGTCTCGAAAAGAAACAGGCCCACTTTGGGCATGCCGATATTGCTCGATATGAAGAAAAAGCCCGGCGCCGATCAATGGGAAGGCCAAGTCTACAACGCCAAGGACGGCAAACTCTACAGTTCGACCATTACCCCCACGAGCCCCGAGCAGCTTGAAATTCGCGGCTGCGTGCTCGGATTTCTCTGCGGTGGCGAGACCTGGACGCGGGTCGCCCCGCCGATCCCCTCAAGCCCGGCGAACAGCATGGCCAAGGGCGCACCCAAGACGATCGGCGCGGCCAAAACCACGCCGCCGAATCCGGCCGCCAAGACGGCCAGCCACGGACAATCGGCCGACGCCGTCGGCGATATCTGTCTATTGCCCGATATCGCGCGGCTTTCCCATTAGGGCCGGCTGGAACAAGAGCACCGCGGCGAGCGTGGTGACCAGCGATAGCGCGAGCAATTTGCCCATGCTCGAGGTCCCGGGGTGGCTGGACAGCCAGAGGCTTCCGAACGCTGTCGCCGTCGTCATCGCGCTGAAAAAGATCGCACGCGTCAGACTGGTTTGCAGCAGATTCGTCCTGCCCGAGCGCCAGGCCACGACATAATAGATCTTGAAGGCGACGCCGATGCCGAGCAGCAGCGGCAAAGCGACGATGTTGGCGAAATTGAGCGGCAATTTGATCAGCACGCAAATTTCCAGCGTCACCGCGCCGGCGACCAGCAGCGGCACCAGCGTCATCAGCACGTCGGTCACCCGCTGCAGGGTCACCCACAACAGCAGGCTGATCACCACCAGCGCGTAGATTCCGGCGAGAATAAAGGCGCGCACAATGGTGTCGCCGGATTTGAGGATCGATACCGGGCCGCCGACCGCGGTCGGCTCTGCCGACAGCACTGCGCTGGCAAATCTGCGCAGGTTGTCGTTGTCGTTGGGGTCGCCGCGCGGGAGTGCCTGCACCCGCATCAACCCGTCCTTCGCCTTCCAGGAGGAAACGATCTCGGGAGGCAGGGTGTTCAGGCTGACGGGTTGCGCCTGCAGTGCGTTCTTGAGCTGATCGAGCAAGACCTCGAGCGGATCGACGAAGATCGCCTGCGCCTTGTTGCGCGTCGCTTCATTGGAGTCGGCAAGCTTTTGCAGCGCGTCGGCAAGCCGTCGTGAGGCGACCGCGCCGGGTCCGTTCCCTTCGCCTGCGACTTTGCGCAGGCTCGCGACCGAGCTCTTCAGCGAGTCGACATTCTCCTGATCCGTCGGCGCATCGTCGATGGACTCCGGGCTGAGCGCGGGGCCGAGCACCCTGGCAGCCTGCGCAAGCAATTTGAGCTTGGCCGGCTGATCTTCCGGCACGAAGCTGTCGAGCCACTGGACCCGCAAGACTTCCGGAAGCTTCTCCAACTTTGCTGCAATCTTTTGGGCATCGGCATCGGAGTGGGTCAGCACATTGATGGCGCTCGCGCCGGTGTTCGGATCCTTCCGCAGATCGAGATAGGTCGCGATCGATTCAGCGTTTGGACTACGAAGGTTCATGGGGTTGAAGTCGAACCGCATGAAATACAGCAGCGGCAGCCCCGCGATCACCAACGCCAGCGTACCGACGACAATGGGAATGCGATGATCCTCGAGGAAGCGGTCGAGCGGCGCCAGGAACGCGTAGCCCACCGGCTCCTTTTCTCCGGGCGGATTGAGCAGCCTCAACAAAGCGGGCAGCACCGTGATGCTCGAGGTGAACGCAATGAGCATGCCGGCGCCGGCGATCTCGCCGAGCTCGGAGATGCCCTTGTAGTCGGTCGGCAGAAAGCACAGGAATCCGGCCGCGGTCGCCATCGCCGCCAGCGACAGCGGAATGGCGGAGCGGCGCGCCGCCTCTTCCAGCGCCTGCGCCAGGTCGTCATTCTTGAAGCGTTCCGAGCGATAGCGGACGCTGAACTGGATGCCGAAGTCGACCCCGAGACCGATGAACAATACCGCAAACGCGATGGACAGCAGGTTCAGCGAGCCAACCATCCAAAGCCCCACAGCCGTCGTGATCGACAGGCCGATGAAGAGATTGACAAACACGGCGAAGATAATCTTCGCCGAGTGCAACGCCAGCCACAGAATAAACAGCACCACCACGATGGTGCCGATCGCGTTGACGATCGCGCCCTCCTGGACAGTCGAATATTCCTCATTTGCGATCGGAATCGGCCCGGTCAGGCGGACGCGCGCCTGGAATTTCTGCGGGAAATCCAGCTCGGCGGCGGCCTTGCGGATCGCATCGGTCGCCTCCTTGCCGGGCTCGAGCGCGCCGTAGTTGATAACCGGCTTGAATTCGATGAATGCGCGGCGATCGGAATCGGTCAGTGGGGTCTTACTGGTCAGCTCGCGCCAGGAGAAATTGGCGCTTCCCTTGCTGAGGATGTCCTCCACCGTCTGCGCGATCAGATTGAACGGCCTGACCGTGTTGTCGAGCTTGACCTCCCCGCGCTGCACGCCGGCAAGCCCGGTTTCCAGCGCGCCGGTCAATCCGCGGATCGAGGGGTCGCCGGCCATGATCTCGACCAGCGGTGCCGCGGACTCGAATTGTCCGGCAAGCTCTGCCAGTTCCTGGGTGGGCAAAAACAGCAACCCGTTCTTTTCGAAGAACTCGCCAGACCCGAGCGCCTGCATTGACAGGAAATTCTTGGTGTCGCCTTTGAGCTTCTGCTCGAGGGCGGTCGCGGCCAAGTTCGTCAGTTCCGGGGTCGGCGCCTCGACCACCGCAAGGATGGTGCTGTCGCGATCGAACGCCCGGTCGAATTGCACGTCGCGCTGACGCCAGTCCAGCTTGTCCGAAATCAGCGTGTTGATGTCGGTATTGATCGCGAAATGGTGGGCGGTGTAGTAGCCCGCCCCGATCGCGAGGAGCAGTCCGGCCAGCAGCGTGAGAGTTGCAAAACGGGTACACGTTCTGACGATCGAGACGACGACACTTGTCAGCACATCAATTCTTTCTAATGTTGATAGCTTGCCGGAAACATCCCGCTGTCTAGCGGAGTTCCGGAGGCCGGGCTAACCTTGTTTTCGAAGATTTTTTTCCTAGGGAACACAGGTACATAGCCCCCAAAACAGGGTGGGATCAGCGCGGTGGCTCTATCGCTGGCAATCTTGGGCGTAAAGTGACGAAGGAGTGAGGGGCTAAACACTTCATCTGGCTTGGCTAATCGGATAGTATCCTGTTACCAACGAGACCTCCAAAGGCGGGTCGCGAACGGGGAGGCTTTTCCGGCGGATATATTTTTGACACAAAGCCTTGTATCTCCAGCGCTAACCGGCGCGGAACCGAGGCTGAGAGCCGCGGTGCGGATATTGCAGCTATTCCACATCGTGGGAGTTAGGTAAGGCAAATTGAGTAACGGACGTCCCATGGAAGTCTACTTAGCGCAGCCACGAGGTTTCTGCGCCGGCGTGGTGCGCGCGATCGAGATCGTCGAGCGTGCCCTCGAGAAATATGGTCCGCCGGTCTATGTGCGGCACGAGATCGTGCACAACAAATACGTGGTCGAAAGCCTAAAGAACAAGGGCGCGGTCTTCGTCGAGGACCTCTCCGAGGTGCCGCCGCATTCGGTGACCGTGTTCAGCGCTCACGGCGTGGCGCGGACCGTCGAGGAAGAGGCCGCCGCGCGGGGCCTGCCGGTCCTCAATGCCACCTGTCCGCTGGTCACAAAAGTTCACAATCAAGGCAAGCGCTACATGTCCAAGGGCCGGGCCTTGATCCTGATCGGCCATGCCGGCCATCCCGAGGTGGAGGGCACGATGGGCCAGGTTCCCGGCCCCGTCCTGCTCGTTCAGGATGTCGAAGATGTGGCAGCGCTCACGCTGGCGGCGGAGACGCCGGTCGCCTATATCACCCAGACCACGCTTTCCGTTGATGATACCAAAGACATCATAACGGCACTTCACGCGCGATTTACAGATATTCAAGGTCCGGACATCCGGGATATCTGCTATGCGACACAGAACCGCCAATCTGCGGTAAGGGACCTGAGCAAGCTCGTCGACGTGATCCTGGTGGTGGGCGCCGCCAATAGTTCCAATTCAAACCGGCTGCGCGAGATCGGCACCGAGGCCGGTGTCCCGAGTTATCTCATTGCTGACGGCAGCGAACTCAACCCGGAATGGTTGAGGAACACCAAAACTGTCGGCATCACGGCCGGCGCTTCTGCGCCGGAGGTCCTGGTGGACGACGTTATCGAGGCCCTGCGACGCATCGGACCGGTCAAGGTATCGGTGCTGCCGGGCCGGGAGGAAAACATCGAATTCCGGCTGCCCGCGGAACTCGCGGCCGGGTGACAACAACTCGAGCTAAAGGTGTTGAAAGCACATAATGGCTATACCGTTCTTCAAGGAAATGCGTATCGGCGGCTATCTGATCAAGCAGAGATTGCTTGGCCGGAAGCGCTACCCGCTTGTTCTGATGCTGGAGCCGCTGTTCCGTTGCAACCTCGCTTGCGCCGGTTGCGGCAAGATCGACTATCCGGACGCGATCCTCAATCGCCGCATGACGGCGCAGGAATGTTGGGATGCCGCCGATGAGTGCGGCGCGCCGATGGTCGCCATTCCCGGCGGGGAACCGTTGATCCACAAGGAGATCGGCGAGATCGTGCGCGGTCTGGTCGAGCGCAAGAAATTCGTTTCGCTCTGCACCAATGCGCTGCTTCTGGAGAAGAAGCTCGATCTGTTCGAGCCCTCGCCCTATTTGTTCTTCTCGGTGCATCTCGACGGTCTGCGCGAGCACCACGACAAATCGGTGTCGCAGAAGGGCGTGTTCGATCGCGCGGTGTCCGCGATCAAGGCTGCGAAAGCGCGCGGCTTCACCGTCAACGTCAACGCCACGATTTTCGACGGCCACTCGGCCGAGGAGATCGCGAAATTCCTCGACTTCACCACCGAGCTTGGTGTCGGCGTTTCGATGTCGCCGGGATACGCCTATGAGCGCGCGCCGGATCAGGAGCACTTCCTGAACCGCAGCAAGACCAAAAAGCTGTTTCGCGACGTGTTTGCGCTCGGCAAGGGCAAGAAGTGGAATTTCATGCATTCCGGCGTGTTCCTGGACTTCCTGGCCGGTAACCAGAGTTTTGAGTGCACGCCCTGGGGCATGCCGGCGCGCAACATCTTCGGCTGGCAGAAGCCCTGCTATTTGCTTGGCGAAGGCTACGCCAAGACCTTCAAGGAGCTGATGGAGACGACCGACTGGGACTCCTACGGCACCGGCAAGTACGAGAAGTGCGCCGACTGCATGGCGCATTGCGGCTACGAGCCGAGCGCGGCGAATGCGGCGCTGAGGAACCCGCTGAAAGCGATGTGGATTGCGCTGCGCGGCATCAAGACCTCGGGACCCATGGCGCCCGAGATCGATCTCTCAAAGCAGCGTCCGGCACAGTATATTTTTGCCGAACAGGTGCAGAAGAAGCTTTCAGAGATCCGCCGTGACGAGGCCCTCGCCACTCGGCAGAAAGCCTCGACAGCCGCGTAGGCTCTTCAGAGCACGGCTGAAATCGATACCCGATGAGACCAGCGCGCGCAGGGTGCGGGGATTGCGCACCAGGCCGCGCAGGATCATGGCGAGATCGACCTCGCCGTTCGGCTTGATCGCACAGCGCGCCAGCGCCGGCAAAGCGCGGGTCGCGGGGTCGCTGATGACGCGCAGTGCGGCGAAGGGAAGCCCGGCTTCGGCCGCATAAGCGGCTGCGATATGGCTCTCCATGTCGACCGCGGCCGCCCCGGTGGTATGTCGCAACGCCGCCTTGCAGGCCTGCGCCACCACGACTTCCTCTACGCCCGCAAGCCCGCCCCTGACGACGCGCCGACGCCCGAGCGCGACGCTTGCGATCTGCTCTTCGCTGAGCGAAACGCCCGCCAGCCAGCGCGCATCGCCGGCGACCACCTCGGTCGCGACCACGACATCGCCCGATTTCAACGAGGGGTCCAGTCCCCCAGCCACGCCGAACGAGACCACGCCCCGGATCGTCGCCGGATCGAATACGGTGAGCAGTGCGCGCAATTGCTGCGGATCGCTGGCACTGCAGACGACGGCCATGCCGGGCCCAGCAGCGATGCGGGCCTCCTGCACGAGGCCGGTCACAATCAAAACCGGCCGCCGGTCGATCCTACCGGCCCACGGTCCGTCCCCCACCCCCAAATTCACATCCCGACCCCTACCACCCTGCTGTTGGTTCTCTTCAGGTTCCGATAGCGCGCGAGCGCCCAAAGCGGAAAGAACTTCGCATAGCCATGATAGCGCAGATAAAACACCCGTGGAAACCCCGTTGCCGTATACCGGTGCTCGTCCCACAGACCTTTTTGCGTCTGCGAGGCCACAAGGTACGCCACCCCGCGGGCCACGGCTGGATGCCCCACCTCACCCGCCGCCATCAGGCCAAGCAAAGCCCATGCCGTTTGCGACGCGGTGGTGGGCGCCCGCTCCTGGCCCCGGTAATCCAGCCGGTAGCTCGTGGCATCCTCACCCCAGCCGCCGTCCGGGTTCTGGACCGAGAGCAACCAATCCGCGGCCTTGCGAATCATGGGATCCTGGTGGCTGACGCCGGCCGCGTTCAGCGCGCATAACACCGACCAGGTGCCATAGATGTAGTTCATGCCCCAGCGGCCGTACCAGGACCCCTCGGCGAGCTGGGTCCGGCGCAGATACTCCAGCGCGGCTGCAACTTGCGGGCTGCTCTCGGTGTTCTCGCCCAGTTGGGCCAGCATCGAGAGGCAGCGGGCGGTGACGTCCTCGGTCGGCGGATCGAGCAGCGCCCCGTGGTCGGAAAACGGGATGTTGTTGAGGTAATATTCGAGGTTGTCGACGTCGAAGGCCGCCCAGCCGCCGTCGCGGCTTTGCATACCCTCAATCCATTCGCGTCCGCGCGCGATCGCAGCATCATATTCATGGCCGCCGGTCGAGCGCTGAATCCGGTCCATCGACATCACCACGACCGCAGTATCGTCGAGATCCGGATAGTGATCGTTGTTGTACTGGAAGGCCCAGCCGCCGGGCCGCACATGCGGCCGCTTCACCGCCCAGTCGCCCTTGACGTCGAGCACCTGCCTCGGCAGCAGCCAATCCATCCCTTGCTTTGCAGAAGTGGTTGCCGCCGCGTCGCCCGCCTCCAACATGGCATGGCAGGTCAACGCCGTGTCCCACACCGGCGAGACGCAGGGCTGGCAATAGGCCTCGTCCTCGCCGATCACGAGCAGCCTGTCGATGGCCCGCCGCGTCTCGGCGCGCGGCGGATAGTCCGCCTTCTTGCCGAGCGCGTCGTACATCATCACGATGTTGGCCATCGGCGGATAGATCGCGCCCATTCCATCCTCGCCGTTCAACCGCTCTTCCGTGAAGGCGAGCGCGGCATCGATCGCACGCTGACGCAGTTTTTTCGGGAAAAGCGGCTCGACGACGCGCAACACTGCGTCGAGCGAGCGGAACAGCAGGAACCAGCTTTGGCTCTGATGCGGCGCCTTCGCAGTCATGCCGATCGAACGCGGCTCCTGCAGGAACAATTCGTCGATCGTTATTCCCCTGGGATTTCGTGCGCGCGGCTTCAGCGCGCCAAGCACCATCAGCGGCACCATGGTGGTGCGTGCCCAATATGAGATCTTGTTGATGTGGAATGGCGACCACATCGGCAGGAGAATGATCTCGACCGGAAGGACCGGCACGCTCTTCCAGTTCAGTACACCGTACATCGCGAGCGTGAAGCGCGTGAAGACGTTGCAGTGGATGCCGCCGCCGCGGGAGCGGATCGCCTCGCGTGCGCGCACCATATGCGGTGCGTCGATGGAATCGCCGATCAT
>Ga0310911_10000286_pt1 | contig 18149 bp, 19 predicted proteins | sample GREbulkMGHF170_FD_203532 | JGI IMG/M metagenome (GOLD analysis project Ga0310911, IMG submission 203532) | Lab enrichment of tropical soil microbial communities from Luquillo Experimental Forest, Puerto Rico - GRE.bulkMG.HF170 | ecosystem: Environmental > Terrestrial > Soil > Tropical forest >... | reverse complement strand
AGAGGTCGAGCACCAAGTCGGTTTCTGGAGCGGCGGAGCAGATGAGTACCGTTGCATCGTCAGGCTTTTCGAGGGGCGCCTCGACGTAAGTTGCTTTTCCGGCAACGACTCCGGTCTCACACATATGACATACGCCGCTGCGGCACGAGAAACGGCTTGGGACATCGCAGGCCTCGGCGAGGTCGAGGATATTGCCGTATTCGGGGGACCAGTTGACCGTGAGTCCGCTGCGGGAGAAGGTGATCGACGGCCCGGTTCCGGGCGTTCCGGCCGGCTGGTGCGGCGGCCTGCGCGCGGCGACGTCGACGATGCCCGGGTTGATCGGCGGGAGTGCGCCGAACAATTCGCTATGGATCCTGGCGGGGTCGAGGCCCGAGGCGGTGAGGTTCTGGCGCATGTCGGTCATGAATTGCGTTGGGCCGCAGAGGTATGCGGCGGCGTCGGGCGGAAGGCTCAGCGCCGCGATCGCCGGCCGGTCCAGGCGTCCCTGCTGCTGCGTATAGGAAACCAGTGTCCGGGCATGGGGCAAGGATTCGATCAGGGTGGTGACCTCGTCTGCAAAGGCCTGGGTTTCGCGATTGCGGGTCGTGTGCAGCCACCAGACGTGGCGGCCGCTGCGGGCGGCCGACAGCGAATGCAACATCGCCAAGACGGGGGTGATGCCGATTCCCGCCGAGATCAGGACCACCGGGTTGCTGCCCTCGGTGAGGTAGAAGTCGCCCCGCGGGGCGGCGGCCTCGACGACCGATCCGGGTTTGACGTGGTCGTGCAGCCATCGACTCACCAGACCGTGGTCTTCGCGCTTGACGCTGATGCGGTAGTCCCCCGCGGCGGGGTCACCCGAAAGGGAGTAACTGCGCAGGGGCGTCGGCTCACCGGCACCCGGGATTCTCACCGTCAGGTACTGGCCGGGAAGCGGCGGCGGCAGCGGGCTATGGTCGTCGGCCACCAACCGCATCGACAGCACCTGCGGGGTTTCCCGGCGGGTCGCGCTGACCCGCAACGGGCGAAACCCGTTCCACCCCGGTGCGACTCCGGCCGGCGGCGCTGCGGAAGTCTCGTGCGCTGCGAGCATGTCGCGGAACGACTGCTGCCAGCCCGGGCTGAGCGCCGGGACGTCGACGATCTTGCGGAGTTGCTCGGTGTTGCGGTTCGGCAGATACAACAGCGCGTCGACGTCGGCGACGCTGAGCTGGTGGCGGCCAGGGCGGGTGCGGACGATCTCGTCACCGGCACGCACTTCACCCTCGGTGATAACCCTGAAGTAGAAGCCCGGACGACGTTGGGAGACAAGCAGATTGGGCATTTCCGGTTCGTGCAGGCGCAGGCCGACCCGAAAGCAAGTGACGCGCGGCTGGGTGACCTCGAATTCGGCGTCGCCGATACGGTAGCGGTCGCCGATGCAGACCTGGCTATCGGCTAAGCCGCTGACGGTGAAGTTTTCGCCGAAGTGGCCGGGTTCGAGGTCGTCGCGACCCAGGTAGGACCTCCAGAAGTCGTACGACTCCGTCTGGTAAACCATGACGGCACGCTGTTCACCACCGTGGCCGCCGAGGTCGCCCTGCCCGTCGCCGTCGATGTTGAGGCGGCGCACCATGGCCGGGCCGTCAACCGGGGTCTTCCATATCCCGGTGTAGACGGTTTTGTCCCGCCACGGCACGTTCTTCGGCATGCCCACATTCACCGAAACGAGCCTGCCCACCGCGTCACCTCGAATATCGCCGGACCTAGACCAGCGGTTCGCCGCCGTCCACCCTTAACGTCATACCGGTCATGAACGTGTTTGTCATCGCGAACAGCACGGCGCCGTCGTCGCCGAGATCGAGCCTGCGGTCAGGGCGTCGAGTCTGCACCGACGGCGGAAACTTGATCGGCGCCGTGAGCGCAGGCTCGATCAGGGAGTCCCAGGCCCCGAGACTGTTGCGCGCCGCGCCTTTTGGTGCATACTGGGTCAAACAACCCAAAAATTGCAGGCTTGCTGGATCTGGGCTCAGGAGGTACGTCATGCCGGCTGTTCATCATCGATACGCCACCGTCGACGGTCATCGGCTGTTCTTCCGCGAAGCCGGCGATCCCAATGCTCCCGCGCTGGTGCTCCTCCACGGGTTCCCGACCAGCTCCTACATGTTCCGCGACCTGGTTCCCGCGCTTGCCGACCGGTACCACGTGATCGCACCGGACCACCTGGGTTTCGGGCTCTCCGACGCACCGCCCGTCGACACGTTCGACTACACGTTCGACGCGCTGACCGACCTCACCGCGGGTCTGCTGCGCACGCTGGGCATCGATCGGTACGCCATCTACGTGCAGGACTACGGCGCCCCCATCGGCTGGCGGCTGGCGCTTCACGACCCGTCCGCAATCACCGCGATCGTGAGCCAAAGTGGCAACGGTTACGACGCCGGGTTCGTCGAAAGCTTCTGGAAAATCGTGCGGGCCTATCAAAGCGAGCAGACGCCCGACACCGAAGGCGCGGTGCGGCAGTTCCTCACGCTGGACGCCACCAGGTGGCAGTACCTCACCGGAGTGCCCGACGAGACGCTGGTCGACCCCGAATCCTGGTATCACGACTACGCGCTGATTTCCCGGCCCGGCAACGACCTGGTGCAGCTGAAACTCCTGCGGGACTACGCCACCAACGCGCCGCTGTACCCCCGCCTGCACGAGTACTTTCGCGCCACGCGGGTGCCGCTGTTGGCGGTGTGGGGTCGTGGCGACGAGATCTTCGGCCCGGCGGGCGCCGAAGCCTTCGCCGACGACCTACCCGATGCCGAGATCCATCTGCTCGACGGCGGGCACTTTCTGCTGGAGTCCGCATTGGAGGAAGTCGCCGAGCTGATCCGCGGGTTCCTCGCCAGGGTCCACGTGTCCGCCTGATCGGGACGGATTTATCAGTGGGCTGGATATCCCAAAATCGGGTGAGTCCGCGGGATAGCCTGACTCGATGGCACATCCGGAGTCGCAAGACGAAAAGCGGTTGACGCCCAAGGGGCGTGCCACCCGCGATCGGATCGTGCAAGCGGCCGCAAAGCTGATCGTCACCGAGGGCCTGGCGGCGTTCAACATGGACAACGTGCGCAAGGCCGCGTCGGTCAGCGGTTCGCAGCTTGCCCACTATTTCGCTGACAAGGGCGCGCTGATTCGCACGGTGATCGGGCATCAAATCGGCGTGGTGCTGGACTTTCACCGGCAGCCCAAGCTTCGGGGCCTGGCCTCATTCGACGACTTCGAGCGCTGGATCGATCTCAACATGCGCTACCTCAGGCGGATCGGATACTTCGGCACGCCCACCTACCACGCCCTGGCCGCGCAACTGGCGAAGTCCGACGACGGCACGCGCGAAGCGCTGGCGGGCGGCTACCGGCAGTGGGTCGAGCTCCTTGCGCAGGCGATCCAGCGGATGAAAGACGACGGCGTTCTGGTCGCGGATGCCGACCCGCGACAGCTGGCGCTGGTCATCGTCAGCTCTCACCAGGGCGGCGGCACCCTGGCCTTCACCTATCGGTCGGAATGGCCGCACGCTGACGCGGTCCGGTTCGGCGTCAACTATCTGCGCCTGTTTGCCACCGATGCCGCCGAACGGGTTCCCCGTCCGCCGCGCCGTTCGAGGGGCCGGCGCCCGACAAGGAAAGCCGGCTGACTCATCGGCGCCAAAGGTGGCAACGTGTCTGAACAGACCACATCGCGGTTCACGCGCAAGGGATTGGCGACTCGGGCGCGCATCATCGACGTCGCCGCCCGGCTCATGTTTGAACGCGGCATCGCCAACACCAGCATCGACGAGGTGCGGCGCACCGCCGGGGTGGGCGGATCCCAGATCTCCCACTACTTCCGCGACAAACGCGATCTGACCCGTCATGTCGTGGCCGCGCGCCGCAATGACGTACGGGCCTTTCACACCCGACCGCGGTTGGGCGACCTCGACAGCCTGGACGCCCTGCAGGCGTGGGCCGACGCCTGCGTGTCCGACATAGCAGCCGTATATCGCGTGGGCGGCTGCGTCTACGGTTCCCTGGCCGGCGAACTGATCGAGGCGGACGACGAAATACACGACGAGCTCTCCGCCGGCTACGACCAGTGGATCGAGCTGTTCCACGCGGGCCTCACGGCAATGCGGCGCCGCGGTGATCTGCGCCCCGACGCCGACCCACGACACCTGGCCGTATCGCTCGTGGTCGCACACCAGGGCGGAGCGATGATCACGTACGCCACTAGTGATCCGGAACCGCTACGGGTAGCCGTCAATGCCGCCGTCGAATACGTGCGCTCCTTCGCGGCGGCTCCCGCGCCCCGGAGGAGGCGATCCGCCTCGTCTCCGCGCGGGTCGAAATCCTGACCCAGAGCCCGTGACCTCGACTGGACAGCTTAGGGTTCGTTCGCTCATAATAATGGGTTGACTGACCCATTCAGTTGATCCGGGCTGCTGAGTATCAATACCACAGTTCGGCTTCGCAATATCGATATCCGAAGGCATACTAACGATTTGGGAGGGGCAACACGTGTCCGTCACCGATTCACCCCAGCTGCCCACCGCGCCGGCGGTCGTCCGGGAGCAACCCGGCGGAAAGACCATGCGCGCGATCATCCTGAAGGGTTTCGGCGGCCTCGACAGCCTGGTCTACGCCGACATCCCCAAGCCGCTGCCACGGGAGGGCGAAGTCGTAATCGAGGTGAAAGGGTTCGGCATCAACCACGCCGAGATCCACATGCGCCGCGGGGAATGGGCCGAAGCCGCCGAAGTCAGCGGCATCGAATGTGTCGGCATCGTCGACTCGTGCCCGGGCGGGGAGTTTCCGGTCGGCGCCAAGGTGGCGGCCCTGATGGGGGGCCTGGGACGAACGATCAACGGCAGCTACGCCGAGTACACCCGCGTGCGCGCGGCGAACGTCGTCCTTATCGAGTCCGACCTGCCCTGGTCACAGCTGGCTGCGCTCCCGGAGACCTACGCGACCGCTTGGACATGCCTGTTCCGCAACCTCAAGTTGACGGCAGGACAAACGCTGGTGATCCGCGGCGCGACGTCAGCGTTGGGCCAAGCAGCACTCAAAATGGCCGTGGCCACCGGCGCGAACGTCATTGCCACCGCACGCAGCCGCGAGCGCTTTGGCATGCTCGAGAAGATGGGAGCTGTCCGCGTCGAGTTGGAGCGCCCCGACCTTGCCGCCCACATCGCCGAGGCCAAGCACATCGATGCCGTTCTCGATTTCGTCGGCAACAGCACCATCCTCGACTCGCTCGACATGCTGCGCCGCGGCGGCTCCGCCTGCCTGGCCGGATGGCTCGGCGGACTTGCGCCTATCGGTGATTTCAACCCGCTCGCGCGGATGGCCAGCGGCGTGAACTTCACCTTCTTCGCCAGTCCCGTCTTTGGCAATCCGGGTTTCCCGGTGTCGGACGTGCCACTGGGTGACATCGCACAGCAGGTGGCCGACGGCAAACTCGACGCAACGCCGTCTCGCGTCTTCTCGTTCGACCAGATCCACGAAGCACAGCGAGTGGCGGAGTCGGGAGAAGCCGGCGGCAAGGTCGTTGTCGTCATGGAGTGACGGCGATCAACGCTGTCTCTGGGAATCGCTTTCGCCAAAGATGGGACACCACGATGGGTTTGGCATGGCAACAAGGACCATTGGCGACCGGGTCAGTGGGCCACTTCCTGACAGAGCAGCCCATGCCGCCGCGGCTGTTGTTCGCCGAACCGTTGCGCCGCCGCATGCGGGTGTGCTTCGCGGAGCGGTGGATCGTTGACAGCGAAGACGTCATCCTGCTACACGAGCCGGGCCGCTACCCGGTCGCCTACTTCCCCCTCGTCGACATCGAAGCCGGGATCTTGACCGCCGAGGACCGTGTGACTCAGCACCAAGACCTGGGCGACACCCGGTGGTTCACGGTCAAGGTCTCGGGCCGGGAGGCCAATCACGCCGCGTGGCAGCACACGGCCCTGCCGCAACGTGCGGCCGTTTTCGATGGGCGGCTGGCATTCGCCTGGCGCGCCATGGACGCCTTCTACGAAGAAAACGAGCGCATCGTCGGGCATGCCGCCGATGCCTATCACCGCATCGACATCCGTTCCACTTCACGCCATCTCGTCGTCCGGGATAGCGAGCGGGTAATCGCCGACACAAAGCACCCGTTGGCGCTATACGAATCAGGCTTTGCACCCCGCTGGTACGTACCGCGCGAGGACATCGATGAAGCTGCCCTCAACCTCGCTGAGCTACAGACCTTTTGCCCTTACAAAGGGATATGTTCCTATTACGACATCGACAGCCGCAAGCGTGCCGCCTGGTCCTACATCAACGCCTGGCCCGAAGTAGGGCGGGTAACCAATCTGGTGTCTTTCGAACCCGACAAGGTCGACGTATATCTCGACGGCAAACAGCTACAGCTCGAGCCCGGCCAAACCGTCATACCCCATGGCGTTGACCGGGGACTCGACACCGATGAGGTGCTCCGGAAAACGCCTACGGGGAGAGCAGGGTGAAAACCTCCCCGTCTGTGCTCGTCTTCGACGTCAACGAGACGCTGATCGACATCGAGGCTCTGGCACCGCTTTTCGGGGAATGGTTCGGCGACGAGCGGGTGCTCCGCGAATGGTTCGGCCAGCTCGTGATGTACTCGATGACCGCGACCCTGGCGGAACACTATGTCGACTTCTTCACGCTCGGCCAAGGCGTACTGCGCATGCTTGCCGACGCTTACCGGCTGGACATCACCGACGACGACGTGGATCGCCTGCAGACCCGGATGAGCACGATGCCAGCCCACCCCGACGCCGTCGAGGCGCTTCCGATATTGCGCGACAATGGCTTTCGGCTGATCACACTGACGAACTCACCGCACCGATCGGGAGCGCGGACGCCACTCGAGAACGCCGGTCTCGCGGACTTGTTCGAGCGGCAGTTCAGCGTCGACTCCTGCCGCGCCTTCAAGCCCTCCCCATCGGTCTACCGGTACGTGTGCCAGGAACTGGGCGTGGCGCCCGCGGATTGCATGATGGTGGCCGCACACGTATGGGATACCCTCGGCGCGCAAAATGTCGGCTTCAGCGCCGCCCTCATCACGCGCCCGGGGAATCCACCGCTGCCGGTTGACGGCCTCCCGCAGCCAGACCTCGTGGTGCGCGACCTGCGCCGGCTGGTCGAGCGCCTCATCCAGGGTCCGTGAAGGGCGATTGACGAGAGGAGCACTCATGGGAACCTCCGACGGATTCCACCCCGACTTCGACGAGACCCCAACGGAAATCGCACGCAACCGCGTACGCCACGTCAAAGCCTCCGACATCACTTCCGACACCGCACAATCGGAGGGACTTCGGCGCTTCGCCGCGCTGTCCGGTCGATCGGTGGGTGCCGAGAAGCTGTGGATGGGCGAGACACACGCTTTGCCGCAAGCCGTCTCGTCCAACCATCATCATGGGGAATCCGAAACCGCGATCTACGTCCGCAGCGGCAATCCGGAGTTCGTATTTCACGATGGCGTCCAAGAGGTGCGCATCTCGACCGCGCCCGGCGACTACATCTTCATCCCACCGTATTTGCCGCATCGGGAAGAAAACCCCGACCCGGACACACCCGCGGAAGTCGTCATCGCGCGCAGCACCCAAGAGGCCATCGTGGTCAATCTGCCCGGACTGTACCCGCTCTGAGCTTGTTTATGGGGAATCGGCGGCGGCGAATGCGAGCATTCCCTCGGCCAGCCGGGTGGCTGTCGCCGGCCGGTAGAGGTGGCGGGTGACGAGCATCCCCGGCATCAACGTGATGAACAGGTCCGCGATCGACGTCGGGTCACTACCGGGCGCGACCAGCCCCTCCGATTGCCACAGCCGCGCCAGGGCGACCAGCGATTTATGAGTTTCGCGGTAGAAACGGTAAGCCCGGTCGTGGAGCTGCGGTTGCCTCAGGGCTTCGGCCCACGCATTGACGGTGATCTTGGACAGGTCGTAGTCGGGTTGGTCGATCTGGCGCTGCAGGGCCTTGGTGATCGCGGTGAGCGTCTCGCGCGGGCCGGGCACCGGGCGGCGCTGCCGCAGCTCATCGAGCATGCCCTTGGTCCCGGTCAGCGACTCTTCGGCGGCCGAAGAGATCAAGTCGTCCTTGCTGGCGAAATAGCGGTACACCGAGCTGGACGACATCCCGGTCTCGGCGATGATCTCGTCCATCGTCGTCGCTTGAAAGCCCTGACGTGAGAAACACTTCCACGCGCTGACCATCACGTGTCGCCTGCGCGTTTCCCACGCGCCCTCACTGAGCTTGGGCATCACCTCACTGTAAAGGCGAAACGAGCGTTGCGCTATGCGCCGCGCCGTTGTAGGCTCAAAGCGAAACGTACGTTTCGATAAGTGGGAGGTTCGACGATGCAACCGCTGCCCAGGCATGCAGACGTTCTGATCGTCGGAGCGGGACCGGCCGGCCTGACGCTTGCCGTCACACTTGCCCAGCTGGGCATCCCCCAACGTGATCATCGACAGCAAGCCCGCCGCGGCGCCGGGTACCAAAGCGGCGGCGATCCAGCCCCGCACGCTGGAATACCTCGACCGCATCGGCCTGTCCGAAACACTGATCGGCGACGGCCTGCGCGGCGGCGGCTTCGCCGTGGTCGAACGAGACCGACCGCTCGTGCGGATGTCATACGAGTCCATCGCCAGCCCGTATCCTTTCCTCTTGCTCATCGGCCAGCAGCAGACGGAGGTCAGGCTCGCCGAACGACTGGAAGCTCTCGGCGGTTACATCCACCGCTCGGCGACGCTGCTGGATCTGCACGACGACTTCCCCAGTACCGCAGCCACGATCGTCGATGCCGACGGAATGGTGCACGCGGTGACCGCCCGCTACGTCGCAGGCTGCGACGGTGTGCACAGCACCGTGCGCCGATTGACCGGTATTGAGTTCCCCGGCGACGCACCTGAGGCTCTGTTCGCCCTTGCCGACATCGTCGTGGACATCCCAGACGGCCCCGAACCCGACCTGGACACCACCTTTTCGCTGAGCCCGCACGGAATGCTGATCACCTCGGCGCTTCCCGGCAACCAACTCCGCGTGGTCGCCGGGGTCCCCCTCGGCCCACCCGCCCCCGACGCAGCCGCTGTTGCCGACCTGCTGAGAACCAGGGGCGGCGGCCGGCTCCGCGACGCCAAGCTCGAATCCGTCGTCTCTAGCTCGGGTTACCAGGTGCAGCAGCGCGTCGCCGCAACACTGCGCAGGGGCAACACTTTCCTGCTCGGCGACGCCGCCCACACCCACAGCCCCGCGGGCGGGCAAGGGATGAACACCGGCATCCAGGACGCCGCGAACCTGGGCTGGAAACTGCACCACGTGCTGACCGGGCGCGCCCCCGCCGAGGTGCTCGACAGCTATGACGCCGAACGGCGCCCCGCAGCCGCCGGACTGATCGCGTTCACCTCGCAACTCATGCAGATCGCCACCATCACCGAGCCGGGTTCCGCCGAGTTGCGCAACAACATGCTGCGTGCCGTCGCCGACGTGCCCGGTGTCACCGACTTCCTGGCCACCAAGCTTTCCCAGCTCGACATCGGCTATGGCGATGGCAGTAGTGATAGCGGCAACCGCGTCGATCCGAGGATCAGCCAGCCCCGCGGACTGGCGTGGACTCTCGTGACGCCGCCGGGCACCGATGTCACACCGATCGACGGTGAACTGACGGCAACCGCGACTTCCGAGGTGGACCACCCGGTAGCCGTGCGACCCGACGGCATCGCCGCCGACCCGGCTTTATTCACAACCCTTTTCGGTATCGACCTATAGGAAGCGAGCACCACCGATGAACACATCGCGCACGCCCGCGCTGTCCGGGCTGCACCATCTGAAGCTGCCGGTGTCCGACCTCGACGCAAGCCTCGATTGGTTCCAGCGGGTTTTTGCCGCCCAACATTTACCGCAGTTCGACCATTTTGACGACAACGGCGCCCGCTACGCCGTGATCATCGCCATCCCCGGCCTTTCCACACCGCTGGAGCTGCGCTGGGCACCCGGCGCGGCCATTGCGATGCGCGGATGCGACCCGATCAATCTTGTGGTGGAATCCACCGAGGAGCTCCATGCCTGGGCGCGGCACCTCGATTCCCTGGACGTCGAACATTCCTCGGTGATCCAGGGCGGAGCGGGCCGTCTACTGGTGCTCGCCGACCCCGACGGCATCTACATCCGCATCGCCGACGTTCCAGCCGGCGGCGTCGAAAACATCATCATGCCGCAGGGCAACCCCGAGCCCGACAATCCATGGCTGAATCCGCCACCGATGCAGCACCCGCAGAACGGATAACACGTTCAGTAGACCGCGATTTCGATGAGATTCCCGTCGATGTCGCGGCAGTAGTGCGAGGTCATCGGTCCCAGCGCGCCGAGCTTGGTGACCGGCCCCGAGATGATCGCCACCCCGCATCCGGTGAGGTTGGCGCGGACGTCGTCGGCGCTGCGGCGGGTGACGAAGCACAGGTCTTCCGAACCGGCCGCCTCGACGGCGCCGGTGACCCAGTCGGGATCGTCGGCCAGCGCGCCGACGGGTCGCAGGTTGATTTTCTGATCCCCGAAGCGCAGGGCAATTCGGTTGGACGGCCCGAACACCTCCCGCCGCATGCCGAGGACCCGCTCGTACCACGACGCGGTGTCCTCAACATCCCTGCAATTCAGGACAATATGGTCGAACCCTTCCACCGTGAATCCCACCTTCAACCCTCCCGATTGGTGTACAGCTGCGTTGTACCGACCGTTCGCTAAGGCGTCGGCGCCGCACCAATACTTTCACGCGTTCGCCTCGCGGTGCATGGGATCAATCCAACGGACGGTCTCGGGTTGTTCGGCCGCGGCGACGTCGAGGTTGACGACGACGGCTTCGTTGTCGCTTCGGACCAGCACGCAGTGCAAAGGCTCTACGGGACTCGCGTTGATCTCCTGGTGGGGAATGTACGGCGGCACATAGATGAAGTCGCCGGGGCCCGCCTCGGCGGTGAATTCGAGTCGCTCTCCCCAGCGCATCCGGGCGCGGCCGCTGACGACGTAGATGACGCTTTCGAGGTGGCCGTGATGGTGGGCGCCCGTCTTGGCGTTCGGCTGAATCGAAACGCTGCCGGCCCAGATCTTTTGTGCGCCAACCCGTGTGAAGTTGATTGCGGCCGCACGGCTCATTCCTAGCGTCTGTGGGGTGTTGGCATCGAGGGTGTCGCCGGGAATGACGGCGACGCCGCGATCCCGCCAATTAGTGTCTGTCATGGCAGACCGCACTCTCCTCCGATGTTGCAAGCCTTCGGCACTGGCGGCCAAACGTCGGTCACCTTTGTATGCTAGGAACCCTTCAGCGCGCGGGAATGAGGTGAATGCCCCATTTTCGGGCGCCTGACCCTTGGTGCGCGGGACCTGGGTGGCGTCAGCGGTCGCCTATCAGCCCGTGCCGGGCGGCGAAGAGGCTTGCCATCGCGCGATTGGACACTCCGATCTTCGAGTAGATGTGTTCGACATGGTTTCGGGCGGTCTTGTGCGAAATCACCAGGCGTTCCGCGATCTCAGAGGGTTTAAGACCGACGGCCAACAGCCGCAGCACTTCGACCTCACGTGCGGTCAGCCCGGCGGGCAATTGGGGGTGGCGTGCCACGCGTTGACCCGTTACGCACAGGACCGCGTTCACCGCTTCGCCGTCGAGCCGGCCGCCCCGCGCCTCACCGCGAAGCTGGATCGCCGCCTCCGCGGCGGGGTATGCGGGCCGATGTGGTCTCGGCTCTACCCGCGTTCGGTATGCGTCGGCCGCAGCCAGGATTCGGCTTGGAAGCGTTATCGCGTTCGCGCTTATGCCCCTAGGGTAGCCGGAACCGTCGAGCCGTTCGTGGTGTTCGACTGCAAGCGCACCCAGCGGGGCAAGGGTTTTCGACGATGCGAGGATGCGTTCGCTAAGATACGGATGCAGACGGACTCGTTCGAATTCGGCTGGCGCCAGCTGACCGGGCTTGTCCCAGATGGCGTTTGAGACACCGAGTCGCCCCAGATCGTGCACGAGGCCGGCGCGACGAACGAGGACGATGTCGGTGGGCGGCAACCCATAGCTGCGGGCGGCCTCGGCCGCGAGTTCCGCGACGCCGCGTGAATGGCCAATGGTGTATGGCGATTTGACGTCGACGAAGTCAGCGATTGCCTCAAGAGCGCGGTCGAACTCGGACTCGGACAGCCATGCTGCCAACCCCGGCTCGTCGGCGATTACGGCGTCCCAGGTCGTGACGGCATCCAACTTGGCGAAGATCTCGGCAGCCGCCGAGCAGAAAACCTCCACGATGGCTGGATCGAACTGGGTGCCGCTCCGCTCGCGGGCCACCGCGACCGCCGAGGGGGTGCCGCCCGCGCGCTGATAGACCTCCACAACGTCGGCGAGGTTGACAATGCGCGCCGTGGGCAGGATGTCATCACCTTTGGCGCCTTCGGGCACACCCTTGCCGTCCCACCGCTCGAAGGTCTGCAAAATGCTTCGCCGGACCCGGTTCCCCAACCCGAGTCGGCCCGCGAGGTCGTCGGCCGCATAACAGTGACGCTCCAACGCGGCCCGTCGCCGCGGCCGCCCCGATCGCATCATTTCGACGCTCAACTTCGCCCGCCCGACCATCGGTAAGCCGGCACCAAAATGTTCCAGCATGAAACGGGCGGTGGCCGCCGGGCCGGCGAAATCCGTTGTGCGGAAATCGGCTTTCAGCGCTAGGTCGTCGCCGAACCACTTGGCTTGTTCGTAGGCGTCCACATGACAACCAACCCACGCCAGCAACGCTGTGTAGTAGACGACACTGCGGTCGGCCGAATCTAGCCCTGCCCGGTCGGCCAACCGCATCGAGATCAGGCACTGCCGCAGCACATGCTCCATGGGCAGTCCCATGCCCAGATCGGTGCCAAGCGACAACGCGGCCAACACTTCTGCCAGCCGGACGTGCTTGACGTCGGACGTCGCACCCACACCGCGAATTTACGCCGGACCCGGGATGGGGACAGCGAAAACTTAAGGCAAACGCCCCATGCACCGCTGGTCACTTTCGAGGGACCATCTGTCCATGACCACCGATGCAGGCCGCGAAGCGGCCACTTCCGAGCAATGGCGAACCTTGCTCACGGAGGGTCACGCGGCTCTGGTCAGGGCGCGGCGAGTATTTCGCCACCTGCCTGCCGAGCCGCGCTGCAAGATGTGCAGTAACCCCTTCGGCGGGGTGGCCGGCCGTGTCCTGGGTGCGGCCGGGTTCAGCCCGTCGCGCAAGAACCCCAACCTGTGCACGCGATGTTGCGATGCGCTGCCGGCCGGCGGAGCCGAAGTGGACGTCGCGGTTCTGTTCGCCGACGTGCGCGGTTCCACCGCGCTCGCCGAGCGGGCCGGCGCCAAGGATTTCGCCGCACTGCTGAACCGGTTCTACTTCACGGCGACGCGCGCTTTGCTGCGCTACGACGCGGTGATCGACAAGCTCATCGGCGACGAGGTGATGGCGTTCTTCGTGCCCGGTATCAGCGGCGGCGAATACCGCCGGCGAGCTGTCGAAGCGGGCCTGGCGCTGTTGCGCGCCGTCGGCTACGGATCCTCGGAAGGCCCATGGATCGAGCTGGGTGCCGCGGTAAACGCAGGGATCGCCTACGTCGGCAACATCGGCACGGCGGTGGTGGATTTCACGGCGCTGGGCGACACCGTCAACGTAGCGGCACGAATGCAGCAGCATGCGGCCGCAGGCGAGTTGCTGGTCGCCGAAGGAGTCGCCACCGACCTGGCAGCGGGTGCCCCGGGGCGCACGCTGGTGTTGCGGGGCCGCGAACACCCAATAGACGCAGTCGTTTTGACGACCCCCAGCCGGGGGGCATCAGGCGATCCATCTGAAGACGCACCATAGGAGGTAGCCATGCCGCTAACTATTGGCGATACCGCACCGGACTTCTGCGCGCAGAGTACCGATGGGCCGATCGATTTCCACGAGTGGATGGGCGACAGCTGGGCGGTGCTATTTTCGCACCCGCGCGATTTCACCCCGGTCTGCACCACAGAGCTCGGATACCTGGCGAAGATCAAGCCGGAGTTCGACCGTCGCGACGTCAAAATCGTCGGCTTATCGGTTGACCCGTTGGACAACCATGCCCGGTGGGCGCAGGACATCGAAGACACCCAGGGCGCCGCGCTCAACTACCCGCTAATCTCCGATACCGACTTCACCGTGTCGAAGGCGTACGGGATGCTGCCCGCGGACACCGAGGGGGACCCACGCGGCCGCACCCCGGCCGACAACGCCACAGTGCGAAATCTATTCGTGATCGGACCCGACAAGAAGATCAAGCTTGTGCTGGTCTACCCCATGACCACGGGCCGCAACTTCGACGAAGTGCTCCGCGCTATCGACTCGCTGCAATTGACCGCAACTCACCGCGTTGCTACCCCGGCGCAATGGCGGCAGGGCGATGACGTCATCATCGCTGTCTCGGTCACCGACGATGAGGCCCGCCTTATATATCCCGATGGCTGGCGAGCACCTCGACCCTATCTGCGCCTCGTCCCAAACCCGTAAAGGTTGCCTTGCTCGACCGGACCGGACCGAAACCGTAATAGCGGGAAGGAATCCGACAATGTCTCGCGTGTTGATCTTGGGCGCCGGTTTCGGCGGCCTCGAACTGGCCACCAGGTTGTCCGAATTGCTGTTGGGCGAGGCGCAGGTGACGCTGATCGATGGTAGCGACTCGTTCTTCTTTGGCTTTTCGAAATTGGATGTACTGCTCGGGAGGTGCGCAGCCGAGCGGGTGCGGCTACCCTACACGGGGTTGGCGTTACCCGGGATCGAGTTCCGCCACGAGCTGATCACCGCTATCGACCCGCAACACCGCTGCGTCCGCACCCAAAAGGGTTCATACGATGCCGATTTCCTCGTCATCGCGCTCGGCGCCGAGTGCCACCCGACGGCAACCGCTGATTTCAGCGAGGGTGGTTACGAGTACTACACCCTCGCCGGCGCGGAACGCCTCCGCGACGCGCTGCCGTCGTTCGACGGCGGCAATATCGTCATTAGTGTGCTCGGCGAACCGTACAAGTGTCCGCCTGCGCCGTTCGAAGGAGCCTTCCTGCTTGAGGATTACTTCGCGCGCCGCGGCTTACGGGATCGGGTGACAATCACGGTGACCGGCTACATGGGCGCCCCGGTGCCGGTCGCCAAGGAGGTGTCCGAGCCGATTCTGACGCACCTGAACGCCCGCGGGATCACCTTCGTCCCAAAGCGCACGGTGTGCCGCCTGAACACCGCGAGCAAGGTCGCCGAGTTCGCCGAGGGCGACGCCATCCCGTATGACCTGTTCATCGGCATCCCAGTGCATCGGGTGCCGGCGGTCGTGGCGGCTTCCGGGCTGGCACCAGACGGCTGGGTTCCCGTGGAAAAGACCAACCTGGCAACGCAATTCGACGGTGTCTACGCCATCGGTGACGTAGCCGCGGCTTACACCGCGAAGGCCGGCGTGTTCGCCGAGCGCGCCGCCGCGGTCGTCGCCGACGACATTACCGCCCGGCTACACCAGACACCCCCGCCGCCACCCTACGACGGGGCGGGCGAATGCTTCATCGAATTCGGCCGCGGCGAGGTGGCCAAAGTGTGCGCCAACTTCCTCAGCGGCCCCAAGCCCACCGGCACCCTCGTCGGCCCGTCCCGCGCACTCGCGGCAGAAAAGGGCGAATTCGCAAGAAGCCGGCGGCGACGCTGGTTTGGTGGGCTGTGCTGATGCGTCTCCTCCGTTTCTTCGGAACGCCTTCGATGCGTATCTCCGCCGGGCGCCTCCCGCACTAGTGCGTGCAGCAACGGGTCGCCGGCAGTTGGATAACGAACAACACCTGTCGTGGGCGCACTGAGTCGATTTCCGAGGAGCTGTGAGCTCGGCTCGACCGCTCGCTCAGCGAATTCTCAACAACTTCTTCGGCAGCGGCTAGCTCGGCTCCAAGGATTCGCAAAGCCGCCGGCCTCAGCATTGATCTCATGGCCAGTGAGCCGCGCTGCGCGGACCTCATCGAACGCTATCTGTGCACTCGCGGCAGCCGGTATTTCCGCGGCGCGCACGATGGTGAATACTTCTACGTCGCCAAGACCAGTCCTCGTCGGCTGCACGTGCACCTGGAGATCTCCCCCACGGACGGCGACGTCCTGATGATTCGCGTCGCTCCCGCGTGCTTCTTCCCCGCGGCCGACCGCCCGTGGCTGGCGCACTTCGCCGACGCATGGAACCAGCAGAACCGGGAAGTCACAGCGATCGTGCACGGCTCGTCCGATCCACAGCGGATCGGCGTCGTGGCGCGCAGGTCACAGTGGATCCGGGAAGGCGTCTCCTTCGGGGATTTCGCATCCTTCGTCGACCACACCATCGCGGACGCGATCGACCTATTCGGGCAGTTGACCCCGGCCGTCGAGTTGCCGCCGGCGGCACCGCCGTTACTGCGCGACGCGGGTTGAACTTCCGGCGTTGTGCCCGGCTCCGACTAGGTCGCGGTAACGGCGGTGTCGGGCTGAGGGTCACCCAGCTTGGTCCGGATGGCGCCCCACGGGTCGGCGTAGCAACCCGGCGAATTCCGGTAAGCGGCACGGCGTTTGAGAAACTGCCGGGCGACCGGAGCGATCAACCGCATCGGGTAGCGCCGCCACCCTGCGGTGGCGCGCATCTCGGCCAGCATGTCCGGCCACGGATGGCGCTGGAATCGCAGGGCCTGTTGAGCGCGGGTGGTATCCATCCAGTCGGTCACGAACCAGCCGTCGTCGCTGTCGGGGTCGCCCGGCCGGCCTCCCGGCAGGACGTTGACCAGGCCTCGGGCGGCGGCCAGCGCCTGACCGACGTCTCCCTGCCGCAGCAGGTGCGACTCGTCGCCGGCGATCAGCAGGACTTCATCGCCGACATCGGCGGTCGTCGCCGCCGCAAACGCACCCGCGGCATCGCGAACGTCGATGGTGTGGATGCGACCGTCGGTCGGCAGCGCGCTTTCGAAGAAGAGCGCATCGACGCTGAACGGCATGGCCCCCGGGTCGACACTCATCACCCCGGCCAGGCGCAGGATCACCCACTCAAGACCCGAGGATCGGACGTGTTCTTCGGCCTCGGCCTTGTGCGCGCCGTAGAGATCCGACGGCCACATCGAGGTGTCCGCTTGCAACAGATCGTGGTGGCGGTGCGGGTTGCGGGCGCCATGCACGGCATTGCTGGAAGCCTGGATGAAGCGCACCGGCTGCGGGCTTGCCTGCGCGGCGCGCAGAAGCGCCACGGTCGCGTCGACATTGACGCGGCGTGCCAGGTCGGGTTGGCGATAGATCACCGGCGGGATGATCGCGGCCAGGTGGATGATCACCGTGGGTGACGTCTCGGCGACGAGGCGGTCGACCTGGTTCGTGTCGGTCAGGTCCGCCCAATACGCCTCGGCACCCGCGGGCAGCGACCTGGCCGCCCTGCGCTGGTCAGCGGTGCCCAGGTCGGTGGCGACCACGCGGTGGCCGTCGGCAACCAGCTGGCGCACGGTCTGCGAGCCGACCAGCCCAAAACCCCCTGTAACAAGAACCTTTTCGGACATACTCCCTCGATCGTGGCCGGTCCGTAGCTAACGGATATGATATTCTCCTAAAAAGAGAGTAGCATATGTCGCACACGCGCTGAGGTTTGAGGCCGGCGTCACACCGGCAATCAATAACAGTGGCAAAAACGACGACCGGCAAAACTTGAGGGCGAACCATGAAGGGCAGTAGCGGCACGGTGGCGGACAATCACGAGACCGCCAAGTGGGATCCGACGTTCACCAAACAGATCATCAAAAACATCGCGCCAGTGATCAGGCGATGGCATCGCGCCGAGGTGCGAAACCTGGACAACATTCCGCCCGCCGGTGGCGCTCTGATCGTGTCCAACCACTCCGGTGGCATGTTGACGCCGGACGTATTCATCTTCTCGCCGGCCTTCTACGACCACTTCGGTTACGACCGCCCCGTCTACACCCTCGGCCACTACGGCCTATTCATCGGCCCGATGGACGACTGGCTGCGCCGTCTCGGCGTCATCGAAGCGAGCCGTGAAAATGCCGCCACCGCATTGCATTCCGGCGCCGTGGTACTGGTATTCCCCGGGGGCGACTATGACTCGTACCGGCCCACGCTGAGCGCGAACACCATCGACTTCAACGGCCGC
>Ga0310911_10000285_pt1 | contig 18149 bp, 15 predicted proteins | sample GREbulkMGHF170_FD_203532 | JGI IMG/M metagenome (GOLD analysis project Ga0310911, IMG submission 203532) | Lab enrichment of tropical soil microbial communities from Luquillo Experimental Forest, Puerto Rico - GRE.bulkMG.HF170 | ecosystem: Environmental > Terrestrial > Soil > Tropical forest >... | reverse complement strand
GATTGGGGTCGTCGCCGCTTGGAGCCCGGAATCCCTTTCCCCCTAGTCCATTCCCTGATGGGCAAAAACGCGTAATATCTGGAGCCTAAAAAAATACAAGGTGGGACCGTTGGCGTACCGCGGTCACTGAGGCTTGCGACGACTCCGTCCCCGCGATCACTGACTAGCAAACGACGATGGAGTAGCTATGGACACCGTGCTTGGCGTGTCGATGGCGCCGACGGCAGTCCGTATGGTGCTGGTCGAAGGTGAAAATGGCGACGGCGCCACTGTCGACCAAGACAATTTCGATCTCCCTGCCGACGATGACAGCGGACCGGTCACCTCGGCCAACGAGGTGGTTTCGGCGATCCTGGGGACCCGTGAAGGCGCGGTCGCGGGCGGCTACCAACTGGCGTCGATCGGCGTGACCTTTACGGACCCGATCGAGGCGGCGGCGCTACGCGACGCGCTGGCCGCCCGCAAGGTCGAGAACGTGATGTTGGTTTCGGCGTTTCTGGCCGCGGCCGCACTGGCCCAAACTGTGGGCAATCGGACCAACTGTGCGCGCACGGCGCTGTTATATATCGAGCCCGATAACGCAACCCTGGCGGTCGTCGAATCCGCGGACGGCTCGATCGTCGACGTTCATCGGCAGCCGCTGCCCGCCGACGACCAAGCGGCGTTGACCGAGCTGGTCACGCTGGTCTCTGGGGTCGAGGCGTTGACGCCGCGCCCCGACGCGGTCTTCGTCGTGGGCTCCGGCGTCGACATCCCGATGATCATGTCGGCGTTGGAGCCGGCGACCACTCTCCCCTTGACGGCGCCGGTGGTGCCTGACACCGCGTTGGCCCGGGGAGCGGCGCTGGCGTCGGCGAATGCTCCGCTGTTCTCGTCGTCCACCACTGCGCTCGCCTACGCGCAAGACCCGGGCACTGGCGTCATCGACCCGTTCGCGGTGGCCCCGGGCTATTTCGAAGCTCCCGCGGATTCCGGCGCCGACTCGCTGGCCTACAGCGCAGTCCCCGACGAATTCGGCGAGGCCTATACCGGCGAGTACACCGCCGCGACCGAGGTCATGGGCGCGGGCTATCGCGAGCACAAGTCGTTCTGGCTGGTTGGCAGCGGGTTAGCGGCTATCTTCGTCGTCGGTGTGGTGGCGCTGGGTGTGGCGATCGCGATCCGGCCGACCGCCGCGGTGCGGCCCGCTCCCGAACACCCTGTCGTCGCGCCCACCCAGGCGGCCCCGCCACCAGCGGCTCCGGCACCAGCGGTTCCGGCTCCGCCGCCCGAGGCTCCGGCTCCCGCGCCGGAGGCTCCCCCGCCGGAGGCTCCCGCTGCAATTCCCGAGGCGCCGCCGCCGCCGCCCGCTCCTCCGCCGCCGGTGTACGTTCCTCCGGCGCCGGTGTACGTTCCTCCGGCGCCGGTGTACGTTCCTCCGCCGCCGGTGGTAGTCGCCGGACCGCCGCCGCCTCCGCCCGGGCCCGCGCCCGCACCTTGTGGTCGCGGTCCCCTCGGCCGGTGTCACCCGTTCCAGCCCCATTAATCGCCGGGCTGCCCCAACACATGACGATCGCGGATTGGACAACGCGAGTAAAATCGGATGACCAGGGGAATACGGGGTGGGGACCGTCGAGGCATCGCGGTCACTTGAGGCCTGCGACGACCCGCCCCCGAGTTCGCTGACTAGCAAACGACAATGGAGGAGCTTTGGACACCGTACTTGGAGTGTCGATGGCGCCGACGGCAGTCCGTATGGTGCTGGTCGAAGGTGAAAATGGCGACGGCCCCACCGTCGAAGAAGACAATTTCGAGGTGCCCGACGACGATGACGCGGCAACGGTCACTGCGGCGGGCCAGGTAGTCTCGGCGATCCTGGGGACCCGGGAAGGCGCGGCCGAGGGCGGCTACCAACTGGCATCGACCGGCGTCACCTTTACCGACCCCGTCGAAGGCGCCGCACTTCGGGACGCGCTGGCCGCCCACAAGGTCGAGAATGTGATGTTGGTCTCGGCGTTCCTGGCCGCGGCCGCACTGGCCCAAACGGTCGGCCACCAGACCAACTCTGCGCGCACGGCGCTGTTGTATATCGAGCCCGACACCGCGACCCTGGCGGTCGTCGACTCCGCGGACGGCTCGATCATCGACGTTCATCGAGAGGCCCTACCCGACGACGACGAAGCGGCGGTGACCCAGTTGGCCGCGTTGGTCTCTGGCGCCGAGACGTTGGCGGCGCATCCCGACGCGGTCTTCGTCGTGGGTTCTGGCGTCGATGTCCCGATGATCAAGCCGACGCTGGAGGCGGCGACCACCCTCCCGCTGACGGCCGCCGACGAGGCGGACGCCGCGTTGGCCCGGGGAGCGGCGCTGGCGTCGGCGAATGCTCCGCTGTTCGCGTCGTCCACCTCTGCGCTTGCCTACGCGCAGGACCCGGGCACCGGCGCCATCGACCCGTTCGCGGTGGCCCCCGCCTACTTCGAATCTCTGGCCGACGACGGCGCCAACGACCTGGCCTACAGCGCGGTCCCCGACGACTTCAGCGGCGCGTTTACCGTCGAGCGCGCCGCCGCGGCCCCGGTCGTGGGCGCGGGCTATCGCGACCCCAGGTCATTCAGGCTGGTCGGCAGCGCGTTGGCGGCGATCTTCGTCGTCGGCGTGGCGGCGCTGGTTGCTTCCCTGGCGATCGCTATCCGGCCAACGGCCGCGGTGCGGCCCAGTCCCGAACAGCACGTCGTCGCCCCCACCCAGGCGGCTCCGGCACCCGCGGCTCCCGCTCCGGCTCCGGTGCCCGCCGCTCCTGCTCCGGCGCCCGCTCCGGTTGCTCAGGTTCCGGCGCCGGCTCCCGCTCCAATTCCCGAGGCTCCCGCGGCCGTTCCGGTTCCCGAGGCTCCGGCGCCCGCTCCTGCGCCGCCGTTGGCACCCGTTCCGGTGCCGATCCCGCTACCCCTGCCCCCGATCCTCGGCGGGCCGCCGGGAGGCGGGTTCGGGCATGGCGATGGCGGCCCGCGCGGTCCCTTCGGCGGTCCCTTCGGCCACGGACCGTTTGGTGGCGGTCACGGTGGCTTCGGCGGAGGTCACGGCGGGTTCGGTCGCGGCGACTAGCTCTTCTGCGGTCACCTGTCATCTGCCGTTTGCCTCCCGATCAGCGGCGCGATGCAGTTAGCTCATCGCGGCCACCTACACCGGTGGTATGCGATGCACCGTCTTCGGTACCGGTTACCTGGGCGCCACCCACGCGGCGGGGATGGCTGAACTGGGACACGACGTCGTCGGCGTGGATATCGATGCAGGCAAAGTAGCCAAACTGGCCGGCGGTGACATTCCCTTCTACGAGCCGGGTCTGCGAAAGATGTTGACCGACAATCTCGCCGCCGGCCGACTGCAGTTCACCACGGACTACGAGATGGCGGCCGAGTTCGCCGACGTGCATTTCCTCGGAGTTGGCACGCCGCAAAAGAAGGGCGAATACGGCGCCGACCTGCGCCATGTGAACGCCGTCATCGATACGTTGGTGCCCAGACTGACCAGATCGTCGGTGCTAGTGGGCAAGTCGACCGTCCCGGTGGGCACCGCGGCCGAGCTGAACGAACGTGCCGCCGCGCTCGCACCGCCGGGGGTCGACGTCGAAATCGCCTGGAATCCGGAGTTTCTGCGCGAGGGTTACGCCGTACACGACACCCTGCATCCGGATCGCATTGTGCTTGGCATCCAACAGGATTCGACGCGCGCCGAGGCGGCGGTCCGCGAGTTGTACGGTCCACTGCTGGACACCGGAGTGCCGTTCCTGGTGACTGATCTCCAGACTGCCGAGTTGGTCAAGGTTTCCGCCAATGCCTTTCTGGCGACGAAGATCTCATTCATCAACGCGATTTCCGAAGTGTGCGAGGCCGCGGGTGCCGACGTCAGCGTGCTGGCCGACGCGCTCGGATACGACCCGCGCATCGGGCGCCAATTCCTCAACGCCGGTTTGGGTTTCGGCGGCGGCTGCCTGCCGAAGGACATCCGCGCGTTCATGGCCCGTGCCGGCGAGCTGGGAGCCGATCAGGCGCTGACATTCCTGCGCGAGGTCGACAGCATCAACATGCGCCGGCGCACCCGGATGGTCGAACTGGCCACCACCGCGTGCGGCGGGTCGCTCCTGGGCGCCAACATCGCCGTACTGGGTGCGGCGTTCAAACCCGAATCCGATGATGTGCGCGACTCACCCGCGCTCAACGTCGCTGGTCAATTGCAGCTCAACGGAGCCGCGGTCAACGTGTACGACCCGAAGGCGCTGGAAAACGCACATCGACTGTTCCCGACGCTGAACTACGCCGTCTCGGTTGAAGAAGCCTGCGAGCGCGCGGATGCGGTGCTGGTGCTTACCGAGTGGCGGCAGTTCGTCGACCTCGACCCCGACGACCTGGCCGACGGGGTGCGGGCCAGGGTCATCGTCGACGGCCGCAACTGCCTTGACGTCGCACGCTGGCGGCAGGCAGGGTGGCGCGTGTTCCGGCTCGGAGCGCCGCGGCCCTAGCAGGCCGTAGCGCCGCCCGCGGGCTACGGCTGCCCGTTGTTCCCCATTGAGCCGACCAGCAGCCCGCCGGCGCCACCGGTACCGGGCTTGCCCGGCGGCGTGCCGGGTCCGGCATTGCCGCCGTCACCGCCGTTGCCGAAGATCACGGCGTCGCCGCCGTTGCCGCCGGCACCACCGGCCCCGGTGAGGCCCGTCCCGCCGGGGCCACCCTCACCGCCATTACCGATCGCCCCGGCCTTGCCGCCGTGCCCGCCGTTCCCGCCGGTTGTCAGACCGGCCCCGCCGGCCCCGCCGACCCCGGCCGAGCTTTCGAGCATGCCGGCATTGCCGCCGTTACCGCCGGCCCCGCCGGCGCCCCCGCCGCCGGTGCCGCCGGTGCCGCCCGCGCCCCCGCCGCCCATCACGGGCCCGGCGTTGCCGCCGTTACCGCCGGCCCCGCCGGCGCCCAAGACGCCGTCACCGCCGGCGCCGCCGGGCCCGCCGTTGCCGGAGATGCCCCTGGTGTTGCCGCCGACCCCGCCGGCGCCGCCGGTGATGTGGCCGGTACCGCCGGCCCCGCCGGCGCCGGCGGAGCCTTCGAAAAAGCCGGAGGCGCCGCCGTTGCCGCCGGTCCCGCCGGTGGTGGCGCCGGTCCCGCCGGCGCCACCGGGGCCGCCGTTCCCCCAGATCGCGCCGTCGCCGCCGTGGCCGCCCGCACCGCCGGAGCCGGTGTTGCCGACCCCGCCCGCGCCGCCTGCCCCGCCGGAGCCCAGGAACCCGGCATTGCCGCCGGTCCCGCCGCTACCCCCGCCGGTGGCACCGGTGCCACCCGCGCCGCCGGCGCCACCGGTGGGCTGAGTGGGTCCGCCGATGCCGCCGACGCCGCCCAGGCTGACGAGCCCGGCGTTACCGCCGGCCCCGCCGTTGCCGCCGACGCCGGTCAGTGACTGGCCGCCGGCGCCACCCGTGCCGCCGGCGCCCAGCAGCCCGCCGTTCCCACCTGCCCCGCCGTTCCCGCCGGGACCGACCGTCGAGAACCCGCCGGCACCACCGGACCCGCCGCCGCCGAACACCGCGCCCGTCCCGCCCTTGCCGCCGTTGCCGCCGGGGCCGGTCGTCGAGGACCCGCCCGCGCCGCCGGCGCCGGCTGAGCCGAACAGGCCGGCATCCCCGCCGTTACCACCGTTTTGGCCGGGTGCGCCGGACCCGCCGGCCCCGCCGTTGCCGATCAAGATCCCGCCCGGCTGTCCGTTAGCCCCGGTCCCCGGGGCCCCGTTGGCGCCGTTGCCGATCAGCGGGCGCCCGAACAATGCCTCGGTCGGCGCATTCACTAATCCCGACAAGGTGTCCTGCACGTTGGCGGCCTCGGTGCCGGTATACGAGGCCGCGCCCGCGCTCAAGGTCTGCACAAACTGATCGTGAAACGTCGCCGCCTGAGCGCTCAGGGCATGAAAGTCCAGCGCGTGGCCGGAAAACAACGACGCGATCGCCTCCGACACCTCGTCGGCGGCCGCGGCTACCACCCGCGTCGTCTGGGCCGCCGCGGCCGCATTGGCCGAACTGACCGTCGTGCCGATGCCGGCCAAATCCGAAGCCGCCGCCCCCAGCAACTCCGGTGACGCGATCAAAAACGACATACCCATACCTTTCATCAGCACATGACGGGCGAGGCTCCCCCCGGGTAACCCATCGAACAGTCGCCCGCCACGGACGTTATCGCGATCGCTTGCCCACCGCTCCGTCTTTCGCTCTTTCATAGAACGGCCCGGAGCGGGGGGTAACCTGACCGGCGTGGACTATGCCGCCGCATTCCTCGACGAGAACCGCGCTTTTGCTGAGCTTTTCCGCGACGCCGACGGGTCCACGCCGGTGCCGACGTGCCCGGGCTGGAGCCTTAGCCAACTGTTGCGCCACGTCGGGCGGGGTGACCGCTGGGCGGCGCAGATTGTGCGCGACCGTCTCGACCAACCCCTCGACCCCCGCGCCGTCGAGGGCGGCAAGCCGCCACCCGATCCCGCCGATGCGATCGCCTGGCTGCATGGCGGCGCGCAACGACTGGTGGACGCCGTCGAGTTGTCGGGCGCGGAGACGCACGTCTGGACTTTCCTCGGCCCGCGCCCGGCAAACTGGTGGATCCGGCGACGGCTGCACGAAACGGCGGTCCACCGCGCCGACGCGGCCATCGCGACCGGCGGCGAGTTCACGCTCGAGGCGAACATCGCGGCCGACGGGATCACCGAATGGCTTGAGCGAGTCGCGATTCAGGCGGGAAGCGAGGGGGCTGCACTCCCGCTCGCGGATGGCAACACCCTGCACCTGCACGCCACCGACTCCGGGCTGGGCGAAGCCGGCGAATGGACCGTCGGCGTCGAAGGGAGCGGCATCACCTGGTCACACGAGCACGGCAAGGGCAGCGTGGCGGTACGTGGCGGCGCCACCGAGCTACTTCTGGCGATGACGCGCCGGGTGTCGGTGGCCGACACCGGTATCGAGTCCTTCGGCGACGACGCGGTGTGGCAGAACTGGCTGGACCGCACGCCCTTATAACTGGGTTCAAGCCTGGCTGGACGCGGTACCTTGCTGACCATGAGCACATCGGAGATTGCCACGGTTCTGGCGTGGCACGACGCCCTCAACGCTTCCGACGTGGAGACCCTGGTGGCCCTGTCGAGCGACGACATCGAGATGGGGGACGCGCACGGAGCCGCACAGGGCCACGAGGCACTGCGAACGTGGGCCACTTCCCGCGAGGGCACGGCGGAGCCTGGCCGGATGTATGTGCACGACGGCGTCGTGGTCGTCGAACAGAAGGTCACCACCCCGGACGGTGCCGTCACCCACGCGGCGGCGGCCTTCCGGGTGGTTCACGATCGCGTCACCTCGGTGTTCCGGCACGAGGACTTGGCTTCTGCCCTGGCGGCAACCGAGCTCACCAAGGCCGACCTCGTAAATTAGGCGGTCGAGCAGGGGAGGCAGTCATGCGCGGGATCATCTTGGCCGGCGGGTCGGGCACCCGTCTTCATCCGATCACGATCGGCATCAGCAAGCAGTTGTTGCCGGTCTACGACAAACCGATGATCTACTACCCACTGTCCACGCTGATGATGGCCGGAATCCGCGACATTCTGGTGATCACCACCCCGCACGACGCGGCCGGCTTTCAGCGGCTCCTCGGCGACGGCTCGCAATTCGGCATCAACCTCACCTATGTGGCGCAAGCACGCCCCGACGGTCTGGCGCAAGCTTTCGTCCTGGGCGCCAACCACATCGGCAATGACTCGGCGGCCTTGGTGTTGGGGGACAACATCTTCTACGGCCCGGGACTGGGCACCAACCTTAGTCGCTTCCAAACCATAAGCGGTGGGGCCATTTTCGCTTACTGGGTGGCCAACCCGTCGGCGTATGGTGTCGTTGAATTCGGGCCCGACGGTATGGCGCTGTCGCTGGAGGAGAAGCCGGCCACGCCGAAGTCTCAGTACGCGGTGCCCGGTTTGTACTTCTACGACAACGATGTGATCGAGATCGCCAAGGGCTTAAAGAAATCGGCGCGCGGCGAGTACGAGATCACCGAGATCAACCAGATCTATCTCAACCGGGGCCGGCTGGCGGTCGAGGTGTTGGCCCGCGGCACGGCGTGGCTCGACACGGGCACTTTCGACTCGCTGTTGGACGCCAGCGACTACGTCCGCACGCTGGAACGCCGGCAGGGACTGAAGGTCAGTGTTCCGGAGGAAGTCGCCTGGCGTCAGGGTTGGATCACCGGCGAGCAGCTGGCGACTCGTGCGCGCACCCTGGTCAAGTCCGGGTATGGCGACTATTTGCTGGAGTTGTTGGAGCGGAGCTGATTTCGGCGGGTCTGGCCAGCACCGCGGCGATCGCAGTCGTCAACGGCACCGACAGTGCCAGCGCGATGCCGCCGACCGCGGAACGGGCGAGCTCGATGGCCACACTCTCGCTGATCAGCACGTCACCCAGCGAGCGATTGGCGACGCTGAACAGCAACAGCAGCGGCAGCGAACTGCCGGCGTAGGCCAGCACCAGCGTGTACACCGTGCTGGCAATGTGGTCGCGGCCCACGCGGATGGCGCCCAGGAAGATGGCCCGCCGGGAGCCGCCCAGATGGGCGAGCTCGAACACCGTCGACGCCTGCGTCACGGTCACGTCGTTGAGCACACCCAGCGACCCGATAATGAACCCGGCGAGCAGCAAGCCGCTTATCGACACATTGCCCAGGTACGCGGATACCTGGGAACTCTGGTCATCCGAGAGCCCGGTGAGATGAGCCAAATTGACTGCGGCCCAAGACAGTCCGGCGGCCAGCAACAACGATGTCAAAGTGCCCAGCAGGGCGGCGCTGGTCCGCAGATTGACGCCGTGGGCGAGGTAGATCACGGCGTAGAGGATGGCCGCCGACGCCACCAGCGCTACGGGGACGGCGGGTGCGCCGTCGCGCAGCGCCGGCAGCAGGAACACCACCAGCACGAGGAATGCGACCACGATGCCGACCAGCGCGAGCAGGCCGCGCCAGCGGGCCACCGCGACGATCACCACCGAGAACGCGACCGCGAGCGCGACCAGGGCCCAGCCGCGTTCGAAGTCGTAGAACGCATAGTTGGTCGTGCCCTGGTCGTCAACCTGCCGGACGACCCTGATGCGATCACCCGCCGCGAAGTGGGGCTGGCTCGGCCCGGGGGAGGATTCCAAAAGTGTCTTGGCGCCCGCGTTCGGTCCGGAATCGATTGCGACGAGTGTTTCTATGCACCGCCCGGCGCCCGGGACCGCCGGCTGTGGCGCGGTGGTGAGTACCTGACTGGCCGACGGGCTGCCGCAGTCGCCGAGTCCGCTGGACACCACGTGCCCCTTCTGAATGCTCGCGGAGGCACCGGAAGCGTTCTGGAACGGCATCGGGATGTCGACGTGTTGCCGGCTCGGCCACAGCAGTACTGCACCGGCTATCACGGCCACACCGATGGCGACCAGCAGCCCGACGACGATCTTGGCGGGTAGCGGATCCAGCGGAGACGGACCTGACGACAAGCTGTGCGAATGTGAGTGAGCCACCCGGTAGAGGGTAGAGGGCGGCGCTGCGAGCCTGCTTACTGTCGGTAGCTGGTGAGGAAGTTGCCCAGGCGCTCGATCGCGGCCGTGAGATCGCGCGACCACGGCAGCGTCACGAGACGCAGGTGGTCGGGTTCCGGCCAGTTGAACCCGGTGCCCTGGGTGACCAAGATCTTCTCCTGCAGCAGGAGGTCGAGCACCAGCTGCTCGTCGTCTTCGATGTCGTAGACCTCGGGGTCCAGCCGGGGAAACACGTACAGCGCGCCGTCGGGTTTGACGCACGACACCCCGGGGATCTCGTTGAGCTTGGTCCAGGCCACGTCGCGCTGCTCGAGTAGCCGACCGCCGGGCAGCACCAGGTCTTCGATGCTCTGGTGACCGCCGAGAGCGACCTGGATCGCGTGCTGCGCCGGGACGTTGGGGCACAGCCGCATGTTCGCCAGCAGGCTGATTCCCTCGATGAAGCTCTCGGCGTGGTCCTTGGGTCCGGTGATGGCCAGCCAGCCGGCCCGGTAGCCCGCGACGCGATAGGCCTTGGACAGCCCGTTGAAGGTCAGACACAACATGTCGGGCGCCAGCGAGGCCACGCTGATGTGTTTGGCGTCGTCGTAGAGGATCTTGTCGTAGATTTCGTCGGCCAGCAGCAGCAGCTGATGCTTGCGTGCCAGGTCGACCATCTGGGTGAGGATCTCGCGGCTGTAGACCGCGCCGGTCGGGTTGTTCGGGTTGATCACCACCAGCGCCTTGGTGCGCTCGGTGATCCTGGACTCCAGATCGGCGATGTCCGGCTGCCAGTTCTGCGTCTCGTCGCAGAGGTAGTGGACGGGGGTGCCGCCCGCCAGGGAGGTCGACGCCGTCCACAGCGGGTAGTCCGGCGACGGGATCAACACCTGGTCGCCGTTGTCGAGCAGCGCTTGCAGGGTCATCGTGATCAGCTCGGAGACGCCGTTGCCCAGGTACACGTCGTCGACGTCGAACCGGGGGAAGCCCTCGACCAGCTCGTAACGGGTGACCACCGCGCGCCGGGCGGGCAGGATGCCCTGCGAGTCGGAGTATCCCTGGGCGTACGGCAGGGCCTGGATCATGTCGCGCATGATCACGTCGGGCGCCTCGAAGCCGAACGGCGCCGGGTTACCGATGTTGAGCTTGAGGATGCGGTGCCCTTCGGCCTCCAGCCGCGCGGCATGCTGGTGCACGGGGCCGCGGATTTCGTACAGGACGTCCTGAAGTTTGGACGACTGCGCGAAGGCCCGTTGCCGATGATGGCCGACGCCGTGTACGGGCAGCTGGTGAGTGGTCACGTCACCCATGGTGCCACCGCTGTCCAATGAAATTTGCTGACACCGATCAAATCGTGATCAACGCTTGCCCGGCGGACGGGCGCCGCGTGCGATGCCCAACCCTTTAACCGGTGCCGCGGGCGCCGCGGGGGCCGCGGGGGCCGCGGGTGCTGCCGGCGGTGCCGGCTCCGGTGCGGCTTCCGGTTGCTGCTCCGCAGGTTGGGCCTCGGCCTCGGTCTTTTCCGCAGCCGCCGGGGCTGCGGATCTCTTGGCGCCGGGTCGCTTCGCCCCGGCGGCGATGCCCAGCCCCTTCGCGGGCGCGGCCGGTGCGGCGGGCGCCGCGGGTGCTGCGGGCGCGGCCGGCGCTGGCGCGGCGGCCTCGGGGGCGGGGGCTGCCGCAGCCGCTGGCGCTGCGGCTTTCTTGGCGCCGGGTCGCTTCGCTCCGGCGGCCATGCCCAGCCCCTTCGCGGGGGCTGCGGGCGCTGCGGGCGCTGCCGGCGCTGCGGGCGCTGCGGCCTCGGGCGCCTCGGCTTTCGGGGCCTCGGCTTGCGGCGCCGCTTTCTTGGCGCCGGGCCGCTTGGCGCCGCCTGAGATGCCCAGGCCCTTGGCCGGTGCGGGAGCCTTGGCCTCGGTGGGTTGCTCGGCGGGCTTAGCAGGCGCCTCTGCGGGCGCGGAGGGTGCCGGTGCGGCGGCCTTGGGCTCCGGCTTGGGGGCCCGCTTCTCCGCCTCCTTCGCGGCCGTACCTTTGGCCGGCAGCTCCGACTTGTCGTAGTCGAGCGACGCGAGCAGCACCTGGGCCACGTCAAGGACCTCAACGCCGCTCCGACCGGCTTCTTCCTGGCGGTCGTTGACACCGTCGGTGACCATCACCCGGCAGAACGGGCAGCCGGTGGCGATCGTGGCGGCGTTGGTGGCCAGTGCCTCGTCGACGCGTTCGTGGTTGATCCGCTTGCCGATGTGCTCTTCCATCCACATGCGCGCGCCACCGGCGCCGCAGCAGAAGCTGCGCTCGGCGTGGCGCGGCATTTCGGTCAGCCTGGCTCCCGCGGCGCCGATCAGCTCACGCGGCGCCTCGTACACCTTGTTGTGCCGGCCCAGGTAGCACGGGTCGTGGTAGGTGATGTTCTGGGAGACGGCGCTCACCGGAACCAGCTTCTTGTCGCGTACCAGGCGGTTCAGCAGCTGGGTGTGGTGCAACACGGTGTAGTTGGAGCCCAGCTGCCGGTATTCCTTGCCGAGGGTGTTGAAGCAGTGCGGGCAGCTCACGACGATCTTGCGGTCGACGGTCTCCACCCCCTCGAAGAGCCCGTCCAGGGTTTCGACGGCCTGCTGGGCCAGCTGCTGGAACAAGAACTCGTTGCCCGATCGGCGCGCGGAGTCGCCGTTGCAGGATTCGCCCGTCCCCAGCACCAGGTACTTCACGCCGGCGACGGCGAGCAGTTCGGCGACGGCCTTGGTCGTCCTCTTCGCCTTGTCGTCGTAGGCCCCCGCACAGCCCACCCAGAACAGGTACTCGAAGCCGTCGAAGCTGTCGACGTCCTCGCCGTAGACCGGGACGTCGAAGTCGACCTCGTCGATCCAGTTGGTCCGGTCGGATGCGTTCTGGCCCCACGGGTTGCCCTTGGTTTCCAGGTTCTTGAACAGCGTGGACAGCTCGGACGGGAATTCCGACTCCATCATCACCTGGTAGCGGCGCATATCGACGATGTGGTCGATGTGCTCGATGTCCACCGGGCACTGTTCGACGCAAGCGCCGCACGTCACGCAGGACCACAGCACGTCGGGATCGATGACGCCGCCCTGTTCGGCGGTACCGACCAGCGGGCGGGCCACCTGCTCGGGCCCGTGCCCCGGTACCCGGCCGAAGCCGGATTCCGGAACGTGGTGGCCCTCTTCCTTGACCGTCTCGAGGTCGAGCCCCTCGAGCGGCTCCGAGGTCTTCTCGCCCAGAATGTAGGGGGCCTTGGCCATCCAGTGGTCGCGGAGGTCCATGATGACGAGCTTCGGCGACAGGGGCTTGGCGGTGTTCCAGGCCGGACATTGCGACTGGCAGCGCCCACACTCGGTGCAGGTGGCGAAGTCGAGCATGCCTTTCCAGGTGAAGTCCTCGATCTTGCCGCGACCGAAAACCGCGTCCTCGGCGGGATCTTCGAAGTTGATCGGCTCGCCTTTGGATTCCATCGCCAGCAGCGGGCCCAGTCCGTCAGGCAGACGCTTGAAGGTGACGTTGATCGGGGCCAGGAAGATGTGCAGGTGCTTGGAGTGCAGGACGATCACCAGGAAGGCCAGCATCACCCCGATGTGCAGCAGCAGGGTCGCCGTCTCGATGTATTCGTTGGCCGGCTGGCCGAGTGGACGCAGGATCGCGCCGAACAGCTGCGACAGAAACGCCGCCTTGCCGTACGGCAGCGTGCCGTTGTTGACCGCGGACCCACGGACCAGCACGTAGGTCCAGATGACGTTGAAGATCATGAACAAGATCAGCCACGCGCCGCCGGTGTGCGAGCCGTAGAACCGCGACTGACGGCCGTACTCTTTCGGCTCGCTGCGAAGCCGGATGATGGCGAAGGTCGTGATGCCGAGGAAGACGGCGGTCGCGAAGAAGTCCTGCAGGAAGCCGAGCGCGTCCCACCGGCCGATGATCGGGATGTGGAAGTTCTCCTGGAAGAGGAAGCCGTACGCCTCGATGTAGACCGTGAGCAGGATGAAGAAGCCCCACATGGTGAAGAAATGCGCGAGGCCCGGGATGGACCACTTCAGTAGCCGGCGTTGCCCGAGAACCTCCGCGATCTGGGTCCATATCCGGGTGCCGAGGTTGTCGGTGCGCCCGGTGGCCGGCTGGCCGGACATCACCAGCTTGTACAGCCACAGGACCCGCCGTGCGGCGAATGCGAGCACGACCACCGTCATGCCCATGCCCACAACCAGTCTGATGAGCATCTGCGTGGTCACAGAAGATCTCCCCAATGCCTAGTTAATCGGAAGCGCGTACTTTGCCTGCTTAGGCCCTGCTCATAGTTGCATCTTCCCGAGTTTCGGCGCGAGATAGGCTGCCCTAACGCCCGAACGGGGGCACCGGAAGGGGCAGCGGTCGTTGTCGCGTCGTCGTTGGCGGCGCCGTGGTGGTCGGCTGCGCGCTCGTGGTGGTGGGCTGCGCGCTTGTGGTGGTGGGCTGCGCGCTTGTGGTGGTGGGCTGCGCGCTGGTCGTGGACGGCGGCTGGCTGGTTGTCGTGGTCGGGGGCGACGGGGTGGACGACGGCGACGGCGGCGGCGGGATCACCGTCACGGTGGTGGTGTCGTTCGGCCCCGTTATGGTCACCGTTTGCGACGTCTGCGGGGGCGCCGGTTCGGCCGGCGGGATGGTGTTGCCCGGATTGGTTTTGCCGTGGCCCAGGGTCAGCGCCAACAACACCGCCACCAGCACGGCAGCGCCCGCGCCGACCACGCTCAAGACCAGCGCGGTGCGCTTGTACCACGGCAGCCGCGCGGTCGCGGCGGCGTAGCGGCCGCCTTCCGCATCACCCAATCCCGTTGCTTCCCGGCCATATTCGCCGGTCACGTCGGGTCCGGTGTAGGGCACCGGCTCTCCTGCATCGTCGGCGTCTTGTGACCAGGCCAGGGGAATAACCCCTCCGGCGGCCTGGGCGGTCTCGACCAATTCGGTCGGGGTATCGACCATGGGACTCGCGGCGGTCGCGACGCCCGCGGACGCCTGCTGCTGACCGAGCACCGCGGCGCCGATGGCCGCGCTGAACTCGGGCTGCGGAGTGTTGTGAATCGGTGCCTGCAGGAAGCCCGCAAGTCGCGTGGTGATCAGCGGGATGCCGGCACCGCCGCCGACAATCGCCAGAGCTGTAACTTGGGAACGCTGAATTCCATTGCGCTGCAAGATATTTTCCAATGTAGCGATGAATCGGTCCAGCGGTCCGGAGATCAGTTGGTCGAATTCGGCGCGGGGCAGTTGGACATCCGCACCGGAACCCGCCGCGACCGTGGCCATCGCGGCCGTCGACAGTTGTTCCTTGGCGCGGCGGCATTCGCGCAGCAGGCGGCTTTGTGCGCCGATTCGCGCGGTGCTGGCGAGGTCGGCGGTCGTGACGTCGGAGGCGGCCGTCCGCACGTGATCGACGAGGAGCTGATCGATCGCGTCGCCGGAGAAATCGGTGTCCCGCACCGACTGGCCGATCTGCTGGAAGTTCGACGCGGCGTTCGCCAGGGAGACGCTGGTGCCGCCGGCACCGAAATCACACAGGGCAACGACGCCGTCGGTGGGGAATCCACGTTGGGCGCGCAGCGCGGCGAGCGCCGCCGTGGCGTCGGAGATCAAAACCGGAGGAACACCGCCCCGCGTCAAATCCGTCTGGGCGAAAAACTCGTCGCGCAGCGCGGTGGACTGGGCCTGCGACCAATACGCGGGTACCGCGATGGTGACCGGCGTCCCGTAGCCGGCCGTGCGTGCCATCGCTTCGATCGCTTCGACCGTCAGGGCCGCTCCGGAGTACTTCGTCCCGTCGGCCGCCACCAACGGAGCCCGGTCGCCGACCCGCTCGACGAATCCCCGCAGCACCAGCCCCGGTTCGGTCAGATTCGGATTTTCTTCCGGCAGACCGATTTCGGTTGGCCGGTGTTCGAACAGCGTCAACACGGGACTGCGCGTTACCGGAGGACTACCCACGCGGGCCGCGACCAGGTTGGCCACCCCGATCGACAACCCGAGCGACTCGCTCATATCCACCCCTGTGTCTGTTGGCTTCCAGCGAGTCTAGGAGCGCGGCCGGGTCACAGGCGGGCCCACGCCAGCTAAGGACGCAGGGAGGGCGGGATCGTAATCGGAGCCGGCATCCCGGGAATGGTGATGGTCCACGGTATTCCCGGTATTGCCGGTAGATGGTGCCGATGCGTCGGCTGCGGCTGGGTCGGCTGGCGCGTTGGTTGCTGGGTCGGCTGCTGCGCCGGCGGCTCGACCGCACTGCTGGTGGGCGGCGTCTCGGACGACGGGGTTGTCTCGCTGGATGGCGGCGTCGTGGTGGGGGCGGTGGTGGTCGTCGGGGTCGTGCTGGTGTTTGGGGCCGGGGTGGTGCCTTGGCCCCCCTGAATCAGCTCCGTGATCCCGTACACGATGAGGGCGAGGAGGATCAGAACAGCGATGATCCACGCGATGATCCCCGCGGGCTTGCGATACCAGGGTTTGGGCTCGGTTTGCTGGTCGAAAGGATCTTGGGAATCGGGGAACGCCTGTTGGTCAGCCTCGGTTGCCGCAGGAGGCTGAAAGGCTGGCGGGGGTTCACCCGATGGCGGCTGTCCGCCAAGGCCGTAATTGGCGTACTGCGTCTGCTGATTGTGGAAGTTGTCAGGTGGGCCATTGCTTGCCACGGCATTGATCGTACTGACACCGGCGACCGGCGCGCTCAGAATGTGTTGATTGGTAGTGCGCGAATGCCATCTCCAAGATTGCGAGATCCGACATGAAGAAGACCAACGTTCTTGCCGTCCTGGTCGCCGGAACCGGCGCCATCTTCATGGGCATTGTTCCATCGGCCGCTGCCGTACCGGACCTGGCCTCGTTTGTTGGGGAGTGGCAGGGCCACGAGCGGAACCTCGTGATCCTGCAAACCGGTTCCGGCCATGTGACTTACGCCAATCTGATGGCCTGTCCGAGTTGCAGCGAGGCCGAGGCACCTGAGGCCACCGTGGACTTCACGCTGACCTCCGTCTCAAACGACGTGGCCAACGGACGTGTCGACGCCAGCTCGGATGAAAAGAACGCGGCCGTGGGCTCGGACGTCACAGCCCGGCTCGCCGCGGGCTCCCCATCAGGTCAGGTCCTGCAGGTGAGCATGGGCCGGATGTCCCAGTTCTTTTGCAATAAAACGTCGGTCGGCCAGTGCGGTGCATGACAGATCCGGCGCGCAGAACGTACATCATGCATCCGTCCTCGGGTGAGCCGTCGCTCTAATCGTCGTAATTTCCTGCTGTCGGTTAGTCATTGGGCACATCGCAAATGCGGGCACGCCCATCCGCGCGGGTCGGGCGTGCATTGGATGATCTCGCTCACGGCCGGGGCCTCTTCGCGGAGATCAGCTCCCGCGCCGTGTGCTCAGAGCGCCCGCCATGCGGCCAGCGCACCCTGTAGAACGGTTCGCCCTGCCACCAGCGGCAGCATTCGATCACGCCCGCCGGCTGAGTAGGGTCGTTGTATCGATGGACCCTGTCTCCGGCGCGGAAGATTGTTCCGGCCATTGAGCGCCCCCTTTGTCGCGTTGTGATCGTTGACGACGGGGCGTCGAACCGTGCCTGGCTCCCTTCCGCCCGGACGAGTCGCCACCGGGCACGGTCCGACGCGCTTGCAATGGTAAGAAAATAACGGAGATTGTGTCAGTAATCCAGAAGTCAATTCTGAGTGATTCCGCTCACAGCTGAAGTCCGCTCATGCCCCAGGCGAGCGGTTACGCTCGTTGCCGCCCGGTAATCAGCGAGTCTGTAGAACGTGGCCTCGTGGTTGGTGGGAGACTGAGGCACATCCGACTAGGTGGCGCAGGAGGCGGCGATGGCGACGGTTTACGTGGTCACCGCGGGCAGCGGCGACACCTACCGCATCGAACGCATCTACCTCGACCGCGACCAGGCCTACGGGTTCGCCGAGACTTACAACGGGACTGCGCCTAACGAGCCTGTTCAGGTGGAGGAATGGGCGACGGGTGCGCCGCCGGGGGCCTATGACGGCCCGTACTGGCGGGCGCAGTGGTGGGCGCGGGTGCCGGTAAGTAAGCGTCGCGGCGAGCTGCGCCATACTCGCGACGGCGAGCGCTTCGATGACTTCGAGATCCGCCAGGCATGGTGGACAGGCGACGCCCTCCCCGACGCCAAGGTGGTGCGCCGCGAAATCGCCGGGATACCCACGGTGGAGGTCGCAGGCCGGTCAAAGGAGAAGGTCGAGGAACTGTTCTGGGACACGATTACCCAGGTCAGGGCCGACCTCGCGGGCGTGCCGCGGAAATAATTTCACTCTCTTGTGTAACAAGTAGAAAAATATGAGCGTGGTGATTCGACATTGCCGCCCATGGTGCGTCATGATCGGTCCATGGATGGAGATGCCTTGGAGCGGCTCGGCCACCACATCGTGAGCCGCCGTGTCGCGCTGGGCTACCGCAACCGCACCGACCTGGCCAACAGCCTGCAGTTCACGGTGCGCACGCTGTCCGACATCGAAAACGGCGTGCGGAAGGCCAGCCCCGGCACCTACGCCATGCTGGAAAACAAGCTGGCCTGGGCACCCGGCAGCATCGAAACCATCCTGGCCGGTGGAGAGCCCAAAGAGTTGGTGGTCAAGCTGCGCC
>Ga0310911_10000274_pt1 | contig 18393 bp, 13 predicted proteins | sample GREbulkMGHF170_FD_203532 | JGI IMG/M metagenome (GOLD analysis project Ga0310911, IMG submission 203532) | Lab enrichment of tropical soil microbial communities from Luquillo Experimental Forest, Puerto Rico - GRE.bulkMG.HF170 | ecosystem: Environmental > Terrestrial > Soil > Tropical forest >... | reverse complement strand
TGTGCTGCACCACCATGCGCGCGCCCGAGGCCGGCGCGCGCGAGACCTCGCCGATGGCGCGCACCGCCTCCTCCGCGTACCAGCGGAAGAACTCGGCGGCATAGGCGACTTCGCCGCGCGAATCCGACAGCGCCTTGCCGTTCTCGATGGTGATCAGCTTGGCGAGCCGCTCGGCGTCGCGCATGATCAGCTCGAAGGACTTGCGCAGGACTTCCGCGCGCTCGCGCGGCTTCCTGCCGGCCCAGCCCTCGAAGGCGGCGCTCGCGGCATCGACCGCGGCCTTGGCGTCCTCCACCGTTGCGCTCGCGACCGAGGCGATCTTGTTCTCGGTCGCGGGGTCGAGAACGTCGAAACGGCCGCCGTCGGAGGATTTGCGCCACTTGCCGCCGATCCACAGATCGGTCGGAACGTTGGCAAGGAGATTGTCGTATCTCGAACTCATGGCCGGACCTCATATTTTCACGTCGTCATGCGCGGGCTTGACCCGCGCATCCATCTTCTTACGAAGATGCGATGGATTGCCGGGTCATAAGCGCGTTCACGCGCGTCTTCCGACGCGCTATGCCCGGCAATGACGCCGTTGCTAACGTCGTCATACCTCACTACCCCTGCATCGAGCGGCGCACGCGGTCGACGATGCGGTCGACGGTGGGCAGCGCGATGTCTTCCAAGATGTCAGCGGCCGGTAGCGGAATGTGCGGCGTCGTGATCCGCACCGGCGGCCCGTCGAGATCGTAGAATGCCTCATCCGCCACGATCGACACGATCTCGGCGCCCCAACCGCACAGCCGCGGGTTCTCCTCGACCGTGAACAGGCGATGCGTGCGCGCGACCGAGCCGAGGATGGTGCGGGTATCGAGCGGCACCAGCGACCTCACATCCACAACTTCGCAGTCGACGCCGTGTTCCGCCGCAAGCTTCTCGGCTGCCTCGAGCGCGCGCGGCACCATCAGCGCCAGCGCCATGATGGTGGCGTCCTTCCCCGCCCGCACGATACTGGCGGTGCCGAGCCGATCGACGATCTCGCCCTCTGGCACGTCGCCCTTGGTCGGATAGAGCGATTTGTGCTCGAAGAAGATCACGGGATCGGGGTCGCGCACCGCGGCGGCCAGCAGCCCGATCACGTCGCGCGGGCTCGAGGGTGCCACCACTTTGAGGCCGGGGATCATCATCGCCCAGTTCTCGACGCTTTGGCTGTGCTGGGCGCCGAAGCGCGAGCCCGCGCCGTTGGCGGTGCGCACCACCAACGGGCACTTGAGCTGGCCGTTCGACATGTAGCGGCTCTTGGCAAACTCGTTGGCAATGTAGTCGAAGCACACGGCGAAGAAGTCCGAGAACATGATCTCGGCGATCGGCTTCAGGCCGGTCATGGCCGCGCCCATGGCGGCGCCGAGGATCGCCTGCTCGGAGATCGGACAATCGCGCACGCGCTTGGGCCCGAATTGCTCGTAGAGCCCCACCGTGGTCTTAAACACGCCACCGGCCTTGGCCACGTCCTCGCCGAAGAAGATGACGTCCGGGTCGCGGCTCATTTCTTGGGCGATGCCGCGGGCGACCGCATCGCGATAGGTCAGTTCCGCCATGCGAAGCCTCCGTCGGCATAGACGTCGGTGGTGAGGAGTTCGAGCGGCGGCGGCGGCGCGGCCTTGCATTTCTCGGTCGCCTCGTCGACGCGGCGCTTCACGTCGGCCTCGATCGCCGCGATCACCGCTTCGTCGATGCCGAACTGCCGCAAGCGTTCGCGATAGATCTTGATCGGATCGCGCTCCTTCCACTTGTCGAGCTCGCCCTCGGGGCGATACTTCGCCGGGTCGGCGCGCGAATGGCCGCTGTGGCGATAGGTCATGCACTCGATCAGCGAAGGTCCGCCGCCCGCGCGCGCCTTGGCGTAGGCCAGGCTGGCGGCTCGGTAGACCGCGTCGGCGTCGTTGCCGTCAACGATGATGCGCTCGAGCCCATAGGCCGCGGCGCGGTCGGCTGCGGGATGCTCGACCGCCGTCACGTCGCCGATCGGAGTGTATTCCATGTAGAGGTTGTTCTCGCAGACGAAAATCACCGGCAGCTTCCACACCGCCGCGAAATTCAGCGCCTCGTGGAACGCGCCGATATTGGTGGTGCCGTCGCCGAAGAAGCAGACCGTCACGTCGCCGTCGCCCTTGTACTGCGCCCGCAGCGCCGCCCCGCAGGCGATCGGCAGATGCGCGCCGATGATGGCGTAGGAGCCGAGCACGCCGTGTTCGGCGGAGGTGAGATGCATGGAGCCGCCCTTGCCGCGCATGAGGCCGTTATCGCGCTGCATCAGCTCGCCCAACACCTTCTCGATCGGCACGCCGCGCGCGAGCGTATGGGCGTGGCCACGATAGGTGCAGAACGAGAGGTCCCCCGGCTTCATCGCCGCGGCAAAGCCCGCCGCCACCGCTTCCTGGCCGAGGGAGAGGTGGCTCGTGCCTTTGACCAGGTTCTGCAGGAAAAGATCGAACGCACGCTGCTCGCTCTCGCGGATCTCGACCTGCATGCGGTACATCGTGAGCCGCATCTCCTCGCCGATGTCGTCGTTGATGCCCGCACGGGAGCCGTCGGACGCATGGGCCGGTTTTTTCGCCATGAACGCTACCTCGACAAGGACCTATGAAGTGGGCAGCCGGGGACGAATGGAAATTAGCCTTCCCGCCCAAGCTTAGGCAACTCAGGGTATGGTGGTCGGAGGTCAGAGTGAAGAACCCGAACTACTGATTACTGACGACCGACCCCTGATCCCTGCTTCGCCCTCACCGCCCGCTCGCGGTGGAGGATGTAGAGGCCGGAGGCGACCACGATGGCGGCGCCCGTGAGCGTGAACCGGTTGGGCACGTCGCCGAACACGAGGAAGCCCGCGGCGGTCACCAACACGATCTCGGTATAGATGAACGGCGACAACACCGCGGCCGGCGCCAAGCGGTGGGCCGCGATCAGCAGGTAATGACCGAAGCTCCCCATCGCGCCGGTCGCCACCATGAGCGTAATGACGATGGGATCGCTCGGCGTCGTCCACAAGAAGGGCACCACTGGAAGCAAGGCCAGCGCGCCCACGATGTTCGAGTAGAACAGGGTGGTCTCGTTGGAATCGGTGCGGGCGAGAATGCGGGTGGTGATGGAATACACCGCGTAGCAGAGCGCGGCAGTCAGCGACAGCAGCGCCGCCGGCTGGAAGCTTCCCGCGCCCGGACGGGTCACCACCAGCACGCCGACGAAGCCCACCGCGATCGCGGTCCAGCGCCGCCAGTGCACCCACTCCCCCAGCATCGGGCCCGAGAGCGCCGCAACGAAGAACGGCGTGGAGAACACGAGCGCGATCGCCTCGGCGAGCTGAAGGTATCGCAGCGCCAGAAAATTACACAGCGTCGACGCCAGCAGCAGCACCGAACGAGCGATCTGCAGCGCCGGCCGGTTGGTGCGGGTGAGACCCGGGCGGGTCCAGGGATTCGACACGATGAACGGGAACAGGAACGCGCCGGTATAGCGCGCCCACACCACCTGCAGCGTGCTCATGTAGAGATTGAGATATTTCGCCGTGGTATCGAGCATGGCAAAGCACGCCACCGCCCCGCACATCAGCGCGATGCCGGTGAGGCGCGAAACGCGCTCGTGCGATGCGTCGTGGGGCATGGTGGAGGATCGATGCGACAAGGCGTAAGATCCCGGACATCTGGCCCTTCCGAGGAGAAGACACAATGCGGAGTTTCGGCCGGCTCCCCTGCGTTGCGGTAACGCTGATCTCGCTTACGGGCATGGCTGCCGCGGCCGACGTCCGCGTGCTCAGCGTAGGCGCGGTGCAGAATGCGGTCAGGACGCTCGCCGCGGACTTCGGCGCGGAGACCGGCCACCACGTGGTTCTTACCTTAGGCTCGCCCGTCGTCGTCACGCAGAAGATCAAGGACGGCGAGGTATTCGATGCGGTGATCGTTTCCGAACCGGCCATGGATCGGCTCGACCAGGACGGCGTCGTGAACCCGGAGAGCCGCGTGCCGCTGGCCAAGACCGGCATGGGAGTGGCGATGCGCGCGGGCGCGCCGCTGCCCGACCTTTCGACGCCGGAGGCATTCAAGCAGGCGCTACTGGCAGCGAAGTCCGTGGTCCACGGCGATCCGACGCTGCCCAATCAGAGCGGCGAAAAGGCGGAAAGGATCCTGGCTCAAGCCGGAATTCTCGACGCGCTCAAGCCGCGGCTGAAGATCGTTCCGGCCCAGGCGGCGAGCCAGGACATGATCGCCAAGGGCGAGGTGGAGATGGGATTATATAATGTGAGCGAAATCCCGGAAGGCAAAGGCCTGGCATTCGCCGGTCCGGTGCCGGCGCCGCTGCAGCTCACGACGAGCTACGAGGGCGCCTTGATGTCGGACGGCTCGGAGCCGCAAGCGGCGCGGGCGTTCATCCGGTTTCTCGCCAACCCCGACGCGCGGGCCAAGTGGGTCGCGGCCAGGCTCGAGCCGCTGACGGGTCGTTGATGATGACGCCTGAAAGGTTCAACCGGGAGCGATCACCTGCTTCGACATGTGCCGCTTAGCACAACCGAACAGCGACGTGCACGACTTGGGGCTCACGCTTGATGCTAAGAGGCAATCCGCTGTTCTCGAACACTTTCAGCATCGGGCTATTGTCGGGTAAGACTTCAGCGATCAGTTCCCTCAGCCCGGCTCCCCGGGCAATCGCCGCGAGATGGTGCATGAGGGCCGCGCCGAGGCCTTGCCCTTGATACTGATCGACCACAGTGAAAGCGACCTCAGCCTTTCCAGGCTGCACGACGATGTAACGTGCGCCACCCGCGATCACGGGCCGGCCGCTTTCGTAAACGACTGCGACCAACGCCACGTGATCGACGAAGTCGACGTTCAAGAAAAACTCGATTTCCGGCTCCGCAAAGTCTCTCTTTACCGCAAAGAAGCGACGGTAAAGGGACTGCGCGCTGCTGCGGGCGACGGCCGCGATGAGGTCGGCCCGGTCGTCAGGTCTAAGCGCGCGGATTTCGACCCGGCGTCCATCGCGCAGCGTCTCGAATGCCGAATAGTTGGCCGCTTCCACCATGACCGACAACTTCACCAAGCGCCTAATCGACCGGCTTCAAACTCAATAACATCGTGCGATGGCAGGTGCCGCCGCTGCGGCGTCGGCCGACGCAGGCGGCGTCAATTGACCTTTGGAGAAGAGTTGGAGCACCGCTTTCCTCCGAGCCCTGGAATTCCCCATCGTGCTTACTTGTCACCCACCGAGGCATCAGCCGCCTTGATTTGCGTCGAAGCGATTGGTCTTCAGCCGGCCCTTATTTTATCTTTGTCTTCCGTTATGTAGGGGAAGGAGGTTGCGATCATGGGCGACCCATTTCTCAACTATTTCGCGCTCTTTCTGCTGATTTTCGTGGTCGTGGTGCTGTTCTACGGCATCATCGCGATCCACGACATCCCGGCGAAAATCGCGGAGTCACGCCATCATCCCCACCAGGACGCGATCCACGCGGCCGGATGGGTGAGCCTGTTCACGCTGCATGTGCTGTGGCCGTTTCTGTGGATCTGGGCAATGACGTACCGCCCTGATCGAGGCTGGGGATTTTCGCCTCGATCTACCGGGCCTGGCGCCGAACCGGCGGCCATCGTGAACGAGCTGGAGGATTTGCGACGCCGCGTCGCGGCGCTCGAAAGCAGCGTGAGGACGGGAGAGCAATAATGGAACTTCTGCTCATCCTGATCTACGTCTCGATCTGCTACGTAACCTTCAAGGTATTCAAGATACCGGTCAACCAATGGTCGCTTGCGACCGCGGCGCTGGGCGGGATCATCGGCATTGCATTGCTGCTGCTGATCATGAACTACAATCATCCCTTCACCACCAATGCCCGCATCTATTTTGCCGTGACACCCGTGTTTCCGTCGGTCAGGGGCCGCGTGATCGAGGTACCGGTGCAGGCGAACGTGCCGCTCAAGGAAGGGGATGTGCTGTTCCGCGTCGACCCGAAGCCGTACCAATATGTCGTCGACCAGAAGAAGGCTTTGCTCGCTGAAGCCGAGCAGAACGTGAGGCAGCTCAAGGCCTCGCTCGATCAGGCGACCGCCGGCACTGAAAAAGCCAACGCGCAATTCGATCTGGCGCAGCAGAACTACGACCGCCAAGCCGAGCTGTTCCAAAAGCGGGTCATCGCGCAGGCGACGCTCGATACCTATACCCGCAACCTCGAAACCGCGAGACAGTCGGTGACCGGGGCAAAAGCCGAGGAGGAGCGCGCGCGGCTTGCCTATTCGTCGAATATAGACGGCGTCAACACCACGGTCGCTCGCCTGAGTTCCGAATTGGCCGACGCCCAATGGGATCTCGATCAGACCGTGACGCGGGCGCCGGCGGCCGGATTCGTCACCCAGGTCAGCCTGCGGCCGGGAATGTACGTCGTCCCCGCCGCCTTCCGGTCGGTCATGGTCTTTGTCAACACCGACCCGCAGGACCAGGAGTTCTCCGCGGCCTTCCAGCAAAATTCCCTGCAGCGGGTCAAGGCCGGTGACGAGGCCGAGGCCGCCTTCGATGCCGTTCCCGGTCGCGTGTTCAAGGGCAAGGTGCGCTACGTCCTGGACGCGATCGCGGCCGGCCAGCTGCAACCAACGGGGGGGCTTGTGGACGTCGGTACGCGGACAGCCGGCGGCCGGGCGCTCGCCGTCATCGACATCACGGATGACATGACGCCCTACCAAATCCCGCTCGGCGCCGCCGCCCAGGTCGCGATCTATACCGAACACTGGCATCATGTCTCGCTGCTGCGCAAAATCTTGCTCCGCATGCGCAGCTGGCAAAATTACATCTTCTTGGAGGGGCATTAACCATCGGCAGATCATGAATTTTACGCGACCGATCCTGTTCTGGATTGCGATGCTCGCGGCGGTCATCGCGGTCGTTGCCTTGTTGCGCGAAGTTCTGTTGCCATTCGTCGCCGGCATGGTGCTTGCCTATCTGCTCGATCCTCTCGCCAATCGCATCGAGCGGCTGGGAATGAACCGGCTGGTGGCGACGCTTGCCATCATCGTTGTCGTGAGTACCGCGATTGCGCTGCTGATGGCTTTGATAGTGCCCATCATCATCAGCGAGCTTGCATATTTCATTGAAAGTTTTCCGCAATATCTTAGGCGGCTACAATCCTTGACGACTGATCCGACCCGGCCCTGGCTCAGCAAGCTAGTCGGCGAAGGTCTAAGCGAGTCCGAGCGTTCGCTCGGCGAGCTTACGACGCTTGCGAGCAGCTGGCTCGGCACATTCCTGCGCTCGATCTGGTCGGGAGGACGAGCGCTGCTCTCCGTCCTCTCGCTGGCTGTAGTGACCCCGATCGTTGCGTTCTACCTTGTCTACGATTGGAACAGGATGATCGCGGTGATCGACAACTGGGTCCCGCCCGCGCGCCGTGACACGGTGCGGGCGCTGGCCCGCGAGGTCGACGACACGATCAGTGGATTCGTGCGCGGTCAGAGCGCGCTTTGTCTGGTCCTCGCCATATACTATGCACTAGCGCTGTGGCTGATCGGTCTCAACCACGGTTTGGTGATCGGCTTTGCGGCAGGCTTGATAAGCTTCATCCCCTATCTCGGCTCGCTCTCCGGTCTCGTTATTTCGACGTGCGTCGCGATCGCGCAATTCTGGCCGGACTGGACATCGATCTTGCTCGTACCCGCCATTTTCTTTGTCGGGCAGTTTCTGGCGGATTATGTGCTGGCACCTTATTTGGTGGGCCGACGCGTTCATCTGAGTCCGGTGTGGGTGATGTTCGCGCTGTTCGCCTTCGGCTATCTGTTCGGCTTCGTGGGACTTTTGATCGCGGTGCCGCTTGCCGCTGCGATCGGCGTGCTCCTGCGCTTCGCGCTGCGACAGTACTATGCGAGCCCGCTATATGCCGCTGCCGCCGCCCCGACCGCGCCCCTGCGCGAGATGGATTCGTCAGCATCTACTTCCGACTCGTGCCACGAGCAGACTCACGCATCGCAACAAACGACGCGCATGGGCTAGCTCATTCAATCACTTCGTCGGCGCACCCGAATTGGGGGGTTGCGTGGTAATTCAAGAAATCCGCCGGCATGCGCCATTCACGATGGCGCCGGATGCATTGCTCGAAACTAATAGCGACCATTTGATTGCCCCTTGACGCCGGTGGGAGTCAGGACAAGGATGCTTCCCGTGGGTGTGGGAGAGGCTCGGGGTCGGTCCGCAGGAATGCGGGCTCGATCACCGAGTTTTTTTTGTCACTGGAGTTGTGGAGTCAGGGAGGACCGCTCATGAAAAAGCTCAGTATGCTTGGGATTATCGGTGGTACCGCGTTACTGATTGCGGCGCCCTTCTCGCTTCAATGGTCGCAAGAGAATGTGGGCTCTGCAGTGCCGCTGCTAACGGTGTCACATGCTGAGGCCCAGACGGCGGGGATGGTGCGGCGTGAAACGCGGCGCACGGCTCGCCGGGCCGGGCGTGAGACGCGCCGTGCAGTGCGGCGTGGCGCGGTGCCACAGTAAGTCCCCCTGCTCCGCAGCAATCAAGGCAACGCCTTTTGGGTCACCAGAGGTTGGCTCCGCGGGTCGAGTGACGTACTGCCGCGCGACCAGCCATCCAGAAACCACCAGACGCATTGAAGAGGTCATACGATGAAAAGGTCCATGATGTTAGGTCTCGCCATCGCGGCCTGCGCTGCGATAGCGACCCCATCCCAAACCGCCGCACGGTTGAGTGACTTGTTGGAGACCACACAAGCTCAACCAAATTATGTGCAGTACTATTATGGACCCTACCGAAGGCACGTTCGCCGGGTTTATCGTCGAGCCTATCGACGTGCTTACTACGGATATCCATATTCGTATGGAGGATATTCTCCTTACTCCTATGGAGGATATTCTCCTTACTCCTATGGAGGATATTATCGTCCGTCCTATTTCGGGAGATGGTACTAACGCTATCGGCGGCACTAAGCAGTAGAACATTCAGTGCCAACGGCGTGCTGACCGACCGTAGTCGGTTGCTTGCGCTCGCTGGATCGCGTGCTCGTGGTAGAGCCCGACCGGCGTGGAGAGTGGGCCTTGCCTCGCTGATCGATTGGTGACGTTGGCCCTTAAAGAGTACCGAGCCTTCGGCTGTTGCGGGTTTTCCTGTAACCCACAAGATGGCCCGACAACGGGGGACGTTCGGAGCGCCCCCCTTTTCGCCTCGACACATCCGGCAACAAGCGGGGCAATTTTGCTTGAGACGGCGCAATTTCAACGGACTCCTGGGCAGCGCGACCGTCTTCTGGCCGCTCGCCGCGTGCGCACAATGACCGCGAGCCGGTGGTGGCGTACGCAATGCTGCGTCGCTGGTGGAGCAAACGACGATGGAATGGCTTGATGCATTCAGGTCGCACGCCCTGGCCCTGCCGAACCTGGCAAAGTTCGCGATTGTCATGGCGATCATCGCGGGCGCACCCGCGCTTGCGCGCCGCGCCCGAATTCCAGAACTAGTCGTCCTGCTAGCCTGCGGAGTCCTTCTAGGGCCGTACGTTCTTGACGTCGCCGGCGTGAACCACCCAATCGTGCAGTTCTTCGGCGATCTCGGGAGGCTGATGCTGATGTTTACGGCCGGGCTTGAGATCGACATCAATCTTTTTCGGAAAGCACAGACCCGCAGCGTCACTTTCGGTGTCATCACGACCATCGTGCCGCAGGTGATCGGCACCGCGTATGGGCTGGCGTTCGGCTATGGGATTATTCCCGCCATCGTCATCGGCTCGCTGCTCGCATCACACACTTTGCTCGCTCTGCCGATCGTCACGCGCCTTGGCGCCCTTGGGCTGGAGCCGGTCGTCGTCACGATCGGTGCCACCATGGTATCGGACACTTTGTCGCTGATCATCTTCGGGATTTGCGTTTCAACCTACACGACCGGTTTTTCACCATCGGGCCTTGCGGTGCAGATCGTTGAGGTCGCCATCTTCGTGCCGCTGATCCTGATAGGAGTAAGCCGTGCGGGCGCCTGGGTCCTAAGCAAGCTGCGGGATAACGAGGCGGGCTATTTTGTCACGATGCTTGGCATCATGGCGGTGGCTGGCGTGCTCGCGGATCTCATCAACCTGCCAGACATCGTCGGCGCCTTTTTAGCCGGGTGGGCGGTCAATGCCGCTGTCGGTGACCACCCGGTGAAGGAAAAGTTGGAATTCTTCGGCAAGGCTTTTTTCATTCCAATCTTCTTCATTGTCACGGGCTTCCTGATTGTCCCCGTCGCGGTAGGGCAGACTATCGTCAACAATTTCTGGCTGGTTGCGGGCATGATTATTTCTCTGATCTTGGGAAAGGGAATCGCAGCGGCGATCGCCGGTCGCGCCTTTGGCTACCCGCGTCAAGCGAGACTGACGATGTGGGCGCTGACGCTGCCGCAGGTTGCCGCCACGCTCGCCGCCACGTTGGTCGGCTACAACACTCTCAATGCCGCCGGGGAGCGGTTGCTGGGCGACGAGATATTCAACGCGGTGCTGGTGCTGCTGGTCGTTACCTCGCTTCTTGGGCCGGTTCTGACGGAGCTATTCACCCCCAAGATGGTCACGGAGGAGACACGCACAAAGGCTGCGGCGACCTGAGGCGGTGTAAGACCTGGAAACGGAGAAGAGGTCATTTCCAGTGGGCCGCCGCACGGCTGCTTATGTCGATCGCACCCTCAAGGGCGCAAAGCCAGCAGACTTGCCGGTTGTGCAGTCGAGCAAGTTTGAGCAGGTCATCAATGCCCACACCGCCAAGATGCTCGGCCTCACCGTGCCGCCGTCGAAGCCGTGCGCGGCAATCATGTTGAGGAGAGCTGCAGAACCACGCCCCTCTCGACTTTACGTATTTCATGTCAGGCTAGCTCGGAGCATTTTCAGCAGTGCGCTGAATTTCTGCTGCTCCACAATGGCGGCCTTGGTCCGCTCGCCGACGGACTATCGCTCCGTACGATACTTGCCGAGCCGCCCGTCTTGCGGATCGAGTGGGCGGAACCATGTCTCCCACGTCACTTGTCCCGTCTCTTGCTTATCGAATTGGCGGTATATCACGATCTTCAAGAGGTCGATCACGAAAAGCCAAACAAGATTGTAGAGCCATATGAAGCCGATGAGGCCCCAGGAAATGGGGGTGACGAGCCAGCCGAAAGCCGCCATGCACGCGGCCAGGACTTGCGTGCCCATTATGGCGGTAAAGAATTTCCACTCGGGGAACGGCGGCTGGAAAAAGAAGCCGCTCGCGCGGGTCGAGAACAGGAGCAAGTGGCCGGCGATGACCAGTTGCATGAACATCGCCGTCTGCAACGGCTCCAGTTCAAAATGTTCATGGTGATGCAGGTAGCGCACGAGAGCGACGCTTTGCACAACCCCGATGAGAGCCAGCATCGAACTCACCATCAAGACACGGCGCATGTCCCATTTCGCAGGACGAGGGCTGATCTTGGCGTTGTCGAACGCAATGAGCATGACTGGCACATCGTCCAATAACGCCAGGAGGATGATCATGACCGGGGTCAAGATTGCCGCGGAAAAGATCGCCATGACCAACACGATGAAAAGCATGATGCTGACGGTCATCGCCACCCGATAATAGGCGTAGCCCATCATCCGTTCGAAGGTCTTGCGCGCCTCCTCGATCCCCCGAATGATGACTGAGAGTCCTGGCGCGGTCAGAATCAGGCCAGCGGCCGCGCGCGCGGCTTCCGTCGCGCCGGAAACGGCGACACCGACATCCGCCTGCTTCAATGCGGGGGAGTCATTGACGCCGTCTCCCGTCATGCCGACGATATGGCCGAGCTGCTGCGCCGACTTCACGATGGCCCATTTGTGTTCGGGAAACACCCTGCCGTACCCCTCGGCGACGTTGACGCGCCTCGCGACCTCCATCGGCACTTCGGTCTGGCCGACATCACCCGTGAAGATGTCCGAAGCGGCGATGATGTTGTTGCCGAGTCCCAACTGTGTGGCAATGGTCTTTCCGATCGCCACATCGTCGCCGGTGACCATCTTGACCTTCACGCCGTATTCGGCCGCCCGAGCAATGGTTTCCTTCGAGTCCTCGCGTGGCGGGTCGAACATCGGCAGGATGCCGAGCATGTTCCATCTTCCGCCTTCGTCCGACCGAGCGACGGCCAGGGTCCGATAGCCGTTCGCTGCATTTTCGCTGACGACCTTCTGTGCCGCCGCGAGATCGCTGCCAGCGAGGCCGGCCAGTTTGAAAATGACGGGCGGCATCCCTTTGCTGACTTTGAACTGCTTGCCCGTCGCATCCTGAATTGTCGCCTCCGTGCGCTTCGACACCGGGTCAAACGGGACGTACGCAATTTGGCGATAGGCATTGAGGACAGATGGATCCTTCAACGCCTTAATGACGGCCATATCGATGGGATCGTTGTCTTCTTTTTTCGACGATAACGATGCGGCGAGAATGACCTCGTCCGCTTTCGCGCCGCCCCAAACGACAGGCTCGCCGAGCGTCAATTTGTTCTGCGTGAGCGTACCGGTCTTGTCGGAGAAAAGAATGCTGATGCCGGCGAGCTCTTCGATGGATTCAAGCCGGGAGACGATCGCCTTTTCAACCGCCAGCGCTTTCGCGCCCATGGCCATTGTCATCGAGAGCACGGCGGGCATAGCCACGGGAATGGCGGCGACCAACAGAAGCAGCGCGTATTCGGCGATGCGGAGAAAATCTTCGCCACGGTGCAGCTGCACCGCCACCATCACGACCGCAAGAGCCACGGCCAGGACGATCAAGAAGTCGCCGATCGCGTTGTTGGCTTGGACGAAATGAGATTTTGACCCGGCCGACTGCACCAGGCTCGCCGTCCGCCCGAAGAAGGTGTTCGCGCCGGTGCCGATGACGGCTGCGGTCATTTCGCCTTTCTTCGCGATCGAGCCGGAATAGGCCAGCTCCCCTGGAGCCTTCGAGACGGGAAGCGATTCTCCCGTCAGCGCCGACTGGTCAACGTCGAGATACTCGCCTTCGAGCAACTTGACATCGGCGGGCACGACATTTCCGAGCCGGATGTGAACGATGTCGCCGGGAACCAGGGTGTTGGCGAGAATGGTCAGCCACTTCCCGCCTCTCAGCGCCTGGGCCTCCTGAGCCAGGGCGCCCTTCAAGGCGTCAAGCGCGCTCGCCGCCTGCCTCTCATGCCAGAAGCCAAGCACCGCGTTGAACAAGAGCATGACCATGATGATGATGAAATCGACGAGGTCTTTGACCAATATCGACATGATTGCGGCGGCCTCGATCATCCACGGCATCGGTCCCCAAAAGAACTTGCCGAACATCTTGAATGCGCTGACCTTCTTTTCCGCCAGTGCGTTTGGCCCGTACTTCTCCAGCCGCGTCTTCGCCTCAGCGTCGAACAAACCGGATTTCGGATCGACGCCGAGTTGCTTCAACGCGTCGGAAATCTCCAAATGCTCGTAATCGATTTTGCTGGAGGACTGGCTTTGAACCTGAGGCTCAGGCTTTTGCGATTGTGTCATGATAATTTCCTATTTCCGTCGCACGACACCCCTCGCCGGGCGTTCGCCATCAGACCTCACTCGCGGATTGCTCGGTGGGGACTGGCGCCCGAGTTGAAGCCAGAGGGCGGCCCTAACTAGAGCCTATCACACCAATGGCCAGGGTCGGAGTAGCTGATGCGAAGCTCTGTGGGGCCTTGGCCATTAACCGAGCCTACGCCCTCTCCCGCTCGATTAGACACGCGCTAGGACAGAACCCTCGGAATTGGGTCAGCATCACTTTCGCCGTATGGACATCCGCGCGCCGCGGTACCTCAATAAGGGCGCGATATCATCATGGAGACCCGACCGGATCGGCCGCTTGCGCTCGCTGGATCGCGCGCTCGTGGTAGAGCGCACCGGTGTTGAGAGTTGGCCTTGCCTCGCTGGTCGATTGGTGACGTTGGCCCTTAAAGAGTACTGAGCCTTCAGCTGTTGCGGGTTTTGCTGTAACCCACAAGATGGCCTGACAACGGCGGACGTTCGGAGCCCCCCCTTTCGCCTCGACACATCCGCCAACAAGCGGGTCGAGCGCCAGGCGGTAGGCTAATCACGCCGCACCCAGCTGGCCCATGCGCGGTAGGTTGGAGTATGTCGAACTCCTCGGTTGATCTGGCCTCTGTGGCTTGCAAATTGTTACCGATCCTCGATTGGATTCCCGCTTATCGACGCGAGTGGCTGTTGCCCGACGTTCTTGCCGGCGTCGCGCTCTGGGCGGTTATGGTGCCTGAGGGCATGGCTTACGCCGGCATTGTTGGTGTGCCACCGATCATGGGGCTCTACACAATAGTGCCAGCGCTATTCGCCTATGCGCTACTCGGCACGTCGCGGCAGCTTGTCGTCGGACCGGATACTGCTACCGGTCTGATCTCCGCGCTGACCGTCGGCGCCGTCGCAACGCAGGGTACCGCGGACTTTAATACGCTCACCTCCACCCTCGCTGTCCTGATCGGCATTTTTTTCTTTTCTTTCGGAATTATGCGCATGGGGTGGGTGGCCAGTTTTATTCCTACACCTGTCATGCGGGGATTCATCGAAGGTCTCGTCTACGTCACCATTATTGGCCAGGTGCCGCATCTACTTGGTATCAGCGGCGCGTCGGGCAACTTTTTCACGAAAATCTGGAGCGTCTTGCAGCATCTGTCGGACCTCTCGGTCGGACCAGTGCTAACCGGTATGCTCTGCCTAACAGCGATGCTGTTGCTTCGCTATATGGCGCCTGCCGTGCCAGCGGCGCTCGTAGTCATGGCCGTGGCCACGATCTTGATTGGCCTGCTCGGCGGAGAGACGACTGGGGTGCACGTGGCCGGCCACATCCCGTCCGGGTTGCCTCACCTAACGTCACCGAACCTCGACGCCACAATATTGTACGAGTTAGCACCGGGTGCGCTCGCCATTGTGCTGGTCGGGTACGCGGAAGCGCTCGGTGCAGCAAAAGCGGCGGCTATGCAGGGCGGCGGCGACATTAATCCGAACCAGGAATTAGTCGCACACGGACCAGCAAACATCTTGAGCGGCCTTTTCGGGGGATTTCTTGTTGTGGGCAGCCTATCGAAGACTTCTGTGGCCATGGCCGCAGGCGCCCGCAGTCAGGTCGCCAATCTTGTCGCGGCAGCCTTTTGCCTCTTCACGCTAATTCTGCTGACGCCTTTGTTCCGAAACATGCCGCAGCCGGCGCTCGCCGCCATTGTCATTGCTGCAATGTTGCATCTCACGAAGCCCAGGTACTTACGGGACCTGTTCGTCCGAAACCGCTGGTCGTTTGCCAACGCGGTGATTGTCATCGGTGCGGAACTGACGTTGGGCGTGCTGCAAGGTATCGCCTTGGGCGTCGTGTTGGCGCTACTGACCTTGATCTACCGGACCAGCCATCCGCAAGGCGCAGTGCTCGGCCAACTACCGGGCACCGAGGCCTATCGCGATGTCCAGCGTCATCCCGAGGCCATTACTTTTCCGGGATTGCTAATTTGGCGAATAGGCGGCGATCTCTTCTTCTCGAGCATCGGTCACGTGGGCGAGGCGTTGAAAGCGTCGCTGGATGCGCGGCTGGACGTGAAGCGGGTGCTTCTGGACTTCAGTCAGGTCAACTTCATCGACATCAGTGCAAGCGACGAGTTGTTAAGCCTCATCAAAGAGCTAAAAAACCGAGGTTTCACCCTTGCCTTTGCGCGCGTGCGCGACGCTGTCCGAGACGATATGCGGCTCGCTGGGATAGAGGCTGTTGTGGGCCCGCGCAACTTCTATGAACGGATAACAGATGGGGTGCGTGCCGGCAGCTCTAAAGACCGGCTCGTCCCTTAGCGTAGCGCAAGGCTCATCGCTGTGCTGTCGCGGTGGAATCGGCTGCTCTTTCATTCTGCCGCCGCTGGCGGCCGTATCTGCTGGGACTCCACTGTGCGGTCGGGCTGGATTTTTTCGGGACGTTCCTTGGGACGGGCCGACGGTCTGAGCTTTTCCCGCATCGCCTGGAAAGTCACGTAGAGCGGCGGGATGGCGAAGATGCCGACCAGCGAGGCCAATATCATGCCGCCGAAGACGGGGGTGCCGACATTGCGCCGCGCGAGCTGCGAGGCGCCGACAGCAACCACCAACGGCAGGAGGCCAAGAATAAAGGCGAACGATGTCATCATGACGGGCCGGAAGCGCAGGCGAGCGCCTTCTGTTGCCGCCTCTAGAATAGGAACGCCATGCTCCCTCTTCTCCTTGGCGAACTCGACGATGAGGATGCCGTTCTTCGCCGCAAGCCCGATGAGCACGATCATGCCGATCTGACCGTAGAGATCGAGCGTCAACCGCCCAATGACGATTGCGGCAAACGATCCCAGAATGCCGACCGACACCGATAGCAGCACCGGCACCGGAATGGTCCAGCTTTCATAGAGTCCGACGAGAAACAGGTAAGCGAAGAGCACCGCGAAGGCGAGGATCATGCCGGTCTTGCCTTCGGCGCGCTTTTCCTGGAACGCGGTATCGGTCCATTCACCCGCAAAGCCTGCGGGAAGCGTGCGCGCCGCGACGGCTTCCATCGCTTTCAGCGCCTGCCCGGAGGAGATGCCCGGCGCGGGACTGCCTTGGACGGTCACCGCGCGGAGATTGTTGTAGCGGATCAACGCCGGCGGACCGACGACCACACGGGCTTCCACCAGGCTCCGCAAAGGGATCATTTTGCCTTCGGCGTTGCGCACATTGATGCGATAAATATCGTCGATGGTTCTCCGGTCGTCGCCTTCGGCCTCAACGTTGACCTGCCACCTGCGGCCGAACAGGTTTAGGTCATTCACGTAAAAGCCGCCGAGCGAGGCCTGCAAGGCCTGGAATACGTCGCTCAATTGGACGCCCAGAACCTGCACCTTGTTGCGGTCGATATCGAGATAGATCGATGGATTGGTGGCCGAGAACGTGCTGAACACACGCGTCAACTGCGGATCCTGGTTGGCGGCAACCGTGAGCCCGCGCAGAGCTTGGGCCAGTAGCTTCGGGTCGCCGCCACGCAGGTCCTGCAGGACGTAGGTGAAGCCGCCGCCGGTACCGAGGCCGAGAATTGGCGGCGGCGAAAGGGGGACAACGGTTCCACCCTGGATCTCCCGGAACTTGGCGCCAAGTCGCGCAATCAACTCGGGCGCACCGAGAGAACGATCCTTGCGCTCCTCGAACGGCTTGAGCGTAACCACCATGAAGGCTGCGTTCGGCTGCGAGTAGTTGTCGATGAAATTCAATCCGATGACCGACGTGAAGTCCGCGACCGCTTCCTCCTGGCGCAGGATGTCCTCGGCTTGGCGGATTGCTCCTGCCGTCCGCGCGACTGCGGTGCCCCCGGGCATTTGCACTATGACGAACAATGCACCCTGGTCATCCTCAGGCAGGAATCCGGTGGGGGTAATTTTCGACAATCCGACGATTCCAACACCTGCGACTCCAACCATCACCAATCCGATGACCGAGAAGCGCACGATTCGCGCTACCGCGGTTCCGTAGGCGTCACGCACGTAGTCGATCGACCGCATCACTCGGCCGATGACGCCGCGCCGCGGGCCATGGTGCGGCCGAAGCAGCACGCCGCAGAGCGCCGGGGAGAGCGTAAGCGCATTGATCGCCGACAGGAACATGGAAACGGCTACCGTCACGGCGAACTGCCGGAACAGCTCGCCTGAAATGCCGGGAACGAACGCCACTGGAACGAACACCGACAGCAGCACAAGCGTGATCGCGATGATCGGCGCGGTGATCTCCCGCATGGCCTGCTTCGTCGCTTCCGCGACAGAGAGCTCGGGATGCTCCTCCATCACTCGCTCGACGTTCTCGACCACGACGATGGCGTCATCGACCACGATGCCGATGGCGAGCACGAGCGCGAGAAGCGAGACCGAATTGCCGGAGTAGCCGATCGCCTTGAGCGCAATGAATGTCCCGATCAGGCTGACCGGGACTGCGAGCGTCGGTATCAACGTCGCACGCACGCTTCCGAGGAAAAGGAAGACCACGATGACCACCAGGATGAACGCCTCGACCAGCGTTTTTTTCACCTCTTCGATAGTCGCGGTGACGAAGCTGGTCGGGTCGTACGTGACCTTCCAGGCCAAATCCTCGGGAAAGCGCTTTTGCAGCTCGCTGATGCGATCGCGGACCGCTTTCAGCGTCGCGATCGCGTTGGCGCCCGGCGTTTGGTAAATCGCCACTGCCGCCGCCGGCCCTCCGTTAAATCGCGTTTCACGATCGAGATTGGCCGCGCCCAATTCCACCCGTGCGACGTCGCTCAGGCGCAGCACCGATCCATCGGGATTTGTGCGCACGACGATGTTTTCGAATTCCCCGACCGAGCTCAGCCGACCTTGGGTCTGGATGTTCAGCTGCAGTTGCTGCTCATCGGAAATCGGCGGGGCGCCGACGCG
>Ga0310911_10000268_pt1 | contig 18595 bp, 18 predicted proteins | sample GREbulkMGHF170_FD_203532 | JGI IMG/M metagenome (GOLD analysis project Ga0310911, IMG submission 203532) | Lab enrichment of tropical soil microbial communities from Luquillo Experimental Forest, Puerto Rico - GRE.bulkMG.HF170 | ecosystem: Environmental > Terrestrial > Soil > Tropical forest >... | reverse complement strand
AACACCGGCGCGGATGACGAAATCGCCAAAATGCTCGCCGGCCTCGCGTTCGGCCGCATAGGCCCCAAACAGCGGATCGAGCCGCGTCACGATTGCGGCATGATCCACGTCCTCGGCATAGAGCTTGGAAAGTCGCGAGCCGTCGAATGCAGCGCCGAGATATAGATTATAGCGGCCCGGACCTTTTCCCACGAGCCCGATCTCGGCGAGATAGGGCCGCGCGCAGCCGTTGGGGCAGCCGGTCATGCGGATGACGATCTCATCGTTGGCAAGGCCGTGCGCCGCAAGCTTCGCCTCAAGCGCTTCCAGCAGGTCGGGAAGATAGCGTTCGCTCTCCGCCAGCGCGAGCCCGCAAGTCGGCAGCGCGACGCAGGCCATGGCATTGCGGCGCAAGCCCTGCTGCGGCGCAAGCAGCGCGTTGCTTGCGGCAATCTGCTCTATTGCATGCCTGTGCTGCGGCCGCACCCCGGCGACAATGAGGTTCTGATTGGCCGTGATGCGGAAATCGCCGTCATGGAATTCAGCGATCCGGCGCAAAGCCGAAAGCTGCTCGGCGCGGGGGCCGGCATCTCGTACTCTTCCGCTCGCGACGAACAGGGTGAGGTGCCCGCGCCCGTCCGCGCCCTCGTTCCAGCCGTAGCGGTCGCCGGTCGAGGTGAAGGCGAATGGCCTGGCGGTGGCGAGCCTCGTTCCAGCGCGGCGCTCGACTTCGGCGCGGAAAGCGTCAATGCCGCGATCCTCGATGGTGTATTTGAGTCGCGCATGCTTGCGGTTTGCCCGGTCGCCCCAATCGCGCTGCACGGTGACGACGGCTTCCGCAATTGCGAGCGCATCGCTGCTTTCGGAGAAGCCCAGGATGTCGGCGGTGCGGGGATAGGTCTCGGGCTCGCCATGGGTCATGCCCATGCCGCCCCCCGCACTGACATTCCAGCCTTGCACATTGCCGCTTTGATCCAGGATGGCGATGAATCCGAGATCGTGCGCAAACACATCAACGTCGTTTGAGGGGGGTACCGCGACCACGATCTTGAATTTGCGTGGCAGATAGGTCTTGCCGTAGATCGGCTCCACCACATCGTGATCGCCGCCGGCGACGCGCTCGCCTTCGAGCCAGATTTCGCGGTAGGCCGGCGTGCGTGGCGTCAAGTGATCCGAGATTGCGCGGGCAAGATCGAGTGCCGCGGCATGCGCGCGCGACACATCCGGGTTGGGATTGCACATCACGTTGCGGTTGACGTCGCCGCAGGCGGCAATGGTGCTGAGCAGGACACTATCGATTGCCTGCAGGGTCGGGCGCAAATTCGATTTGATGACCCCATGCAGCTGGACCGACTGCCGCGTGGTCAGGCGCACCGTGCCGTTGCCGTAATCGCGCGCCACCCGATCGAGCGCCAGCCATTGCGCCGTGGAGAGCACGCCGCCCGGAACCCGCACGCGGATCATGAAGGCGAACGCCTTCTCCATTTTCTTGCGCGTGCGCTCGGGGCGCAGGTCGCGATCGTCCTGCAGGTACATGCCGTGGAATTTCACCAACTGCGCATCGTCCTCGCTGATCGCGCCGGTGATCTCCTGGCGCAGCCCCTCGGCCAGCGTTCCGCGCAGGTAATCGCTCGCCTCCTTGATGCGCTCATTGCGTGACAGTTCATTGCTCATCGTGCTTGCGACTGCCCTTCAGGAGAGAGGTAATGCCACCCGTGGCGGAAATCGGGTCTCGGTTGACCAACGCGCGCTCTAATAGGCGTCCTGAAGATAGCGTCGCTCGCGCTCGATCGCGCCTACCTCACGCTCGGCCGCCTCGTCGGAGATCGCCTTCACGTCGGCGAAGGCGCGGACCAGCGTCGCACGGACATCCTTCGCCATCGCCTTGGCATCGCCACAGACGTAGAAATAGGCTCCGCCCTCGAGCCATTCGACGAGATCGCGGCGTGCCTCCCACATGCAATGCTGCACATAGATCTTTTCCGGCCGGTCGCGTGAGAACGCAACATCCATGCGCGCAAGCGTCCCGTCATGGAGCGCTTCCTGCCACTCGAGCTGATAAAGAAAATCGTGCGTGAACTGCCGGTCACCGAAGAACAACCATGAGCGGCCGCTGGCCGCGGTCGCACGGCGCTCCTGCACGAACGCGCGAAACGGCGCAATGCCGGTGCCCGGCCCCACCATGATGACGTCGCGCTCGGGGGCCGGCAGCGCGAAATGCCGGTTCGGCCGCAGCTTGACGCGTATCCGGTCGCCGCGCTTGCTCCGCTCGGCGACGAAATTGGAAGCGACCCCTTTGCGCCGCCGGCCGTGGCTCTCATAGCGCACGGCGGAAATGAGCAAATGCGCTTCCTCGCCCACCTCAAGGCGCGAGGAGGCAATCGAATAGGCACGCGGCGCGAGCGGCCGCGTCAGCGCCCGCACCTGCTCGGCGCTGAACGTGGTAGGGAAGGCCGTAACGAGATCGATCAACTGCCGGCCGGCTATCCAGCCGCGCCCTTCGCCATTGCCGATGAGCGCCTTGACGCCGTCATGGTCCGTCGCCGCGGCATAGGCCTCCAGAGTCTTGAGCGAGAGCGTCGTGATGTCGCGCGCCTTAATCAACTCGGCGCGCAGCGCATCATCGGTGGCAAGGCCAGCTGCTGCAAGCAGCTCGTCAACCTCGGCCGGGTCGTTATCGGCATAAAGATCAAGCGAGTCGCCCGGCTGATAGGCGGGAGCGGCCCCGTCGAAGGAAAGCGCCAGATGGATCGTCTTCTTTTCGGAGCGCGATGAGTTGAGATTGACGTGCTCAATGACCTCGGCCTCGACGACTTGGGGCCGTGCGTCTGCCTTTGCTGCGAAATCGACCTCGATCACCTGGCCGCGAAGCGGCTGCGGGGACACCAGCGTTGCGAGCGTCCGCTCGATCCAGCGCCCGGCGTGCTCTTCAAAATCAAGATCGCAGTCGAGCCGCTCGGCCACGCGCTTGCCGCCGAGCGCGTCAAGACGCGCGTCGATTGCCTTGCCTACCGCGCAGAACTCGGCATAGGCGGTGTCGCCAAGCGCCAGCACCGCGAACTCGACGCCGTCGAGATGCGGCGCAGTTTCGCCCATAAGTTCCGCATAGGCACGCGCGGCGCGCGCCGGCGGCTCACCCTCGCCCCAAGTGGCAGCGATCACCACCAGCCGACGCGACGCCGGCAGAACTGCGAGATCGAGATCGGCCATGTCGATCAGCGCGGGCTTCATGCCCGCCTTGCGCGCGGCCTTGGCAAGGTCGCCGGCAAGCCGCTCGCAGTTGCCGGACTCGCTCGCGAACACGATGGTGAGCGGCTCGGCCGGACGTGCCGGTGCCGAAGGTTGCGGCGCCTGCGGGACCGATGACGCTCCTGCGAGGAAGCCCGCGAGCCAGGCGCGCTGTGTGGGGCTGGCGGGTCCGACCACGCGATTAAGCAGATCGATCTCGTCGTCCTGGAAGGGGGCGGTCTTGGGAATGATCGCGAGGCTCGGCGACATTGCGCATCACCGGCCGATCGGCGGCAATACGCCGGCGATGACGAGAACGACAAGAGCGATGGCTGCGGCCATGGCCCACGCATAGAGGGAAAGCAGATTGGGAGCACAACGGGTGGAGCGATGATCGGACATGGCTTGCTCCCGCGAGGTCGGGGAGCTGCTAATAGAATATCGTTTTATTTAAGCGCAATAACTCGAGAGAAATAAGAAAATCATTCCTCATTACCCCGGTGGTGCAATAGTAAAGTTCCGTTTTGTCGCACTAGATCAGTGGAAGGTAACTACCTTCGCAATCAGCACAAAGGAGGCAATGGGATGTGCAACAGTCGCCCGTCTTGCCAGCCGTTCGGGGGTGCGCGAGTTTCGCTCGCATGGCCTGCGCCTTGCGACTGTCCCTCGCCTTCCTGGTGATTGCAGCCCTCTCGTCTGCGGCGCCCATTTGCGCCGCGGATTGGCCCACACGGCCGGTGACCGTCGTGGTGCCGTTCGGGCCGGGTGGCAACACCGACATGATGGCGCGGCTCGCGGCGGCGCACCTCTCCGCAAAATTCGGCCAGAGCTTCGTGGTCGAAAACCGCCCGAGCGCGGGGGGTGCGCTCGGCACTGCTCAGGTCGCGGCGGCGGTGGCTGATGGCTATACGCTGCTGTTCGCGGCCGCCTCCATGATTGTGCTGACGCCGCAATTGCAGAAGCTCCATTTCGACCCCATGAAGCAGCTTGTGCCAATCACCAACATGGGTACCGGCACGCAGATGCTGGCGATCAAGCGGGCGCTGCCGGCGACAACCCTGCCGGCGTTCATCGCCTATGCGAAGGCCAATCCCGGCAAGCTCAATTTCACGGTCGCGGGCACGCAGAACATCAGCCATCTTGCGCCGGTTCTGCTGTTCGCCCGCGCAGGCATCGAGCTGCTCATGGTCCCGGCAAAAAGCGAGCCGCAGGCGGTATCCGATCTCGTGTCCGCAGCGGCCGATCTTTATTTCGGCAATTCCTCGGTCCTGCTGGCGCATGCAAACGATGACAGCGTCCGGTTGCTTGCAGTCGGCACCGCGCACAGAATTGCGGCTGCGCCCGATCTGCCGGCGATCGCCGAAACGCTGCCCGGTTTCGAGTTTTCGTCGTGGAACGGATTTCTCGCACCCGCCGGAACGCCTGAGGAGGTTCTCACCGCGGTCCGCAACGAGGTCGTCTCGTTCGCCAGATCGCGCGACATTTCGGACCGCCTGACCAGGCTCGGCATCGTGCCGGGCGGGCTCACCGCAGAGCAGTCGCGGGCCGTCTTCAAAAAGGACTTCGAATCGTTTGCGGCGGCCATCAAGGCTGCCGGCATCGATCCTGTGAAATGAAAACGAGGTGCGCCGTGCCCACCCCGGCCCAACGACTGCGCGAGCTCTTGTTTGAGCCGAACATTGCTATCATGCCGGGGTGTCACGATGCGCTTTCGGCGAAGCTCGTCGCCGCCGCCGGCTACAAGGTCGGCTTCATGAGCGGCTTTGCGGTCTCGGCCGCGCGGCTTGGCCTGCCTGATACCGGGCTGATCTCGTTTTCGGAGATGGTCGACAGCCTGCGCAACTGCTGCGCCGCCGCCAGCCCGATGCCGCTGATCGGCGACGGCGACACTGGCTACGGCAACGCCATCAACGTTGCGCGTACGGTTGTGGAATATGCCCGCGCCGGCGCCGCCTGCGTCATGATCGAGGATCAGGTCAGCCCAAAGAAATGCGGTCACACCCGCGGCAAACAGGTGGTTTCGCGCGCCGAGGCGCGCATGAAAATCCGCGCCGCGGTGGACGCGCGCACCGACGTCGACATCCTCGTCATGGCGCGCACCGACGCCCGCGCGGTGCACGGCTTCGACGAGGCGCTCGCGCGCTGCAAGGATTTCGAAGCCGAGGGCGCCGACATCATTTTCCTTGAAGCGCCGGAGAGCGAGGATGAGATGCACCGTTTCTGCTCGGCGATGAGCAGGCCCTGCATGGCGAACATGGTGCCCGGCGGCAACACGCCGGTTCTGCCGCCGCAAAGGCTGCACGAAATGGGCTACAAGCTCGCGGTCTACCCGGTAATGCTGCTCTCTTCCGCCATTGTTGCAATGCAGGCGACGCTCACGGCGTTGCGGCCGGAATCCAATGTGCCGCAGCCGGCGGCCGTCTCGTTTTCCGAGCTGCAAGCCGTTGTCGGCTTTCCGGATTATTGGCGGAGCGAGACGAAGTATCAGATCAAGGACTGAGCCGCTCCCGCCCGATGCTCTACTCTATGTCTGCGGCGCGGCGCAGGCTGGCAATCATCGAGGAGTTCAGCAGGTATTCGCGTGCCGCCTTCTTGTCGGCGGCGGTCCGGCGCATGGCGTCGAGAGATTTCCTGCGCGTGCGCGGATCGCGCTCGCTGATGATCTGCGCATTGCGGTGGGTCTGCTGCTGCACCGCCTCGACCGCGACCGTGCGGCGCTGGCGGTCATAGCGGTCGAGCAGGCAGTCGTCGGCGCCCGCCCAGATGTCCTTGAGTTTGTCCGCCAGGTTGAAGGCATCCTGGATGCCGCCGTTCATTCCCATGCCGCCCAGCGGATTGTTGATGTGGGCGGCATCGCCGGCGAGCAGGATGCGGCCGTGCCGAAAGCTCTTTGCCACCCTTTGATGCACCTGATAGAGCGAGCGATGGGCAATGTGGTAAGGCTCGCCCCGCGGCACCACGCGGTGGAGCAACCCCTGCACTGATTCGTCGGAGAGCAGGCTTTCGCGCTCGCCGGTTTCCGGCGCCGGTATCAGCACACGCCACAGCTCCGGCACCCGCAGCAGCACCAGCCATTCCTGCGGGTCGGCGATGTAGTTCACATAGGCGATATCGGTGAGCGCCTGCTCGAATCGAAAACTGGTCGAGGCGATCAGGAACAGCTCAGGATAGGTGAAGCCTTCAAAGGCGATGCCGAGCGAGCGCCGCACCGCACTGCGCGCGCCGTCGGCGCCGATGACATAGCGCCCGGCGATCTCGACCGGTCCCGATGCAGTGTTCGCGATTACCGTGACGCCATCGTCGTCCTGGCGCACCGCCGTCACCTCGTGACCGAAGCGGATGTCGGCGCCCGGCAGCTCGCGCAGCTTCTCTTCCAGGAAGCGCATCAGCTTCCACTGCTCGCATTGGACGCGATAGGGGTGGTTGGTGTCGCCTGCCAGCAGCGAGAGATCGAAAGTCGCGACCGGCCCGGTTTCGCGGTCCCGGAACTGCCAGGTGGGAGCCTTGAGCCCAGCCTCGATCATCTGCGGGACGACCTCGAACTCGTCGAGGAGGTCGAGCGTCGGGGGATGGAAGGTCGAGCCGCGCAGCTCCATTACGAGCTCCGGCTCCGCCGCAAGCAGCACGGTCGCAATCCCGCGCCGGGAAAGCGCGAGCGCGGCGGTCAAGCCAACCGGGCCGGCGCCAACGACAATGATCCGATCGTTTCTGCTTGCCATCGCAAATGCACGGTGTTCAGTCCACAACCGCGACCGCGTTGATCTCGACCAGGCAGCGCGGATCGGTCGCGAGCCGAACCACTTGCACCGTCGTCGTCGCGGGCTTGGCGTCACGGAAATATTCGCCCCAGACCCGGTTGAGCGCGTCCTGGTCGGAAAGGTCGGTCACGAAGCGGTCCGCGGTGACCACGTCGGCGAAGGTCGCCCCCACGGCCGCAAGCCCGCGCTTGAGGTTTTCGAGCGCAGCGCGCGCCTGACCCTCCATACTGCGCGGCATGGCATCGAACTCCTCCGGGCGATGCGGATGATGGTGATAGACCGGCGCCGCCGTGACGCCGGCGAGATAGACGGTGGTCCCGCCCCTGACCTTGATCGCCGGCGCGTAAGGCATCCACATGTCGGGGGCGTCCGGCCAGTGCACGTGCTCGATCGATTTTGTCATGCGCATCTTTCCTCTGGTGAACGGCGCGCCGCGCTGACTGCGGACGCGAGGTCAGTGGCGGCGCATGAAACTACGCGCTGACGATCCTACGTCAAATCGCATAAGGAGCGTGTCTCGCAGGCGTGGGAAACCCAGGAAGCGAGGGTGGCGTGTTGTTACGAGAGGGTCGGGGGTCGTTCACGACCCGCATTGGGTGCTCGAACGCCTGCGCCGGATGCAGGAACGTGTCGAGGTCGTCACCCCCACGCCCCAAAGGGAACAATCTTGTTGTCGGCGTCATGCCCGATGTCGGCGCGCCCCAACCAAGGGATCCCGGATTTGCGGCACCAGTAGCAGGCGATCTCTTCTTCGTTCATTCCGAAATCCGGCTCGTTCGGGGTAATCCTGCTGCAGCGGCCGAGCATGATGCCTGCCACCCGCCTGATTTCGGCGTTGCTGGTGATGTGGAACAGCAACCTGTCAATCCGGTACATTGCCTCCCCGACCTCCTCCAGCATGAGCACATGTCCGTCGAGGTCAGGTTGCAGCGACGTGCCAAGTATCTGGCTTAGAACTGTCATATTGAAGGCTGCGGTCTTCTTCATGCGGGCGACAGTGGGCTCCAAGGCTTCCGGCGAGCGGTCGATCATCCACGCAAGCGCTCTCGCCACCGCCGCGTCTCCCGCGTCCCGCAGGATGTCCTGCGCTACGGGACCGTGCGCCACGGCCGCGAACCCGTCCCGGTACAATGCGGCAAGCAGCACACCGGCGTCGCTGTAGCCGAGGTAGGCTTTTCGTCTCGACGGCTTCGTCAACCTGCACAGGATTGCTTGCGCCACGCGGCAGGAGCCGTACCCGCCGCGCGCGAACCATACCGCGTCAAAGCTCGCGTCGTTGGCGATGTCGAGAAAAGCCTGTGCACGGGTTTCGTCATCGCCGGCGAAATGCCCGTGCGAGGCGAAGCATTGTGGGTGGAAGACGATCTCCGGCGGCTGCTCCGGATAGAGCGATGCCGCCAGCGCCGGCACTCTCTGCGCCACTTCCGCAGACACGCGCGAAGCCGGCGCGACCACGCCGATCCTGCACCTTTCTCTGCTCATCCGGGCGCCGGAACCATCATTGACTGGCTGGCTCGTTTAGGAGCTTAAATTCAACCGATACTGTCATCACGAAACTTTCGGCGATGCCCTCACAGTTCAAAAGAGAGCATCGTGGGTGCCGCGCGTGCTTTGCGAACTCGGGAACCTGGGGCGCAGCCTGCATTGCCCGTCATCGGCAACTCTTCTAGGTTTCGCCGATGTCCCGGCCCGGAGAATACTTTTTTTGCGGTATCGGCGGTAGCGGCATGACTCCGCTCGCTCTGATCATTCAGGCGAGGGGTGGACGGGTTGAGGGTTCCGACCGCGCGCTTGACCAGGGACGCAATGCCGAAAGGTTCGATTTTCTACGTGCGCGCGGCGCGCTGCTTCATCCGCAGGATGGCAGTGGCGTGCGTGCCAGCCAGATCCTGGTCACATCCGCGGCTGTCGAGGAGACGGTGCCCGACGTGCAAGCCGCGCGTCGCGTTGGCGCCGCCATCACCACCCGCGCGCAACTTCTCGCCGAGCTCTTCAACTCGGCGGGCCTGGGCGTCGGCATAGCCGGCACGAGCGGCAAGTCCACCACGGTCGGCATGCTCGGCTGGATCCTGCACCGTGCGGGAAAGAACCCGACCATCATGAATGGCGCGGATATGAGGAACTTCATGAATGCGGGCTCGCCATTTGCCAGCGCGAGAATCGGCGAGGGCAACATCTTCGTCAGCGAAGTGGACGAGAGCGATGGCTCCATTGCCTTTTTCGAGCCGCGCATTGCAGTCGTCAACAACATCTCGCTCGACCACAAATCGCTGGACGAGCTGCGCGCTTTATTTCGCGGGTTTGTTGCCAAGGCGCAGACCGCAGTGCTCAATCTCGATAATGCGGAAACCGCGGCGCTGCTTTCCGGTCTGAAGCCGGGGCGGGCGATGACCTACAGCCTGCGTGCCGCGCAAGCCGATCTCGTTGCGTCTCGACCGGTCCGCGCGCCCGATGGGGTAGTCTTCCAGGTCAACGCGCGCGATAGCGATGCGGCCGTCGAGGTGGTGCTGAAGGTTCCGGGACTCCATAATGTGGCCAACGCGCTCGCTGCGCTCGGCGCCGCGCAGGCCTGCGGCGTCGCGCTCCCGGCGGCTTCGGCTTACCTTGGCGAGTTCAGCGGCATTCGCCGGCGGCTGGAGGTTGTCGGCGCCGCCAATGAAATCACCGTGATCGATGACTTTGCCCACAACCCCGACAAGATATCGGCCACGCTCGAAACCCTGCACGCCTTTCCCGGCCGCCTGCTGCTGTTGTTTCAACCCCATGGCTATGGCCCCATCCGCGTGATGCGGGACGCCCTGGTGGACTGCTTTGCGAGTGGGTTGCAGGACGACGACGTGCTGGTCATGCCCCAGCCGGTTTATTTCGGCGGTACGACCGACCGCAGCGTCGGCAGCGACGATATTGTCCGAGCAATCACGCGCCGTGGTCGAAAGGCGTTTGCCTTTCCAGATCGCGCCGGCTGCGCCGACCTGCTGGTCAGCTTGGCTCGTGGCGGCGACCGCATCGTGATCATGGGCGCGCGCGACGACTCGCTTTCGCAGTTCGCGCGTGAGCTCCTTCGACGGGTTGCAGCGATAAAGGAACAGGGTTCGCTTGCTGCCCCATGAGGGTCGATCTCGACGGCCGGCCCTCGCAAGCCCGAGGGTGGACTTCTTGCGAGATGCTTCACGCGGCTTGCGACATGCTTCACGCGGCCGAATCTGCCGCGCGACGCACGGTCTGGCGGACCTCGAAGCATTCAAGCTGCGGATGGTCAAGGTAGAGCGGCTTGTTCTGGCCGGCGTCACGATGGGCAAGACGGAACGCCTCGGACCTGGTCCAGGCTTCGAAGGCTGCCTTGCTCTGCCATGTCGAGTGTGAGGAATAGAGCGTATAGTCATCGTGCTCGGGTCCCTTGAGCAGATGGAACTCGATGAAGCCGGGCACCTTGGCAAGCCGGGTATCTCGGCTCAACCACACCTTCTCGAAAGCGTCTTCGTTGCCTTTCTTCACGCGGAAGCGGTTCATGGCAAAGAACATCATGTTTCTCCCGATCTAGGCTACTGGAACTATCCCTCGCCGTTCTTGTTCCAATGTTGTAAGCCGCTCCTGCGCAGCCCGAACCCGACAATACCAATCAACACCTATTGAAGGAACGGATTGCTCGTTCTTTCCCGGCCAATGGTCGTGGTCGGCCCATGTCCGCTGATGATCCCAACGTCATCCCCCAGCGGCAAAAGCTTGTCCCGGATCGACTTCAACAACTGCCGGTGATTGCCTCCCGGCAGACTCGGTGCGGCCGATCGACCCGGCAAACAGCACGTCGCCGACGATCGCCAGGCGCTGTTCCGGATTGGAGAAGGCGATGCTTCCCGGCGAATGCCCCGGACAATGCAGCACGTCGAATGTCAACTCGCCGACCTCGACCCGGTCTCCGTCTTGCAGCCATCGGTCGGGCGTCACGTTGGAGGCGTTCCAGATGCCGAAGGAGCGGGCGCTTTCGGCGACGCGCTGCAACAGAAACAGGTCGTCCCTGTGCGGTCCTTCGATCGATACTTTGAGCCTCGCCTTCAAGTCTGCCGCGCCGCCGACGTGATCGACGTGGCCGTGCGTGAGCCAGATTTTGTCAACGGCGACCCCGGCCTGAGAAATGGCACGTTCGATGCTCGCGAGGTCCCCGCCCGGATCGATCACCACGGCGCGCTTGCTGGCTTCGCACCAAAGTATCGTGCAGTTCTGCTGGAACGGCGTGACCGGGACGAGGATGGCCTTGGCTTTGGTCATGGCGACGCGCACCGGCTCGGACTGAAATTGGCGCAAAGGGGCGGGCGCGCGGCTGCGTACCACACAGCGCCTGGCATCGACAATGTGTACTCTCAAGCTGCAAGTTGCATTGCGACGACAATCGGTTCGTTATCGATCATTTCGGAATACAAACATCAACGAGCATGCCCAGTACGCCGCCTTCGTCAACTGCACGTCGCCGGGCGTAGCGAGCCAGATCGATCACCTCATCGCTGAGGGTGAGAAGGGGGAGCCGGCTGCGCGGAAGGATGCAAGGGCGAGGTCACGTAATCGGATGGGATCGCGCTCTCCCAGCCTGGCAAGCTCGATGATCGTTTTGGCGACCCTCGTCACCGCGGGATCGTTGCGGTCGGCCAGCCCCAGCTGACGCAAGGTATCTTCGAGCGCCGCCGCGAGCAGAGCGATGGTGTCCGGGCCGAAAGCATCGTGGTCATGCTTGACAGGCACTGAAATGGACATTTCAGGATAGGCACGCTGACGCACGCGCCCCCCATCTGTCGCAAAGATCGAGCTGCTCAACGCAGAGTGGAAAATACGCGGCGTTCGTTGACAGTTCGATGAAACTGCCGGGTTGTGCGCCTTATCCACAGGCGTGCCGCCGATCCCGAGAAAAGGCATCCCTCGTTCGGCAGTCTGGCGACCGGAAGCGGTCCGGCCCCGCAAGCGGACCCCGTGGCGGTTGCCGCCGCCCGTTGGGGGTGGCGTGCCGCAACTCGCCCGATACACCGCCTATTAACCACGAATCACGCAAGCATGGGTGTCTCGTGTTGTAGGAGTAGTGTTCATGAAAAAGCTCGTCTTCACGGCAGTCGTAATGATTGCACTGCTGAGCGTCTCCGGTTGTGTCGGAATTGGCAAAGGCAAAGGCAAAGCGCCCGTCGCCCCCCCGATCATGACCAAGGGATGATTACTCTACCGCCCACCTGATCGGTTCTTGCGTCGCGTGTGACACCGGCGGCCATAGCGCATTCCGGTGAAATTGGATCGGTGCGGGCAAAAACTCGCCAGCCCAAGTCGGATATTTCCGACTTGGGCTTCTCTGATCGGCTGGCCGCAGGCCAGTGTCCCGGTTCTGACGTTTGCAGCACGCGCTTCTACAAACGTCGCAACCAAGGGGACACTAGCAAATATTCAATCCGCCACGCTTGGCAGCGCGCGTGAAGACGGCTTTCGCCGGATTGTCGTAAGTCCTCCCTCGTTGCCGGTATTGCTTGTGCCGCCGGCGTCGGCCTCCTTGTCCATGCGCAGGCCGTATGTTAGGCCACCGCGACCGCGGCAGTCCGCGACAGCGGAGCAAGAGGGAACGCCCGATGTCCACCGTCGGCAATAGCGAGCCCGTGCAAGTCCCGGTCGGTGCGCAGCCGCTGCCCCAGCTCAACATTCTCAGCCAATACATCAAGAACTTCTCGTTCCGCAGTCCGGACGCCCCGCGTTCGCTTGCTCCCGACCAGGTTCAGCCGGCGATCCAGATTCAGATCAACGTCGCAGTTCAACAACTCGCAGAGACCGAATACGAGATTTCTCTCAAGCTGGACGGCAAGGCTGAGCGCGCAGGCAAGCTCCTGTTCGCATTCGATTTGACGTTTGCGGGGTTATTTCGAGCCCGCAACATGCCGAAAGACTCGATGCAGTCGGTTCTGATGATCGAATGTCCGCGGCTCCTGTTCCCGTTTGCGCGCGAAATCGTGGCCAACGCAGTGCGCAACGGCGGCTTCCCCCCGCTTCTGCTTGGTCCGGTAGACTTCGTGGCGCTCTACCAGAAGCAGACGCAGCAGCCGCCGCAGGCCACGACCGCGCTCGGTTGAAGCCCTTCGGCCAGGGGGCGCGCGCGGCGGCGGCCGAGGATGCATCGGAAGTCCGGCAAGCACCGCACAGATTCGAGAGATCCAATAGAGGAGGCGGCGATGGGCGATGCGCTCTCGCTTCCCATGGCCGAGATCGCGACGCTGCTTGGCGAGGGCAAGCTCAAGGCGCGCGCGCTCGCCGAGGAGGCGATTGCCAATCACGAGCGTTTCGGCGAGAGCCTGATGGCCTATTCGCAATGGGCGCCCGATCATGCGCGCAAATGCGCGGATGCGGCGGACGCCGCCTTTGCCGTGGGTGCGCGCGCCGGCTCGCTGCAGGGCATTCCGACCTCGATCAAGGATCTGTTTGCCGTTGCGGGCTTTGCTACCTGTGCCGGCTCGCCCAAGCGGTTGCCTGCGAAATTCGAGACCGAGGGCCCCCTCGTCGCCAGCCTGCGCCGGCAGCTGGCGACGGTGACGGGCAAGACGCACATGGTGGAATTCGCCTTCGGCGGCACTGGCCACAACGCGCATTACGGCAGCCCGCGCAATCCCTGGGACGCGACCGTGCATCGCTCGCCCGGCGGCTCGTCGAGCGGCGCCGGCGTCTCATTGTGCGAGCGCTCGGCGCTCCTCGCCTTCGGCACCGACACCGCGGCATCGGTGCGCCTGCCGGCCGCGATGACCGGCAATGCCGGGCTGAAGCTCACCAAGGATCGCTGGTCGAGCGAGGGCATCGTGCCGCTGAGCTTTACCTTTGACACGCCCGGCATCCTGGCGCGCAGCATGGCGGATGCGGGCTTTGGCTTCGCCGCGCTCGATCCCGGTCTCGGCGACGGCTTTGCTTTCCTGCGCCGCGTGCCGGCCGGCGTCGACGGCATCCGCATCGGCGTTGCCGATACCTGGTTCTGGGACGGCTGCGAGAACGGCATTGATGAGATTGCCCGTTCCGCGATTGATGCGCTCGCCCGCGCCGGGGCGGTGGTGAAGGAAAAGCCGCTGCCGGAAGCGCGCGAGGCTTTCGCGGTGTTCTCGGAAGGCGGCGTGTCGGCGATCGAGTTGCGCGCCTTCCTCGATCGCGAGCTGCCGGACTGGCTTGCGAGCATCGATCCGGTCAACGCGCCGGCGCTCAGGAACGCCGAGCATCTGTCGGCGCGGGAATATCTCACCCGCCGCCTGCGGCTGCTGGAGGCCGCGAAAAGCGCTGCCGCGCGTTTCGACGATGTGGACGTCATTGCAACGCCGACGGTGATGGTGTCGCCGCATGTGATGACCGAGGAAGCGGGCGCCGAGAAATTCTGGGCGCGCAACCGCAGGATCGTGCATAACCTGGTGCCGGCGAATTATTTGATTTTGTGCGCGGCGACGCTGCCGGTGGGTCTCGATCGCCTCGGCATGCCGGTCGGCCTGCAACTCATCGGGAGGGGCGGCGATGACGAGCGGCTGGTGGCTCTCGCCTGCGCTGCCGAGCGCGTACTGGGCACCCCGAGCGAAATTCTGGGCACCCCGCCACTGTGCAGGGGCTAGCATCGGAGGCGGATCGCATGGTGAAGAGTAAGGATCCGAGGCTGCCGAACCGGCGGGAGTTCAATGGACTTTGCGCGGCGTTTGCTACTCTGGCGGCTGCGCCGGGTGCATGGGCTCTTGATGCAGCTTCCGATGCGGCTGCAACGGGCGCTGGACGCACCGTGACGTTTCCCGACGGCACTGTCGCCCCGGCATTGGGCCAGGGCTCTGCGGGTCTCGGAAAGGGAAGACATCCGCGCGCTGAGGAAGAGGAGGCGCTGCGCACTGGGCTCTCGCTAGGAATGACGCTGATCGATACCGCGGAGATATACGGCTCCGAGGAGTTCATCGGCCGCGCGATTGCCGGTCAGCGCAGTCGTGTGTTCCTGGTGTCCAAGGTGTGGCCCAACCATGTGGCCGGAAACGGCATCGCGCGCGCCTGTGAGGCGAGCCTCGCTCGTCTCGGCACCGATCATCTCGATCTCTATCTGCTGCATTGGCCGAACGGGGTCAGCGACTTCGCCGGCGTCGTGACCGCTTTTGAAAATCTGCGGTCGGCAGGGAAGATCCGCGCCTGGGGAGTGTCCAACTTCAAGGTCGGCGATCTGGAACGTCTGCTCCGTATCCCACGAGGTGATCGCTGCGCGACTAATCAGGTCCCCTACAGCATCGCCGATCGCGGCATTGAGCGCGACGTGCTGCCATGGTGCGAGCGGCACGGCATGCCGGTGATGGCCTATTCACCGCTCGGCGGCCCCGGCACCGGGCTGTTGCGTGATCCCACGCTTGCCCGTGTCGGCGCAGCACACGGCTGCTCGGCGGCTGCCGTGGCGCTGGCCTGGACCATCCGCGGCAATCACGTCATTGCAATTCCCGAATCCGGCTCCATAGCGCATGTCAAGGAGAACGCTGTCGCGCTCGCGCTGACCCTGACGCCGCAGGAGCTGCAAGCACTGGATGGCGCTCATCCGCCGCCCGGCCGCTAGTGTTCCGGTTCCGACGTTGTATCCCTTTGCAGCACGCGCTTGTACAAATGTCGGAACCGAAGGGACACTAGCAACTATTTGCTTCTAGTGTGGCTTTGGATTTGACGTTCCTACGAATGACTCGCGGCAATCCTGGCAGGAACGTCAAATCCGCCACACTAGACCGGGGCCGCCAACCTACTGGGCGGCGATATGGTTGGCGCGGATCACATCGCCCCAAAGCTTGATCTCGCGCTTGAGCAGGGCGCTCGCGGCCTCCGGCGTCTCCTCATCCTGCGCGTAGCGATCCATGCCGCCCTCGGCAAAGGTCTTGTTCACATTGGCATCGGCGAGCGCAACGCGCAGCGCGCTGTTGAGCTTGTCGACGATCGGACGCGGCGTGCCGGCGGGCGCCAGCAGCATGTGCCAGAAATCGATATCGAGCTTCCCGTAGCCGAGCTCGCCCATGGTCGGCACGCTCGGCAAGCCGGCGAACCGTTTCCTGCCGATGATGGCGTAGGCCTTGAGCTGGCCTGTATTGACCAGAGGTCCTGCGACTACGGCCGATATCTGGCTCAGATCCACTTGGCCCGACAGCAGGTCAACGAGAGCCGGGCCTGCACCGCGATAGGGGACCTGCACGACGTTGATGCCGAGCTCCTGCATGAGCAGGACGTCAGCCAGATGCCCAAATGAGCCCACGCCGGGATGCCCGACCTTGATGCTTTGTCCGGGCTGTTTCATCCAACGCAGGAGATCGTTGAAATTGTTTGGCGGCAGGGTCGGCCGCCCCGCGAACGTCGCAGCGGCGATGTTGACGAGACCGATGGTAACGAAATTCTTTTCGGCGTCGAACGTGCGATTGGGATAAAGCGTCATCCCCGCCGCCAGCGCGTTCTGGTGCAGGAGGATGGTGTAGCCGTCGGGCTCGGCATGGGCGGCCTTGGCGGCTGCGATCATTCCACCGGCGCCGCCGATATTTTCGATCACGATCGGCTGTCCGAGCGCCTCCTGCATGGGATCATGGATGATGCGGGCGATGGCATCGTCGGCGCCGCCGGGCGGGAAAGCCACCAGCATGGTGACGGGACGATCGGGATAGGGCTGCGCCCAAGCGCCGCCGGCGAGAACAGATGCGCAGATCATGGACGCGGCGAGCGCGCGTGCAACACTCATGACGCGTCCTCCAGGGCCCGTTTATGGTTTTTTGTTCGAGCGGTCGATCGAATTCCGGGCCGATCCGGATATTCGCCCCGTTTGCGGATTTGCTGCAAGACAAAAGCGGGGAGTGCGACTTCAAGTCAGGCGAACGGGGATGATGCATCCAATGGCCTCCTGCGCCGGACGGCGCGAAGGTCGCATCTGCGGCGATTTTGCGCTTTGCCGGGACCGTCCGGCGACTATAGGATTGAGCAGCAAAGCCGCCGCAGGTGGCAAAGCCTGCCGCAGGAAAGGCCGCCAACCCGGGAGCAACGTCATGAATTTCAGGCATGCCATCCAGTCGCGAATGGCCTGCGCCGCGGGAGCCTGCATCGCATTGCTCGCGCTCACATTCGGCGTGGCGCGCGCGGATGAAAAAACCTACGTGATGAAGCTCGGCACCGCCACCATCAATGACGCGCAGCACGAATGGTGCAGGCGGTTCGTGGCAATGGTCGAAAAGGATTCCGGCGGCCGGATCAAGGGCGAGATTTATCCGGCGAGCCAGCTGGGACCCATACCGCGCGAGATCGAAGGCGTGCAGTTCGGCGCAATCCAGGGGTATATCGGTCCGCCCGAATTTCTGGTCGGGGTCGACACTCGCTTCGAGGTGCTCTCGGCGCCCGGGCTCGTCGTCGACATGGCACACGGGATCCGGGTCACCGGCGATCCCGAGCTGCAGAAGATGATGTTCGGCTTGGGCGCCAACAAAGGCATTCATGGCGTTGCGCTGTTCGTCTCGCAACCATCTTCCATAGTCGCCCGCGCCCCGGTCCGTCACCTCGCCGACATCAAGGGCAAGAAGCTGCGGGTGCTCGCGGCCGACATGCAGCAGGAGATGGTCAAGCGGCTTGGCGCGTCGCCGGTGGCGATGACGCTCGGCGACGTGCTGCCGGCGATCCAGCAAGGCGCGATCGACGGCGCCGTGCTGGCCCTGACCGTCAATACGACGATGCGTTATTACGATGCCGCGAAATACATCACCCAGACCGGCCAGCCCTTCATCTACTCGATGGTGTTTCTCAGCAAAAAATGGTTCGACGCGCTGCCCGCGGACCTGCAGACGATGCTCGATGCGGACGCGGGCAAAGCGGCGGCCGAGGTCAATCCCTGGCAGGCCGACTTCTTCTTCAAGGAAAAAGAGATCTGGGAGCAGCACGGCGAAATCCTCGATCTGCCCGCCGATGAGCAGGCCGAGCTGATGAGGACCGTCGGAGCGGTCGGCCCGGACGTGGTAAAGCGCAAGCCGGAACTCGCCGCGGCGTACGAGACATACGTCGCGGTGGCAAAGCGGACGAAATAGGATTTGATTTCAGCTCTTGCCGGCCGTCATCGTCCGCGCAAGCGGACGATCCAGTAAACCTCAGGTGTATCGATTCAACTTCAACCGCCGAGTTTACTGGATACCCGCTTTTCGCGGGTATGACACACCAGAGTTTGTTGACGCTGGCTTTTGGCCGGAGTGGAGTCGGGCGGTGCGATTTTATCGCGTGGGCGCGGCCGCTGGTGCAGGGCCGGGCGTGCCGGCTTCGGCGTCGCTCTTGGCCTTGGGCGGGTCCTTGCTCTTGTCGCGAACGGCGTCAGCGTCCCAATTCGCTCGCCAGGCATCGTATTCCGGGGTGCCCGGCCGCGGGGGCGCGTTCTTCGGAAGTCCGCCCGCCCAGGCGGGGACGTAGTCCCCCAAGTTGCGGCCGCTTCCCGCACACGAGGCAAGCATGGTGCCAGCAATGATCAGTGCCAAGAGCCGCGCCATGGCAGGAGAGTAGCACGACTTAGCGTCAAGAATTGGCCGCAGCAGGGGCTGGGCCAAGTTTTCCGGTGAGCGCCAAGGTCTGCTCAATTTCGCCTCGTCTCGCATTTTTGCTCCGCTGCAACCCTGGGCTCGAGC
>Ga0310911_10000267_pt1 | contig 18663 bp, 16 predicted proteins | sample GREbulkMGHF170_FD_203532 | JGI IMG/M metagenome (GOLD analysis project Ga0310911, IMG submission 203532) | Lab enrichment of tropical soil microbial communities from Luquillo Experimental Forest, Puerto Rico - GRE.bulkMG.HF170 | ecosystem: Environmental > Terrestrial > Soil > Tropical forest >... | reverse complement strand
AGCACAACCGGCCCATACTTGAGGGCCGTGTACATCGCCAGGACGGCCAGACCGTTGCATAGTCCGACCACCGCAAACCAGAGCGCCCCGCGATGATCGATGTGGGGGATTGTCCCACCGCTGCGCACGAGCGCCGAGGCGATGAGCACTGCCGAGGAGACCGTATAGCCGACGACGACCGCGGCGATCGGGTTTGGCCAACAAACAAAACCGATTTTGACGATCGGCTGCACCACGCCCCGGATCGCGGCCGAAGCAACGGGGAGTGCCATCAGCCACAGTGATCGGCCGGATAAATTCACATGGACGCGGTACATCAAACTGATGCCGACAACGATCGCAGCCAAACCGAGGAGTTGAGCACTGCGAATGTGCTCGCCGAGGATGGTGACTGCCAGAAGGACGGCCAGAACCGGCGTCATGCTGCTGAGCGCGCCGGCGATATTCGGGCCCATCAGCCGATTGGATTCAAAATTCAGCAGCGCAGCTGCTCCTGGAAACAGCAATCCAACGCAGGCAAACAGAACAACGGCTCTGGCATCGCCGCCGCTCGGATCGACGAAGAACGGCGCAAGACACCAAAAGAGCAGCGTCGAGGTCGGGATGCTAATTGCCACGCCCAGCCAGGGTTGCATCCATCGCAACCCGAACTGAGTGAGGACGAAGCCGGCGCCGAACATGAACATCGACGCGAGGGCAAGAACGATCGCGATGGTGATGGGTGTTGTCCCGCATCAGGGTTTCGATCGACGATTGAAGATCGTTGCCCCGACGATTGCGGACAATGCGGAAGTAGCGAACTCTGACTTCGATAAAAACTAAGTCAGGCGATTACGCTGCGCGGGCGCTTTGAGGTGCTCGACGAGCTTTTGCCCGTGGGCGGGCAACGCAGCAAGGCTGCGGACGCAGATTGTCAGCCGGCGCGGCGCCCAGGTATCGACAAGCGGGATGATCCGAATGGCCGTAGACCGTTGGTAGCGGCGGGCCGCCGTCGCCGGAACAACAGCGACGCCAATGCCGCGCCCGACCACGTGGCAAACCGCGTCGAAGCCGGGGAGGCGGACCCGCAATCTCAGGTGACGGCCGGCGCGGGCCGCGTGGTCTTCCATTTGATCCTGCAAGGCATTGCCGGCAGGGAGGCCGACATGGTCACAGGCCAGGGTGTCGCGGAAGGCGATCGTCCGCTGCCGGCTCACCGCATGGTCCCGCGGCGCGATCAGCACGAGATGATCTTCGGCAAACGGAAAGGTTTGCAATTCTTTGGCGGGATTGACCTCGTCGCCAACGATGCCGATTTCGGCGAGATCTCCAGCGACCGCGCGCACGATGTCGCGGCTGGAATGCTCCTCAAGATCGATGTCGATCTGGGGATGCTGCAACAAGAAGGCGGCCAAGCTGGCCGGAAGAAACTCGGCGTTTGCCGTCGTATTGGCGAATAGGCGCACGCGGCCCCTGACGCCGTTGGCATGCTCCGAGAGTTCCCCGCGCATCCGCTCCAACTGCTGAATGACCAGTTGCGCGTGATGCGCCAGGGCTGCGCCAGCGGGTGTCGCGCGAACCCCGCGGCGATGGCGATCCAGGAGCGGTGCGCCGAGACTCTCTTCCATCAGCCGAATGCGCTCGCTGGCCGAAGCCAGCGCCATACCCGCCCGGGCGGCACCATGCGTGATGCTTGCCCCCTCGACCACAAACAGGAAGAGACGCAGATCGACAAAATCGAAGCGCAGGGAGGTTTTCATGGCGCATTCGTGCCTTCGTCCTTGCCTTAGGCAATATAATCGCACCTAAGGCGGGATGATGACGGCGGTTTCCGACACTCTGCTGCACGCCTGGACGGCGCTATCGGCTGAGCTTGAGAAGGGTGGTGCCGAGCGTCGTCGTGATGGACGCCCGTCGCGCGAGGCTCAGCCGTTCTTGCAGGAAGACCACCCCGATGACGACGGCAAAGACGATGCTGGTCTCGCGTAGCGCCGAAACCAGAGCCATGGGTGCCAGTGTTAGCGCACAAATGATGAGCCAGGATGAGCCATAGTTCATCAGCCCGGCCACGACTCCGATCCGGCGCGTAGGTGCGTGCGGTGCCGGAGGTTCCTCAGGAGAAACTCAGGTCGTATAGGCGGCTTCGAAAAAGAGAGTTCGAGCGCGACAGCACGAGAAAAGAAGTCGCGGCACAGATCTGCGTGCGCCGGGCCGACACGGTCCAACTCCATGCGCAGGAAATCGCAACAGATCATGCGGCCAAGGCGGTGATCGCCAGCTTCGCGGTACTGATGGTTCGAATCCGCCTCCCTCGTTACCACTTATTTCGTCGAGCAAGGACGAACCCGTGCTGCAGGATCTCTTCACTCACATGAGCCCAGAGGATGTGCGCCTGCGCTTCTTTGCGCCGATGCGCGAGTTAAGCCATGCCCTCGCATCCCGCCTGTCGCATTTGGAGTGTGGCCGCGAGATGGCGCTCGTGGCGCAGCACGATGGTATGACACTAGGCGTCGCGCGCTATTCCGCCAATTCAGACCGGCTGAGCGCAGAGTTCGCAGTTGCGGTCCGCAGCGATTGGCACGGGCGTGGCGTTGGGCATCTGCTTATGACTCGGCTGATCGAGATCGCGCAACAATCCGGCATTGGTAAACTGGTCGGTTTGGTGCTGCATCAGAACAAGCCAATGCTGGATATGTGCCGAGAGCTTGGCTTCAGTATTGCACCGGAGCCGATCGACGCGACCGTGCTCCGGGTTCGAAAATCGCTTGTTCCGGGGTAGTCCGGTAAGACTATTCGTCATCGGCGGGGTTGCGCCGAGAGTTGATGACGTTACGGGTTGACGCGTCCGTTGTCGATGTTCGATGGGCTGTAGAAACCGCCGCCTGGGTTCGGCCCGGTGCTGGCATCTCCGTGTAAACGCCCGCCGCATCCGGTCAGCAGTACCGCCAGGCAAGCGAGGATCAGCGCGAGCCTATCCATCGGAAACCCTTTTCGCTCTGGGTTCATTGTTCCGGACGGACTACACCCCGAGCGTAACCGCGTCGATCATTTGAGCTGCAACGAGCGTCATCGGTAGGCGGAATGCTAACGACCGTACGTCCACAGCACCTTGTCAATTTTTCCTGGGGGTCCAGCTCGGCTGGTCGCCTATACCGCGCTCTAGCGTTCGACGTCCAGGCGCAGCACTGCTCAAGGGAAGTGGCTTCGAAACTTCGGTCCCTGACGTCGGCAAGTCCCTTTGACGAAATCCGAACAGTTTCAGGGAGATAGACAAAGCGGAACGGTAGCCATTCTCGCGCGGAACCGGAAGATTCTATGGGGCGGGCGGCGAGGACGTGGCAACTTCGTCGCTGCAATCTAACCGATGGAGTGCCGCGATGCTTCAGCCGAACGACTTGAGCAGGTCCCTCGTCGCCCTGGCCCAGGATAGCACGATCATTGCCGTCGTCGAGCTGAGCCAGTCGAGCTGGCTGGTTGGCGGTGTGCTTCCCGGCATTGAGCGTCAGCCGCGCAAGAAGCTGGAGCCGAGCCCAGAACGGCTGCTTGCGGTGCTGCATCGCTGGCGGGATGAGGCGATCAGGGCCGGCTGCAATATTACGCGGATTGCGCTGGCTTTCGAAGCCGGCCGCGACGGTTTCTGGCTGGCGCGCTGGCTGGCGGCGCGTGGCGTCGAGGCGCACGTGATCCATCCCTCGAGTGTCGCCGTGTCGCGGGAACATCGACGAGCCAAGACCGATCGGCTCGACACCGAATTGCTCAAGCGGGGGTTCCTGGGTTGGCTGCGGGGCGAACGGGGCCATTGCAGCATGGTGCGCGTGCCGACGCTTGCCGAAGAGGACGCCAAGCGGCCCAATCGGGAGCGCGAGTGCCTGGTCAAGGAACGCACCCGGCTTGTCAACCGCATGAAGGGCGCGCTGGCCCGGCTCGGCATTCGTAACTTCAGACCAACCCTGCGCAACGCAGCCGAGCATCTGGCCGGGTTATACACCCCGGAGGGCTCGCCGCTGCCGCCGAATGTCGCAGCCGAACTGGAGCGCGACATCGCGCGGCTCGGCTTGGTGATCGGCCAGATCAAGCAACTCGAGGCAGCTCGTCGACAGCGATTAGAAGAACAGCCTGAAAGCAGGCCGCACGCCATGGTTCGACTGCTGGTTCGGGTTGTCGGCATCGGCACTGAAACGGCCGATATGCTCGTCAATGAGGTGCTGTCGCGGCCACTGCGTGACCGCCGAGCCGTGGCGCGCTACGCCGGCCTGACGGGTGCGCCGGACGAGAGTGGCGCCAAGCGGCGGGAACAAGGGCTCGCCAAAGCCGGCAATGCCCGGGTCCGCCGCGGGATGATCCCACTCGCCTGGCGCTTTCTGCGGTTTCAACAGAACAGCGCGCTGGCGCGATGGTACCAGGCCCGCACGGCTGATCGCCGTGCCGGCACGCGTAAAACGATGATCGTCGCACTCGCGCGCAAACTGCTCATCGCACTGTGGCGCTTTGTCACCACTGGCGAGACGCTGGAGGGCGTCGTCTTACGTCCAGCAGCCTGAAAGGGGTTACCGGAACGAGCATTACCACAGAGCTATTCGGCGCTCGCGCTGGCTTTTCGGCGCACTGCCGAATTGACGATCCGAGGTGGCGGGAAGCCGTGATTCGAACTGGCTCTAATGCCGACCGGAAGATTGGCCCCGCCGCCCGGAGCTTCGCCGCCGATGCGCATGACTGCATCATGGTCAGGACCTCAACCACCCTACCGAATACAAGTTTGCGGCGTGAGATACGCCTCAATCGCGAGCTCCCCCTCGGATCTCATCGTCCCTCCGCGTGCTCAGGCGTCAAGGCGCTGCCAAACACCAGCGCCGCTAGGCACACGGCGCCAAGCTTTGCTAGCGTTTCGGTCCCTTGACCCCATTGCGCGCGCTCCCGGAACCTGATCGCAGGCGACGGGATGAAGAACGGCCACTTGCCGCTCCGAACCACGAACTGGCAATAAACCGAAAAACACTACTTGACAGGAAAAGCCCCATACAAGTTCGTATATCAACTTGACGGGCCTGGATCGGGGGCGGGGGATGCGAACGGGCCGCCCGCAACCCGCGCTATCACCTCCGAGCGACGACGCTCGGGTTTGATGATATAGAAACCCTTTCCGATCGGAGGTTCGCCTGATGAAGAACGGCATGGTGATCATCGACGCCGACGGCCACGCCGTCGATGCGGAGCCCATGTATCGCGAGCGGCTGCCTGAGTGCTACCGCAAGCGCAACTTCATCCACCCTAGTGACGGTTTCGACCGCAACCAAAACGGCACGATCAGCAAACGCCCGGAAACGCCGGCGCAGAACCTCGCGGATAACGACCGTGAAGGCATCGACCTGCAGGTCATCTATCCGACCGGCGGGCTCTTCCTGTCGCGGGTGCGCGAGGCCGACTACGCCGTCGCCTTGTGCCGCACCTATAACGACTGGCTCCACGATTGGTGCTCGGCCGACCACAAGCGCCTGACGGGTGTGGCGCTCGTGCCGTTGCACGTCGACGTGACGGCGGCCATCGCCGAGATGGAACGGGCGGTCTCACAGCTCGGCATGGTCGGCGTGATGGTCAACACCTTCGATCGCAGCCGCAACGTTGCGCATCGTGATTTCTGGCCGTTTTACGAGGAGTGCGGCCGCCAGGGTGTGGCGGTGGCCTTTCACGCCTCGGGCAGCGACACGATGGACCCGCTGTGCCACTTCGACAATTTCCTGCAGGTTCACACGCTATCGCACGCGCCGGAGCAGCTGATCGCCTGCACCGCGATCATCTACAGCGGCCTGTTGGAGAAGTATCAGGATCTGCGCATCGCCTTTCTAGAGGCCGGAATCGGCTGGGTCCCGTTCTGGATGGAGCATATGGACGAGGAGTACGAGTACCGTGCCTTCGACGCGCCACTGTTGAAAGCCAAGCCATCGGAATACATGACCTGCGGTCGAGTATTCGTATCCTGTGAGCCGGAGGAGAAGACCTTACGTTACGTGCCGGACTTCTTCCCGGCCGATAACATCCTGTTCGCGTCCGACTATCCGCACTGGGACGGCCAGTTCCCGAATGCCGTGGCGACCCTCGCCGACCGCAACGACGTCCCGGTCGAGCTCAAGCGCAAGATATTCTTCGACAACCCACGCCGTTTTTATGGGCTAAAGGTCGACCCCGCCGGCTTTGACGTGGCCCATTAGGGAGGAAGCACAATGCCGAAAATCCAGGCCGAACGTCTAGGCGAGATTGGCCGCGCCCTGTTCATTGCGGCGGGCACGCCGCCGGCGGAAGCGGAAATCGTTATGCGGCACGTCGTCAACGCCAATCTCGCCGGCCACGACTCACACGGGGTGATCCAGATCCCGACCTATATCGAGCGCATCAAGGTTGGGCACATCGTGCCGGGCGCGCCCTGGAAGATCGTCCAGGAATCGCCGACCACGACGGTCGTCGACGGCCATTGGGGCTTCGGCTACGTGGTCAACGAGCGGGCGATGAAGCTGACGATCGAAAAGGCCAAATCCGCCAATGTCGCAGCCGCCACGGTGTTCCGCCAGGGGCATATCGGACGGGTAGCCTCCTATACGCTGATGGCGGCACGCGAAGGGATGATTGGCATCGCGACCGCTGATTCCGGGCGCTCGCCAAAGGCGGTGGCGCCGTTCGGCGGCCGCGAGGCGCGGCTAGGCACCAACCCGATCTCGATCGCAATGCCGTCCGACCTCGAAGGGCCGCTTTATCTCGACATGGCGACCTCGGCCGCCGCCGCCGGGAAGATCGCGCTCGCCGTCGCGCGCAACCAGCCGGTACCCGACGGCTGGATCATCGGCAGCGACGGCAAGCCGACCAACGACCCGAGCCAGCTGCGGCAGGGCGGGGCATTGCTGCCGGTCGGCGGCGGCGAAGGCTACAAGGGCTATGGCCTATCGGTGATGGTCGAGATCCTCTGCGGCCTGCTGACCGGCCTCGGCTTTGGGGTCGAGCCGACCGGCCGCCACAATGACGGCTGCTTTATGGCGGCGTTCAAGGTCGACGCCTTCCGCCCGCTGGCGCAATTCAAAAAGGATGTCGGCGAGCTCGCCGCGTATTTGAAGGCGACAAAGCCGGCCGAAGGTAGCAGCGGCGTGTATTATCCTGGCGAGATCGAGCACATGCGCGAGCAGGACCGGCGCCAGAACGGGATCGAGGTCGAGGACGCCACCTGGTACAAGCTGCGTAGCCTTGCGGAATCTTACGGCCTCGCGGACCAGTTGCGGTTCACCGACCTCGAGTAACGTCCGACGTCTTAAAAAGGATTGCGAAACCCAGCGCTGTCGGGCCGTGGCGCGACAGGGCAGAGCAGCACTTCAGGTATGACGCCCGCTCGTCAAGCTGAGGCCGAGGCGCTTAGGTGCTCCGGGCGGAAGCCAAGACCGATCACCCGGGCGGGGAGGCGCCGAAGAAATGGCATCCACCCGAACAGTCGCAAAAGCAGCGGTGGCGATATTTTGCCTGAGCTCGCGAGGACCCGGCCGATCACCCGCTTCTGCAGAGCGACTTGAAGCCGCTGCGTAGCTCGGGTGGGAAACTCGCGGCGACGCTGCACGGCACGGAGGTCTTGTTCGGAGACCGCGCCTCTGAGCAGGCTCGGCGCCAAGATATTGGCGGCGGCGACCGCATCCTGCACCGCGAGATTTATCCCGACACCGCCGATCGGCGACATCGCATGCGCGGCATCGCCGATGCATAGCAGCCCCGGCCGGTGCCACACTCGCAAGCGATCGACCGCAACGCTCAACAACTTGACGTCGGACCAATCGCTCAGCTCGTCGACACGATCGTGGAAGTGCGGGACAAGGCCAGCGATTTCTTCGCGCAGCGCGGTCAGGCCGCGGCGGCATATCTCGTCGTGGCCTCCTTTCGGAATAACGAAGGCGCACTGCCAATACTCACCGCGGTTGAGCATCACAAAGATGCGGCCGGCGTCGACACGGCCGAGCGTCTGTCCCGGGTCGTCCGAACGCCGCGACAGCCGCATCCACAACACGTCCATCGGCGCCCCGAGATCAATGACATCGAGGCCGGCTCGTTCGCGTACGGTCGAGTGGCGGCCGTCAGCTGCGACCACCAGGTCGGCGCTGACCTCGAGTTCTCCGTCTCGGGTCGTCGCTCTCACGCCGGTTACACGCTCGCCCTCGACGATGAGCTCACGAACCTCGGCCTCCATCCGGAGCTGAAAACCGGGATAGCGCTTGGCCTGCTCGGCGAGAAAGTCGAGAAAGTCCCATTGCGGCATAAAGGCGATGAACCGGCAATGCGTCGGCAAATGCCGGAAATCAGCGATTTGCAGAAACTCGTCCCCGATCTGGGCGCCGAGGGTCTTTACCTCCTGATGGGGACGCCGCAGGAATTCGTCGAGAAGCTCCAGCTCGTGCATTACTTCGAGTGTCGAGGGGTGGATCGTATCGCCGCGGAAATCACGCAAGAAATCGGCATGTTTCTCGAGGACGAGAACCGGATTCCCGGCACGCGCCAACAGAAATCCCAGCATCATGCCGGCGGGGCCGCCACCCGCGATGCAGCAGCGGACCGCGATCTCGGCCGCATCCATCGATCACCCTCCGAACCTGCCCTCCCGCGCCGCCAGATCGTAGCGACGACAGTGGGAATAGCAGGTTAGATGGGCGGCAAGGACGAAAGATCGACTATGTGCTGGGTAGCTTTCAACTTTTCGAGGCGCGCAGCTTCCTGTGCCGTGACGTAGTCGCGGTAGGCGGCGCGGTCTGCCTCGGCGACGGTTGCCTGGGTCGGAACAGCGCAGACCGTCGGGCACCGCGTCACACCTTTCGTCTTCAAGAAAGCGGCAACCGCCGCCTCGTAATCGGCATCCGACATGACGGTTTCCCTCGCTAGGTCAACGGGTCTCTCTAGTTAGAGCGAAACCGGTTAATGATGGGTTTAGAGCAATACCTCTAAAAAAGTTTTCGAAATTCGCGGAAACCGGCGCGAGTCGGCTGGCGTTTTGCCGGGCTCTAGACGATATATGCGGGCCGGGAGGGGTGACAGGACGAGGTTGGACATTGGTCCATCCGGATTACACGGTGCGATTTTGGGGCGTACGCGGGAGCATTGCTTGCCCTGGGCCCGATACCGTGCGTTACGGCGGCAATACCTCGTGTGTCGAAATCCGCTGCGGGGACCACCTGATGGTATTCGACGGCGGCACCGGCATCCGCTTGCTGGGCAACGAGTTGATGGCTTCCGGGCGCCCCGCCGAGCTGGATCTGTTCTACAGCCACACGCATTTCGACCACATTTGCGGGCTGCCGTTCTTCGCCCCGTGTTATGACGCGCGCAGCCACTTGCGCATCTGGGCGGGCCATCTGAATGATGGCAAGAACATCGAAGCGGTGCTCAACAAGATGATGATCGCCCCGCTCTTTCCGATCCCGATGGGTATTTTTACAGCCAAGATGGAGTTTGCCGATTTCGCTGCGGGCGACGAGCTGAGGCCATATCCCGGGATCGTCCTTCGCACCGGACCGCTCAACCACCCCAACGGTGCCACCGGCTATCGCATCGAATACGGTGGCAAGGTCGTGGCCTATATCACCGATACCGAACATCGGCCCGGCGAACGCGACCCCAACGTCATCGCACTCATCAGGGACGCCGACGTGGCGATCTATGACGCCTCCTACACGGACGAGGAATTTCCCGCCCACAAGGATTGGGGGCACTCGACCTGGCAGGAAGGGGTACGCCTTGCCGATGCGGCAGGGGTAAAAACCCTCGTCATCTTCCATCATGATCCCGGTCACGACGACGATTTCATGGACCGGGTGGCCGCGGACGCAGCAGCGGCGCGGCCCGGCACGATCGTCGCGCAGGAAGGTCTCGTCCTGCGGCCGTGACACGCTGCTGCGATGGTTCATCGTAGCGCGGATGCCCGAACGGTTTCGCGTCGAGGTCGCGTCGGCACAAAGTATCACGGCGATAGAATATCCCGCCGCGGCATCAAACCGGGCGGCGGTCAGTTTGATCCTCGGACATGGAGCAGGTGCCGGTCAGACCAGTGGCTTCATCGTAGAGTTCGCGGCAGCGCTGGCGGCGCGTGGGATCGACATCGTCACGTTCAATTTTCTTTACGCAGAGCACGGCCGTCGCGTCCCCGATCCGAATGCCAGGCTCGAAGCCTGCTTCCGCGCTGTGATCGAGGCTGTACGCCAGCGGAAATCCACCACGCTGGCCATAGGCGGCAAATCGATGGGCGGGCGCATCGCTTCTCAAGTCGCAGCCGGCGGCGCCAGTGAGTTGGCGGGATTGGTGTTCCTCGGCTATCCGCTGCATCCGCCAGGGAAACCCGAGCGGCTGCGCGCCGCCCATCTGCACGACGTAAGGGCTCCGATGCTGTTCGTTCAAGGCTCGCGCGATGCATTCGGCACGCCCGGAGAGCTGCAGCCGATCATCACGCGGCTCGAGCCGCCCGCCGATCTGTATGTGGTCGAGGGCGGCGACCATTCGTTCAGGGTTCCCAAGCGTGCGGGCATGGGCCAGCAGGAGGTCTATGACCGCGTACAAGATCGCATCGCAACTTGGTTGCGAGGGCTGGCGGCAAGATAAGGGAGCAAAAAGCGCTGCGGCTGGCCCACTTTCCAGTGCGGGCGGCCCCCCAGCCCCGGCAGGAAAAGCGATCACGTTCGTCACCACCCGCGCCGCCGCAGCGCTGCAACAAAACTTAACGCCGACGGCGCCGATGGAAACCCGCAGACGAGTTTTTGACGGTAATCGGGACGATGCAAAAACGCCGGGTCAGGCGAGCGCGACGAGCGACGGCGGGACGGCGCCGCGCAGCAGCGCCTTGCGGACCTCCCACTGCGTGCCGGGGTCGAGGGTTTCGAGGCATTGCACCTCGCCTCCGGTGAACAGTGCGATCGGCAGACCGTCGCGGTAGAGCAGGCGATTGCCGGTCAAGGCGGGAAGCTTTGGTCCCGGCGTCAGGATGCCGGCGAGGTTCAGCGGATCGGCGCCGGAAAGCGAGACCCAGATCCCTGCTGCCGGCTTACGGCGCACCTCGCGAAGCATGCCGACCGCGTCGGGGAGTGCGAATTGCTCGCCGGCAAAGCCGGCGACAAACCGGCCGCCGCGGATTTCGCCGCGCGCTTCCAAGCGACGATAGACGCGCAACAGGTCGCGCCACGGCGGCAACCAGGGGGCCTCGCGCTCCAGCAGCCGCCAGAACACAACCCCGTAACGCAGCAGCAGGGTTCGGGCGAGATGCTCGGCAGCCTCGGGTTTGGCATCGTTACGAGGCGGCCCACGGCGCGCCAGCGCCCAGCGGCCGGCGCTCTCCATGCCGAACATCGCGGCGCGCCGCCGCCGGCCGCTATCGGGCTTGCGCAGCAATGCGCGCAACCCGCCAAAGCTGTCGGAGGTGACGACGCCGAGCGCGACCAATTCGGCCAGCGCCTCCTCGACCTGTGGGCGCAACAGGCCGGTGCCTTCGACGACTTCGTCGAAGAAAGAAGCACCATATTGCCGGATGAAGTCGGCGACGGCTTGCGAACGGGAACTCGGCGCGGGCGCGTCTTCTGCCGACGACAGCGAGGCCCAGAGCGCCGCATGCCGGCGTGCCAGCAACGTTATCGGCGTCGTCCGCACCGGCGTGGCATTGCGCTCCACGCCGTTGGGCCGCGGCCCGCGAGGTCTCAGCCGGGCCCAAGCGATCCGCCCTGCAAGGCACTGATCATCGAGCCAGGAGGGCTCGTATCCGTCGAGCCGCGCCGGCAGGATCTCGGTCTCCCAGGCTCCGGCCGGCGCCTCGAAGCCTTCGAGCTGACGGACCAGAACCTCGAGAGCGTCCGGCCCCTCCATCCGCGCTTCGGGTGTTACCCGCTGCCAGCCGAGCAGGAAACGCAGAAAATCGCGCGCGGCCACCGGCTGGATCTCGGCGCGCAGTCGGCCCACCGTATAGCGGTGAATGCGGGCGAGCAGCCGGCGTTCGCACCATTCCTCGGCTGGCGCCTGTTGTGTGAAGCGGCCGCGCATCGCAAAACCCTCGGTTTCGAGCGCGATGAGCGCGGCCGAGATCTCATTTTGCTTGATCCCGAGCGGTTCCGCCAACGCCGCCTCGGTGACCGGTCCCAAGCCTTCCGATCGGCCGCGGAGGATTTCGATCAGCGCCTCATCGGGCGACCAGTGGCGCTCGGCATGGATCTGTGGCGCGGAGATCGGCGGGTCGAGCGAGGCTTCCGGCCAAATTGCTCGAAATTGCGGCAATCGCTCGGCTGCGACCCACAACTTTGACTCCGAAGCCTTATGATCGTCATTCCCGCGAAAGCGGGAATCCAGGCGGCCCTGGGCTCCCGCTTTCGCGGGGGCGACGGTGGGGTTCGCTCGGATAGAGAGCAATGTGACACGCCATTCGCGCATGAGTTCGGCAAGCCACTCATTCCACGTTGGCGGGATTTCATCTGCGCTGAGGAAGCCCAGCCAGACCAGCGCATCGTGCAGTTCGTCGGCGTTGGCGGGCTCGGGCCAGGCTTCGCTGCGCACCCGCTCGATCGCTTCCGGATCGAGCCGGCCGATCTCGCTTGCATCCTCCGCCGCCAGCCAGCGCCGGCTCATCACCGCCTGGGTACGCCGTTCTTCGAGCGGCGCGTCGTCGAGATAGGCGTAGGGCCGGGCCGACAGCACTTCGAGCGCCAGCGGCGAGGGTTCGGTCAGATCGCGCGTGATGACGCGGATTTCGCCGGCCTCCAGCGCCTTGAGCAGCCCTTCGAGACCGTCGACGTCCATGGCCTCGATGAGACAATCGCTGATTGTTTGGCGAACCAGCGGATGGTCGGGGATCTCGCGCGCGCCTGCCAAATTCTCGGCGCAGGCGACCTGGTCCGGAAAAACCGCTGAGAGCAGGTCCTCGGCAGCCATGCGAGCGAGTTGCGGCGGCACTTTCCTGCCGCCGCGGAACCGCGGTAGCGCCAGCGACACTCCCGCGACCCAACGCCAGCGGGTGATGAACATCGGCGCATCGAGCAGCGCCTCGGTCACAAGCTGCCTGATGTTGGCGGAATTGAGGTAGCGCGCGACCTCGGCGAGATCGAAGCTGTGTGCCCGGGTCAGCGACAGCACGATGTTGTCTTCGGTCGCCGCCGCCTGCAGCTCGAAATTGAATTTTCGGCAGAAGCGCTTGCGCAGCGCCAGTCCCCAGGCGCGGTTGAGCCGGCTGCCATAGGGCGAATGGATGACCAGCTGCATGCCGCCGATCTCGTCGAAAAAGCGCTCGATGACGAGCGTGTCGCGGGTCGGCAGAACGCCGAGCGCGGCATGGCCCGTAGCCAGATAGTCGACGATCTGCTCCGCCGCCGCCTCGGCAATGCCGATCTCTTCGACCAGCCAGTGCAAAGTGTTGTCGCCTGCCGGCAAACGGACCGCGAGATCTGCCCGCAGGCGCGAGACCGATTGCGACAGCTCGTCGCTGCGGCCCGGCGCCTCGCCCAGCCAGAAAGGAATATTCGGCGCGGCGCCCTGCGCATCCTCGACCCGCAAGGTGCCACGCTCGAGCCGCAGCACGCGGTACCCGGTATTGCCGAGCTGGAAGACGTCGCCGACCATGCTTTCGACCGCGAAATCCTCGTTGACGGTGCCGATAACCTGATTTTCGGGCTCGAGCAGGACCTGATAATCGGCGTTGTCCGGGATCGTGCCGCCCGAGGTCAGCGCGGTCAGTCGCGCGCCGCGCCGGCCGCGAAGCTTGTGGTTAACTGCGTCGTAATGGATCAGCGCGCTGCGCCGGCCACGGCGGGTCGTAAAGCCGTCGGCGAGCATCGCCACCACCGCCGAGAAATCCTCGCGCGGCAGCAACCGATAGGGCCAAGCGCGGCGGACCAGCGCATAGAACTCGTCCTCGTTCCATTCCTGCGCAGCGACCTCGGCGACGATGTGCTGCGCGAGCACGTCGAGCGGCTGTTCGGGGATCATCAACCGGTCGAGCTCGCCACGGCGGACGCTGTCGATGAGAGCCGCGCACTCGACAAGCTCGTCGCGCGACAGCGGGAACAGCCGTCCTTTGGGGGTGCCGGCAACCGCATGCCCCGAGCGCCCGACGCGCTGCAAAAAGCTGGCGATCGAGCGCGGTGAGCCGATTTGACACACCAGGTCGACCTCGCCGATGTCGATGCCGAGCTCGAGCGAGGCGGTCGCGACCAGTGCTTTCAGCGCGCCGCATTTGAGCCGCTGCTCGGCATCGAACCGCTGCTCCCGGGCAAGGCTCCCGTGATGGGCGGTCACTTGCTCGGCTCCGAGCCGCTCCGAGAGCTGGCGGGTCACGCGCTCGGCGAGCCGGCGGGTGTTGACAAAGATCAGGGTCGTTCGGTGCGCTTCGATCAGTTCGGTCAGGCGATCGTAGACCTGCTGCCAGACTTCCCCCGACATCACCGCTTCGAGCGGCGAGGCGGGAACTTCGAGGGCCAGATCGCGCGCCCGGCGATGGCCGGTGTCGATAATCTGACACTCACCGGTAGGGCCCACCAGGAAACGCGCCACCGCCTCGATCGGCTTCTGCGTCGCCGACAGCCCGATGCGCAGCAGGTGGCCGCCGCACAGCGCGGCCAGACGCTCGAGCGTGATCGCCAGATGCGACCCGCGCTTGTTCGGCGCGACGGCATGGATTTCGTCGACGATGACCGTTCGCACCGTCGCCAGCATTTTGCGGCCGGATTCCGAGCCGAGCAGGATGTAGAGCGATTCCGGTGTTGTGATGACGATGTGCGGCGGCGATCGCCGCATGCGTTCGCGTTCGCCGGCTGCCGTGTCGCCCGTGCGCACCCAGGTGCGGATGTCGACCTCCAGCAGCCCTTGCCGGCGCAGCTCTTCGCGGATGCCGGCGAGCGGCGCCTCGAGGTTGCGCTGGATGTCGTTGGAGAGCGCCTTCAGCGGCGAGACGTAGACGATCTGCGTCTCGTCTTCGAGCCCGCCATCGAGTGCCTGGCGCACCAGCGTGTCGATCGCCGCGAGAAACGCGGCCAGCGTCTTGCCGGAGCCGGTCGGCGCCGCGATCAGCGTATGCCGGCCGCTCTGAATCGCCGGCCACGCCTCCGCCTGGGCCGCGGTCGGGGCAGCAAAGCTGCGGTCAAACCATTCGGCAACCGCCGGATGAAACAGGTAGGTGGTGTTCACGGAACGCCAAAGGATCTCACGCGTCGGAGGTTATATGGTGATCCGGGCGGGCTTTGCGCCGCTTGTCGAAATTGAGCGGGGCAGACTCAAACCATGAGGTCCGCCAGCTCCGTCATATTGCGAACCACAATGTCCGGCTGGTGCGGCGTCATGCCAAAGGGGCGCTGCCGCCGGTCGATGAAGGCGGTGTGCATGCCGGCGGATTTGGCGCCGATGCAGTCGAAGGCATGATTGGCAACGAACAGCACCTGGTCCATCCGCACCCCGGGCAGCTCCGGCGCTTTCGTGTAGGTCGCGACATGCGGTTTGAAGGAATTGGCGGCCGCTACCGAGATCAGGCGGTCGAACGCGATCCCATGGTACGGCCGTGCCGCCTCGAGCATGTCGGGATCGCCATTCGAGAGCACGGCGAGCTTGTAGCGCGTATGCAGCCGCGCGAGCGCCTCCGGCACTTCCGGAAAGGGCCGCAGCTTCTCTATCTGCGCGACGAGATCGCGGACCTCGTCCATCGTGTAGGAAATGCCGGCGCGCTCGAGGACATGAGCCAGCGACCGGTGACCGATCTCGCGATAGGGCGTGTGCTCCCTGTGCAGCAATGCGTCGATCATCGAATTCTCAAAATGGGTGCGGCGCCACCAGGTCACGAACGAGTTCGCATTGCCGGGCCAGCCTTTGCTTTTGAGAAATGGCGTCGAGGCCTCGGTCAGCCCCGACTGCATGTCGACGACCGTCCCGTACTGGTCAAACATGCAGAGCCCGACGGAACGCTTCAGTTTTTCGATAGAGTCCAATCCAGCCTCCGTAATTCGCGGAGCTTCACCTACGCTGGGCCGTTAGCGCTATGGTGCACCTGCTCGCCACAACGGTCATGAGCGAAATTCCTCCGCCCCGCGAACCGCATTGGCCCGAAGGGGCTATCTTTACCCTCGGGCACTCCACATTGCCGATCGGATCCTTCATCACGGTGCTGCAAGCCTATGGCATCGAACGCCTCGTCGACATCCGTACGATCCCCCGGTCACGCCATAATCCGCAATTCAACGGCACTGCCCTGGCCGAGAGCCTGAAAGCGGAGCGTCTCGAATACGTGCATATGAAAGCGCTGGGCGGTCTGCGGCGTCCGCGCAAGGATTCTTCGAACACCGGCTGGCGCAACGAAGGTTTTCGCGGCTTTGCCGATTACATGCAGACCGAGGAGTTTGAGGCCGCGCTTTCGGCGCTCATCCGCCTGAGCCGCGAAAGGCGCGTCGCGATCATGTGCGCCGAAGCGGTGCCGTGGCGGTGCCACCGTTCCCTGGTGGCCGATGCGCTCAGGGTGCGCGGCGTGCCGGTCGTCGAGATTTTGTCGGAGAGCAGCTGGCGGATGCATGAACTCACGCGGTTCGCACAGGTGGAGGGCGTCCGCATCACCTATCCGCCTGAGCAAGCTGAGTTATTTTGACGGCGGGGTGCCTCCCGCCCCGCGGACGTGAAAGCCCCCGTCAGGCAGCGGCCGCCCAGGTTTCCGAGAGCAACTCCGCCTGCTCCAGTACGGTTTGCGTGGCTTTTTCTTGCTTGTCGGGCGGATAGCCGTATTTGCGAAGGATCCGCTTGACCACCACGCGCAATTGCGCGCGGACGTTCTCGCGCAGGGTCCAGTCGATTGTCACATTCTTGCGCACGATCGCGACCAGCTCGCGAGCGATCGTCTTCAAGGTCGGCTCGCCCAACACCTTGACCGCGCTGTCGTTGGTTTCAAGTGCGTCGTAGAAAGCGAGCTCGTCCTCGGTCAACCCGAGCTTCTCGCCGCGCGCGTTCGCCGCGCGCATGTCCTTGGCAAGAGCGATCAATTCTTCGATCACCTGCGCGGTCTCGATTGCGCGGTTCTGGTATCGGCGGATCGAGCGCTCCAGCAGCTCGGTGAAAGAACGCGCCTGCACGACATTGCTCTGCGAGCGGGCCTTGATCTCCCCGACCAGCAGCTTGCGCAACAGCTCGACGGCGAGGTTGCGCTGCGGCATGCCGCGGATCTCGGCAAGAAACTCGTTTGCGGGCCGGCCGCGCCCCAAATTCTCCTGGCGTTTCGAACCCGACGGATCGATCGCGATCGACACCGAGACGCGGCCTCTCTCCCATCGCCGCGAGCCGCTCCTCGAAATGGGCGACCAAATCGCGGGCGATGATCTTCACCCGGTTCTCGGAGCCGACGATCGCTTCGAGCTGCGCCCATTTGGTCTTCAGTTTCTCCTTGCGCTCAACCTCCTCGCCCTCTGTCAATTCCTCGAACTCTGGGTCAATCTTAGGCCGCTCCGACGGCTTCAATTCGAGCTTGGCGAGCCGGCTCTCGTATCGAAGACCCGTTCTCCTATCGCGGCCGGCTGCCGATGCCGAAATTCATGATCAATTCCGCCGGCGACCAATACTTTTTGCCCGACTCGTCGAAATTCTACTTCGATGCGCTGGAGGGCGAGAAATACCTCCGCTATGTACCGAACGCCGACCACTCTCTGAAGGGCAGCGACGCAGGAGAAGGCGCCTTCGCCTTTTACGAAGCGATCGCAGTCGGGTTCTTTCAGGCCGTCCGCGCCGCGTTGATCAAGCACATCCCGGATAATCGAAAACCTCCCGAGGTGCTCGACCAAGCGATCCGCCAAATCGTCTCGAAGGCACTCGTTTCCGGCGAGATCGTCGATATCTTTGCCGCCGCCGGGCTGAAGAAGCCCGACATCTCGATCCTCTCCGACGAGCATCGCGGATGCGAATCGCCTCGTCATGCGGCACCGCCAGCGCAAACGCTTCCGACAACTCCTTCACGGCTTGCAGGAATCTTTCTTTCCCCCGTTCCTGCGCGAGAATGAATTCCTGCCCCGCGGGGATCATCGAGATGCGTTGCTGCGCCGTCCCTTGCGTCAACGGGCCAAGGTCGAAACCGTGGAATAACCCGAGGCAGATCTCGTATTTTTCGAGCATGGCCGCGACCGCCTCGGATTGATCGATCGCGGTCTGACCGGTGCCGCCGCTCTCCGTATAGGTCGCGAGCGCCTGTTTCAGCTCGTCGGCAAGGCCGAGGTAATCGACGACCAGCCCGCCCGGCTTGTCCTTGGATACGCGATTGACGCGGGCGATGGCCTGCATCAGCCCGTGCCCGCGCATCGGCTTGTCGACATACATCGTGTGCAGGCTCGGCGCGTCGAACCCGGTCAGCCACATGTCGCGCACGATGACGACGCGGAACGCATCCGCCGCATCGCGGAACCGGTTCGCAAGCGCCTCACGCCGCAACTTGTTGCGGATGTGAGGCTGCCAGTCCGCGGGATCGGCGGCGGAACCGGTCATCACGACTTTGATCGCGCCCTTATCGTCCTCTTCGTCGTGCCATTCCGGGCGCAGCGCGATCAGCTCGCAGTAAAGGTCGACGCAGATGCGCCGGCTCATGCAGACGATCATCGCCTTGCCGTCCTGTGGCAAGCGACGAACCCGAACGCGCGCGACTTCCGTTTTCACACAGCCTCGGTGGACACCGGACATTCGGGCCAGATTTCT
>Ga0310911_10000265_pt1 | contig 18672 bp, 13 predicted proteins | sample GREbulkMGHF170_FD_203532 | JGI IMG/M metagenome (GOLD analysis project Ga0310911, IMG submission 203532) | Lab enrichment of tropical soil microbial communities from Luquillo Experimental Forest, Puerto Rico - GRE.bulkMG.HF170 | ecosystem: Environmental > Terrestrial > Soil > Tropical forest >... | reverse complement strand
CTATCGCCACTCAGCCCTTCCATGGCATCTGAATCTTTCGCAGATCGATCACACACTGCAAGCGCGTTTTCACACGACCTGCACCCAACCGAGACATTGCCCGGCAGCCCATCTGAACGCGCCGGCGAGTGCAAGACCAAGCGCAACCCGCGTTAGATCGCGCGGCGCGGTCAATTCGGTGGCCGAAGAGCTTTCCAGCCCGAGCTTGGTCTCCACAACGGCGAGACCCCAGATCACCGAGGTCGGCACGGCGAAAACGGCATCGCGAAACCGCATTCCGCGACGGGAACCGGTTACTGGCTAGTGTCCTAATGGCGAAGTTTTATCGAGCAGATCCGCTGCTCTCTTCTTGTCACCCCGGCGCAGGCCGGGGCCCATGCTTCAACCGCCCGTGCACCGGAATAATGGATACCGGCCTTCGCCGGTATGACAGTGGTGGACATGGCTATGATCACATGAACCGCTCGATCCGGACACTGGTTACCCCGCGAGCTGGCGCAGTTCGGGCATTGCGAGGTCCACGGCGCGCTCGTAACGTTCGACGATCTCGTCGATGTCGCTTCGGGTGATGCAAAGCGGCGGCGAGAAAGAGGTGACGTCGGCATAGGGCAAGGCGCGCACCAATACGCCCTCTTCGAGGGCCTTGCGGGCGACGACGCGGTGCGGCTCGGTTTGCGGATCGAAGAACCGGCGGCTCTTTCTATCGGCGACGAATTCGACGGCGACCATCAAACCGGCGCCCCGGATATCACCGACAAACGGATTGCCGGCCAGCCGCTCGCGCAAGCAGTCGCGCAGATACGCGCCCATTGCCGCCGAATTCTCGACGAGCCCCTCGCGCTCCATGATGTCCAGGTTCGCCAGACCGACGGCGCCGCCGACCGGGTGACCCGAATAGGTGAAGCCGTGCATGAACGGGCCCATTTCCGGTGAGGCATCGCGCAGCACCGTCCAGATTTCCTCGGAAATTACCGACGCCGAGAGCGGGAAATAGGCGCTGGTGATCCCTTTGGCGAGAGTGACGATGTCCGGCTTCAATTCGAACAGGCCCGTCGCGAACCACGCGCCGGTGCGGCCAAAGCCGGTGATCACCTCGTCGGCGATGAACAGGATATCGTTCTCGGCGAGAACCTCCTGGACGCGGGCGAAATAGCCTCTCGGCGGAAGGAAGACGCCGCCGGTGCCCATGACCGGCTCGGCGATGAAGGCGGCGATTGTCTCGGCGCCCTCGCGCGCGATCAGCGCCTCGAGGTCGCGTATCATGCGGTCGGTGAAGGCGTCCTCACCTTCGCCGTTCTCGGCAAAACGGTAGAAGTGCGGGCAGGAAGTGTGGAAGACCCCGTCGATCGGCAGATCGAAGGCCTCATGAAAGGCGGGAATGCCGGTCAGGCTTCCGGCTGCATAGGTCAGGCCGTGATAGCTGCCGAGCCGGGAGATGACCTTCTTTTTCTGCGGCCGGCCGCACAGATTGTTGTAATAGCGCACCAGCTTGAAATTCGTGTCATTGGCGTCCGAGCCCGAGGTGCCGAAGAAGATCTTCGACAGATGTCCCGCCCCCGCCCTTTCGCGGAACAAGCCCAGCACGCGGTCGGCTAGCCGGATGATCGGCTCGTTCGAATGCGAGGCGAAGGTATGGTAGTAGCCTAGATCGCGCATCGCTTGCGCCGCGGCGTCGCCCAGTTCGGCTCGGCCATAGCCGATGTTGACGCACCATAGTCCGGCGCCGCAATCGATCAGTTCCCTCCCCTGACAGCTCTTGATCCTGACCCCGGCGCCGCCGGCAATGATTGTCGGACCGTTCTTCAGGTGATCGGCGATCGAGGTTGCGGGGTGGATCAGACTCTGCCGATCCATCTCCTCGAGCGAATAATTTGCTGCCGGCATTGTCATGTCTCCGTGCGGCTTCGTCCCCACGCCACAACGCGACCCATCATTCGCCCGGTTCAGCAATATGGCTCGGGTAAAAGCGCGGATAGTGGGTGCGCCAGCGGCGCTGCGCTGACAGGCGAAAGCGATCGAGGTAGAGATAGATGACCGGCGTCGTATAGAGGGTCAAGAGCTGGCTGACGATGAGCCCGCCGACGATCGAGATGCCGAGCGGACGGCGCAACTCGGAGCCCTCGCCAAAGCCCATCGCCAGCGGCAGCGCGCCCAGCATCGCCGCCATTGTCGTCATCATGATCGGCCGGAAGCGTTTGAGGCAGGCTTGATAGATCACCTCGCGCGAGTTGAGACCCTCGCTGCGTTCAGCATGAAGGGCGAAATCGATCATCATGATCGCGTTCTTCTTGACGATGCCGATCAATAGAATGACGCCGATCAGCGCCATGATGCTGAATTCCGTCCCGGTCGCGATAAGCGCCAGCACCGCCCCGACGCCGGCAGACGGCAAGGTTGACAGAATCGTGATCGGGTGGACGTAGCTCTCGTACAACACGCCCAGTACGACGTAAACGGCGATCAGCGCGGCGGCGATGAGCAGCGGCTCGTTCTCGAGGGATTGCTGAAAAACCCTGGCGGTACCTTGAAAGCTGCCATGGATCGACGCCGGGACGCCGAGTTCGCGCATCCGATCTTCGATTGCCGCGGTTGCTTGGCTGAGCGAGACGCCTGGCGCGAGATTGAACGAGATCGTGGATGCGACAAAGAGATTCTGGTGGTTGACCGCGAGCGGCGTGTTGCCGGGGGAGTAATGTGCAAACGCGGAGAGCGGTACCATCGTTTCGTGAGAGGTGCTGACCGGAGGGCCGGTCGAGGTCGGCCCGCGCCCGGTATTGGCGAGCGCGTTGTTTGCCAAATTTCGCGCGGTGTCGCTGGCGATTTGCGCGGTGGTCGTTGACGCATTGGCGCCGTTCGCGGCCGGCACTTTTGCCAGGACGGTCCCGGCGAGCGCGTTGGTCGATTTGGTACCGCCGACCGCGCCGCCGCTCGTACTGACGTAAATTTGGTCCAGTGTTTCAGGGTTCTGCCAGTACTCCGGCGCGACTTCCATGATCACGTGGTACTGGTTTTGCGCGGCGTAGATCACCGACACCTGGCGTTGGCCGAACGCATCGTAGAGAGTATTGTCTATCTGGCTCACTGTCAGCCCATACCGTGCCGCGGTTGCGCGATCGATGACGAGATCCGTCTCGAGCCCCTTTTGCTGTTGATCGAGATTGACATCGGTCAACTGGGGCACCTTTTGCAGCGCCGCTTCAACCTTGGGTGCCCATTCGTAGATTTCGCCGGCGTCGTCGCCCAGCAAGGTGTACTGGTACTGGGCGTAACTGGCGCGTCCGCCGACCCGGACATCGGTTGCCGGCTGGAGAAAGAGCCGGGCGCCGGCGACCTGGTTGAGCTTGGGGCGCAGCCGGCCCATGACCTCCTGCATCGGCACCCGGCGCTCGGAAAGCTGCTTCAATACGACGAACACGAAACCGGAATTGGTCTGGCGGCCGCCGGTAAAGGCGCTGACGCTCTGCACTGCCGGATCCTGCCGGATGATATCGACAATCTGGCGGAGCTTTTTTTCCATCAGCTGGAACGAAATGCTCTGGTCGGCCTGAATGCCGCCGAACATCAGCCCGACGTCCTGCGTGGGAACGAAGCCCTTGGGAACGATCATGAAGAGATAGAAGTTCAGGCACACCGTGGCCAGCCAGCTCAGGAGAACGAGTGAAGGCCATTGCAATGCCCGACGCAAGGTACGGTCGTACCCCTCGAGGATCTCCACGAAAATGCGCTCGCTGATCCGGTACAGCCTGCCGGGTTGGCGATCGCGCGGGTTTTGCAGCACGTAGGCGCACATCATCGGCGTCGTGCTCAGCGAAACGGCCAGCGAAATCATGATCGCGACCGACAAGGTCATCGCGAACTCGCGGAATAGCCGGCCGACGATGCCGCCCATCAGCAGGATCGGAACGAAGACGGCGACCAGCGACAGGCTCATCGACAGCACCGTGAAGCCGACTTCGCCCGCACCCTGCAGCGCCGCCTGCATCCGCGATTTGCCGGTCTCGATGTGCCGCGTGACGTTCTCGAGAACGACGATCGCATCGTCGACGACAAAACCAGTCGAAATGGTCAGCGCCATTAGCGACAGGTTGTCGAGGCTGTAGCCTAGCAGATACATCACCCCGAACGTGCCGATCAGCGAGACCGGCACAGCGACGCTCGGAATCAACGTCGCGCGTACATTGCGCAGGAAGGCGAAGACGACGAGGACGACTAGGCAGATCGCGATGATCAGGGTGCGCTCGACATCGTGCAGCGAGGTCCGGATCGTGATCGTTCGGTCCAACGTCATCTCGACGTTGATGGCGCTGGGGATCGACGCCTCGAGCTGCGGCAGGATAGCTGTGACGCGGTCGACCGTCTCGATGATGTTGGCGCCCGGCTGCTTGTAGAGAAAAACCAGAACCGCCGGCTTGCCGTTGGCGAGCCCCTGGTTGCGCAGATTTTCGACCGAGTCCCTGACTTCCGCGATATCGGTCAAACGCACCGGCGACCCGTCGCGATAGGCGATCACCAGCGGACGGTAGTCTGCCGCGTGGTTCGCTTGGTCGTTCGTGTAAATCTGGAACCGCCGGTCACTGTCTTCGACGATGCCCTTGGGACTGTGTGCGTTGGCAGAGGCCAGCGCGGCGCGGACATCCTCGAGGCCGATCCCGTATTTGAACAATGCCAGCGGGTTGAGTTCGACGCGCACGGCAGGCAGCGAGCTGCCGCCGATCACGACTTGGCCGATGCCGTCGATCTGCGACAATGCCTGCTGCATGACCGTCGATGCCGCGTCGTAGATCTGGCCGCGCGTCAAAGTGTCCGAAGTCAACGCCAGGATCGCAACCGGCGCGTCGGCGGGATTGACCTTGCGGTAGGTCGGGTTGGTGCGCAGACTGGCCGGCAGATCCGCACGCGCGGCGTTGATCGCGGCCTGAACGTCACGCGCAGCGCCGTCGATATTCCGATTGAGGCTGAATTGCAGCGTGATAGAAGTCGTGTTAACCGTGCTCTGCGAGGTCATTTCGGTGACGTCGGCAATGACGCCCAGATGGCGTTCGAGCGGCGTCGCAACGGTCGTCGACATCGTGTCGGGGCTCGCACCCGGCATCGTCGCAAACACCGAAATCGTCGGAAAATCGACCTGTGGCAGCGGCGCCACCGGCAGCTTAAAATAAGCGAAAAACCCGGCGAGCGCGATGCCGAGCGTCAACAAGGTGGTCGCCACCGGCCGCCTGATGAACAGCGAGGACGGGTTCACGGACCGGCGCCCTCCGCCTTTCTTTCGCCGGTGCCGAAGCTTTTGCGCATGAGTTCGCCGAGGCGATCAAAGCCGAGATAAATGACCGGTGTCGTGAACAACGTCAGTAATTGACTGAAGATGAGGCCGCCGACAATTGTCACCCCCAGCGGATGGCGGAGCTCCGATCCGGTTCCAGTGCCGAGCATCAGGGGTAGTGCGGCGAACAGCGCGGCCATCGTCGTCATCAGGATCGGCCGAAAGCGCAGGAGACAGGCTTGATAGATCGCCTCGCGCGGCGATTTGCCTTCGTTTCGCTCGGCGTCGAGCGCAAAGTCGACCATCATGATCGCGTTCTTTTTGACGATGCCGATCAGCAGGATGATGCCGATGATCGCAATGACGTTGAGGTCGCTGCCGTCGATCATCAGTGCCAGGAGGGCTCCGACACCGGCCGAAGGCAAAGTCGACAGGATCGTGATCGGATGAATGAAGCTCTCGTAGAGGACGCCCAGCACGATGTACATCGTGATGATCGCCGCGATGATCAGCACGAGCTCGTTGCCAAGCGCGGCCTGAAAGGCCAGTGCGGCACCTTGGAACACGGTGATCATACTGGCCGGCAATCCGATTTCCTGCTGGGCCTGCTTGATTGCGTCGACCGCCTCGCCGAGCGAGGCGCCGGGCGCCAGATTGAACGACACGGTAATCGACGGAAATTGGCCGAGATGATTGATCTGCAGCGGTGCCGTCTGCTCCTCGACGTGAGCGAGCGCCGACAGCGGAACTTGGCCGTTGGTCGCCGTTGATGACGGCAAATAGAGCTGACTCAGTGAACTCAGAGATTTCTGCAGTTCGGGATCGGCTTCCAGAATGACGCGATACTGGTTCGACTGCGTGAAGATCGTCGAAACAATCCGCTGGCCGAACGAATCATAGAGCGCATTGTCGACGGTCGCGGGGGTGATGCCGAACCGCGCTGCGGTGGGGCGATCGATCAGAATATAGGCGGAGAGGCCGTTTTCCGCGTAGTTGCTGGTAACATCCTCGATCTGCGGCAGCTGTTGTAGCCGTTCGATCAATTTCGGAACCCAGGTCGTGAACTCGCTCGGATTGGCGTCCTCCAAAACGAATTGATACTGTGAGCGGCTGACTGTAGCGTCGATGGTCAGATCCTGCACCGGCTGCATATAGAGCGCGATGCCGGCAACATTCTGGGTCTCCCGCTCCAGTCGCCGGATCACGTCGCTGGCCGAGGAGCGGCGCTGATTACGCGGCTTGAGATTCATCAGCAACCGCCCGGTATTGAGGGTCGTGTTGGTGCCGTCGACGCCGATAAAGGAAGACAAGCTGACAACGTCGGGATCCCTGAGGATGGCCGCCGCCAGCGCCTGCTGGCGTTGTGCCATGGCCTCGAACGACACCGAAGGTTCGGCCTCCGAGATCCCTTGAATGAGCCCCGTGTCCTGGACCGGGAAAAAGCCTTTCGGGATTACGATGTAGAGAAAGACCGTGACCCCAAGGGTGCCGACGGCTACGAGCAAAGTCAGCGGCCGATGATCGAGCACCCAATTCAGCAGCCGCCCGTACTGGGCGATCAGCGCCTCGAACCATTGCCGGTTCTTGCGTGCTACCAGCGACATTTCGGACGGGAGCCGGTGGCGCAAGATCTTGGCGCACATCATCGGAACGAGCGTCAACGCGACTACGGCGGAGATGACGATCGTGACCGCGAGGGTGATCGCGAACTCGCGGAACAGCCGCCCTACAACATCGGGCATGAAGAGGAGCGGGATCAATACCGCGATCAGCGAGACCGTTAGCGAGATGATCGTAAAGCCGATTTGCGCGGAACCCTTCAACGCTGCCTGCAGCGGCGCCTCGCCTGCCTCGATGTAGCGCGAGATGTTTTCGATCATTACGATCGCATCGTCGACGACAAAGCCGGTGGCGATCGTCAGCGCCATCAGCGACAGATTGTTGAGGCTGAAACCGGCGAGATACATGACCGCCAGCGTGCCGACCAGCGAGAGGGGCACCGACAGGCTCGGAATCAGGGTCGCCGAAGGGCTGCGCAGAAACACAAAGATCACGATCACGACGAGCACTACGGCGAGGCCGAGCTCGAATTCGACATCGGCCACCGAGGCTCGGATAGTCGTGGTCCGGTCCGTCAACACCACGACTTCGACCGCCGAGGGAAGCGCTGCTTTCAACTGCGGCAGCAGCGCTTGAATTCGGTCGACGACCTCGATGACGTTGGCGCCGGGCTGCCGCTGGATGTTGACGATAACCGCCTCGTCTGTGTTCATCCACGCGGCGAGCTTCGTATTCTCGGCACCTTCCGTGGTGCGCGCGACGTCCGACAGCTTCACCGGTGCACCGTTTCGATAGGCGACGACCAGATCGCCGTAGTCGGACGCCTTTTTGATCTGGTCGTTGGCGTTGATCGTGTAGGCTTGGCTGGGCCCGTCGAAATTGCCCTTCGGCGTGTTGACATTGGCGTTGGCAAGCGTCGTGCGCAGATCGTCGATGTTGAGCCCGTAGGCGGCGAGCTGACGGTAATTCGCCTGAATACGCACCGCCGGGCGATGTCCGCCGCTGATGCTGACGAGGCCAACCCCTGGCAGTTGTGAAATTTTTTGCGCGAGACGCGTATCGGCGAGATCCTCGACCTGGGTCAACGGCATCGTCTTCGAGGTTAACGCCAAGGTCAGGATCGGCGCGTCTGCGGGATTGACCTTGGCGTAAATCGGCGGCGCCGGCAGATCCGACGGCAACAGGTTGCCGGCTGCATTGATCGCCGCCTGGACCTCCTGTTCGGCCACATCGAGACTGAGGTCGAGACTAAACTGCAGCGTTATGACCGAGGCACCCGCCGAGCTCGTCGACGACATCTGGTTGAGGCCCGGCATTTGGCCGAACTGCACTTCGAGCGGGGCAGTGACCGACGAGGTCATCACGTCGGGACTGGCGCCCGGGTAAAACGTCTGGACCTGTATCGTCGGGTAATCGACCTCCGGCAGTGCCGAGAGCGGCAGGAAGCGATAGGCGAAGAGACCCACCATCATGATCGCTGTCATCAGCAGCGTCGTCGCTACCGGACGCAGGATGAACAGGCGGGAGGGGCTCATTTCAACGGCGACAACAGTCGCATAACCGAGCAGGAACGATCACTGGGAGCTTCGCCGCTGGCCGCGACTTTGCCCCTCCTGATGGTCCTGCGGCCTCGTGGAGCCCTGAGCGGCGGGGTCTGTGACCTGCTGGCTTGCCGGTGGCGTCTGTCCGGTGGCAGTGTTCGCGATACTGCCGGGAGGTTCGGCCGAGGCCAACGTTACCTTGGCGCCGTCGCGCAGCCGGTCGGTGCCGTCAACGACGATGCTTTCTCCCGGCTCCAGGCCGGACAGGATCGCGATATGCCGACCGTCGGTCGGTCCGAGCTTTACCTTCTGAACCGCAACGGTGTGGTCCGGCTTAACGAGGTAGACGAACGTACCCGGCGCGCCGCGCTGTATCGATGCACTGGGCACGATATCAACATTGTGAAGGGTATCGACGACCAGTTGGACATTGACGAATTGGTTGGGAAATAGGGCCAATTGCTCGTTATTGAACATCGCCCGCAATTTGACTGTGCCGGTGGTCGTGTCGATCTGGTTGTCGATCGTGCTCAGCGTTCCTTTGTCGAGTTCCACGGAGCCGCTGCGGTCATAAGCGGTGACCGGCAGCAGCGCGCCCGCGTGCCAGCGCTTGAATACCTCGGGTAAATTGTCCTCGGGCAAGGTGAAGATGACCGATATCGGCTGCAGCTGGGTGACGACGACGATCCCGTTCGGGTCGCTCGTCTGTACGTAATTGCCGGCATCGACCTGGCGCAGCCCTACTCTGCCAGTCACCGGCGCGACGATATGGCAATAGGTCAGGTTGAGCTTCTGGGCGTCGATCTGCGCCTGATCGGATTTCGTTGTAGCCTCGTATTGAGCGACGAGCGAGACCTGCGTATCGCGAGTTTGTCGGGCGATCGAGTTTTCTGCGACGAGCGTATTGTAACGTTGCAGATCGACCCGCGCGTTTCGTAGCAGTGCCTGATCCTTGGCGAGCTGGGCCTCCGCCTGCTCCAGCGCCACCTGGTAGGGGCGCGGATCGATCTGAGCGAGGAAGTCGCCTTTCTTGACCATCTGGCCTTCCTGGAAAGCGACTTCGGTGAGATATCCGTTGATCTGGGTCTTGAGCGTCACTGTCGCGAGCGGGGTGACGGTGCCGAGCTGGCTCAAGATAACCGGCATGTCGCCTTTCGTCACCGGCGCCACCCCAACAGGGATCGGAGCGCCGGCTTGGGGGCGCCCGGCATTTTTCTGCTGGGTCTCCGAGCGTGGGAAATACCAGACGCCGGCGCCTACGATCAGCAGGACCAACAACAACCAAAGGAATGGCCGCAGGCGCGAGCGCCGTCGCTCGGAGACCGCAGCTCCCGGCGGCATTGGGCGAGGAGCCCGGTCATCCACTCTCACTCGTTCGCGCGGTATAAGTACTTCGCTTCGTTGATCATCCATATCGGTCTAAGGCTCGATGCGCTCCTTTGGCGACGGCAACTGCAGGGGGCAAATTTAACAGTTTCTCCGTGTCGCGTCTTTCGCAGGCCGGCCCATCAAGGCTCCGGCAACTTAGCCGATTATATGGGTACAGGTCACAAACTATCCCGCTTTTGCAAGGACGCTTCCATCGGATCGCTCTATCGTCTCAAATGGCTAAGTCGCAACAATGCTCGAGAAAAGGGCGATGACGACAAACCTTCTCAGCGGCGGGCAGCTGGTCGTCGCCGCGCTGCGTGCCCATCGCGTCGATATGGCGTTCAGCGTCGCGGGCGAGAGCTATCTCGAAGTCCTCGACGCGCTGCTCGACGCGCCCGAGATTCGCCTCGTGACGTGTCGTCAGGAAGGCGGCGCCGCGTTTATGGCCGAAGCCTATGGCAAGCTGACCGGCAGACCAGGCGTACTGCTGGTCACCCGCGGCCCCGGTGCCTGCAACGCCTCGATCGGCATCCATACCGCGTTCCAGGACTCGACGCCGATGCTGGTTCTGGTAGGCCAGGTCTCGCGCCATCAGATCGATCGCGAGGCCTTCCAGGAGGTGGATTTTCGCAAGATGTTCGCGCCACTCGCCAAGTGGGTCGCGCAGATCGAAATGGCCGAGCGCATTCCGGAGCTGATCAATCAAGGCTTTCAAGTCGCGACCTCCGGCCGGCCGGGGCCGGTCGTACTGGCGCTGCCCGAAGACATGCTCCGCGATCGCCGAGCAGCAGTTGTGGTCGGCCCCTACCGGCCGGTGCGCTCTCATCCCGGAGCCGAGGATCTTGCCGAGATGCGCCGGCTTCTCTCCGGGGCGGAGCGGCCAATGGTGCTGGTTGGCGGCAGCGGCTGGACCGACGAAGCCTGCCGCGATATCGCCGATTTTGCCCAAGCAAATCATCTGCCGGTCTGTTGCTCGTTCCGGCGTCAGGACATCGTCGACAACCGGTTGCCGTGCTTTGTCGGCGACCTCGGCACCGGTGCGAGCCCGGCCCTGGTGGCACGGTTCAAGGAAGCCGATTTGTTGCTGGCGGTTGGCGCCCGCATCGGCGAAATCACCTCGCAATCCTATTCGCTTTTGGGAATCCCCGATCCGGGCAAGGTGCTCATCCATGTTCACGCCGGCGCGGAGGAACTCGGGCGGGTGTTTCGTCCGAACCTGGCGATCCAGTCCGGCATGTCCGAATTTGCCGCGGCCGCTGCGGCGCTGTCACCCATGGCGTCACCGCGATGGTTGCGCTGGCGTGAAGCGGCTCGCGCGGAGTACGAGGCGGGGCTCGTCCCAACCGCCACCGGTCGCGCGCTCGATCTCGGCAAGGTAATGGCCTGGCTGCGCGACCGCCTGCCGGACGACGCTATCGTGACCAGCGATGCCGGCAATTTCAGCGGCTGGCCGAACCGCTTTTTGCAATACCGTCGGCCCGGCCGCCAGCTCGGGCCGACCAGCGGGGCAATGGGATATGGCGTTCCCGCCGCGGTCGCGGCCAAGCTCCTTCACCCGGATCGGCTGGTCGTCGGCTTTTGCGGCGATGGCGGGTTCATGATGACGGGACAGGAACTCGCGACCTCGATGCTCGAAGGGGGTGGCCCGATCGTCCTGGTCTTCAACAATGCCATGTACGGCACGATCCGCATGCATCAGGAGCGCCGCTTTCCTGGCCGGGTCATCGGGACGGCGCTGAAAAACCCGGATTTTGTCGGCCTCGCGCACGCCTATGGCGTCTTCGGCGCCAGCATTACGAGGACCGAGGAGTTCGCGCCGGCCTTCGAGGAAGCCGCCGCGCGGAAGGGCCCTGCCATCATCGAGCTCAGGATGGATCCGGAAATCATTACGACGCGTACCACCCTATCGGAGATCCGCCGGCAAGCCGAGGCGCGTCAAGCGCAGCCCGCGGTGACCTGAGCATGGCGCTAATCGCACGTCAGCACTGGTCCGCCAAACGCTATGCCGAGGCGGCCGGTTTCGTTCCGGCGCTCGGTGCGCCGGTGCTCGCATTGCTGGCACCGTCTCCAGGAGAGCTAATCCTCGATCTCGGCTGCGGGGACGGCGAATTGACCGAAAAGATCGTGGCGGCGGGCGCTGCAGTCGTGGCTGTCGATGCGGCCCCCGATATGGTCGCCGCCGCGCGGGCGCGGAGGATCGATGCGCGGGTGATGGACGGCCACAGCCTCCCTTTCGACAGCAAGTTCGATGCGGTTTTCTCGAACGCCGCGCTGCATTGGATGCGCGACCAGGAGGCGGTGCTCGCCGGCGTGCATCGGGCGCTGAAATCGCGACGCCGGTTTGTCGCCGAGATGGGTGGCCACAACAACACCGCTGCGATCGTCGTCGCTTTGAGCGCCGTCCTCGCTCGCCGCGGGCTCGACGCGCACCAGTTCAGCCCGTGGTACTTCCCTTCTGCCGATGCCTATCGCGCGAGGCTCGAAGCGGCCGGCTTCACGGTTGAGGAAATCGCGATCGTGCCGCGGCCGACGCCGCTGCCTACCGACATCGAGCAGTGGCTCGACACTTTTGCGGAAGACTTTTTCGGCGTGATCACGGAACCTGACCGATCCCGCGCGAGGGCGGAAGTCGCCGATTTGTTGCGGCCCGTCCTAATGGACGAGACCGGAACCTGGATCGCCGATTACGTCCGGCTGCGCTTTCGTGCGGTCCGCGCTGCCTAGTCGCGATCAACAAAATATGCGCAGCGGCGGCAACATCGGCTGCGGCAGCGGTGGCCGTGCCGTCGACTGCCGCTCCTCCTTCGCTAGGTTGGATACCGGCATCGTCAGCGGCAGCATCGTATTCGTGCTATGCCAGGTCTCGATCCAGCGCTCCGGCCAGTTTCCCCAAGAGCTGAGCTGGCCGAGGCCGTCCAGGCGGCCGATGATTTGATCGAAATTAGCGCCGCATTCCTCCCTAATCACGGCGCCGAAGGTGGTGATGTCGAGCCCGTCCGTCCGGTCGCCGGGAAGGCTGCGGATCGCATTCTCGATACACAACGCCCCTTTGCTGTGGCCGTAGAGCCGAGTGATCTGGGGTGCGCTTTCGAGGATCGCGTGAAGGATGTCGGATTCGGGGCTGCCGGTGCGGAAAGGAGGAGTGTTGCCTTGCATCAGTGGCGTGGCTCCCGGCACCGATCGAACCAGCCGACGCCCGATCCCCGCCATCCGGGGCGCCGTCAGCTCGAGTGCCCACTGTGCGACTTCGCGCAAAAAGTCGTGAAGACCGAAGCCGAAATAGCCACCGAGCGCCTGAGGAACGATGTCGGCCAGCCCGTAACCCGGGACGATCGCCGCGACCGGCTCGCGTAGCGCTTCGGACAGGTTCCAGGCGAACGCGACAGAGCCGAGCGCGGAGCTCCCGACGCCGGTGACACTTGCTGTTCTCACCGCGTGAGGCGTGGCCGGGCATTCCGTACTGCTCACTTTGCTCGGAAATTCGAGGCCATCGCTCAGAAACTCACGTACATCGCCGTACCGTTCGATGAACGGCGGCCGTTGGGCGTCGACGACGAGGATGACCCCTTCGGGATCGGTTAGCGCGCTCAGGTTCACGACATGGGTCATAAGCGCGTGGAGGGCATCGAGATCGCCCGGGGCGGCGATCGCCCGCGGGTCGGCAGAGACGCTGATGGTTATGCCTCGTGCGAGTAGTCGAAACCAGAGCGCGCCAACATCGTAAAAAATCGCATCGACTGCAGTGTTCACCGACCGCAACGACCTCAGCAGCGGCTCGATCACGGCCCGTGGAACCTCGAACAGACCCAGCCCGTCATCCGTCCGATCAGCCATGTCACACCCCTCCGTCGCAACGGGTTCGGCCTACCGTTCGTCAGCCAGTTGTTCGAGCAGTGTCTCTGCGGCCCTTGCCTCGGCAAGGCGCTTTGACGAGGCCGTCGCAGTGGAACGATGGACCTCAGCCACGCTTGCCGCCACGGTGAAGCGCAAGGCGTGGTGTGGCCCGCTCGATCTGACAAGCTCGTAGGTCGGCAGCGCCAGCCCACGCGCTTGAGCCCATTCCTGGAGTGCCGTTTTCGGGTCCTTCGGCGGTCCGTCCATCTCGTCGATCAGCGGCTCCCAGAACCGGCGCACAAAGGCCGTCGCCGCCTCAAACCCACCATCGAGGTAAATCGCCGCGATCAGGGCTTCGCACACATCAGCGAGAACGGCGGGATTGCCGGCGGTTCCCGACTCCTTTTCGGCCCGCGCTAGGATCAGATGAGCTCCGAGGCCGATCAGTTCGGCGACCCTCACAAGGGACTCGCGGCGGACCAGATGGGTAAGCCGGCGGGTCAGGTGCCCCTCGCCTTCGCTCTCGAACCGTCGCCACAAAAGATCGGCGATGACAAGGCCCAGAACTCGGTCACCGAGGAATTCGAGGCGCTCGTAACTGCGAACGGAGCCGTCGCGCGGACGATGCCGGCCACGAGCCTGGACCGAGCCCAGCACGCTCGGATGGGTCAGGGCTTCCTTGAGGATTTCAGGCCGGGCAAAGTCGTACCCGATTACTTGCGCGAAGCCCTCCCCCGACAAAAGTCTGCCCTACCGCGGCTCAATTGACGCCATGGAACAACCGGTTGTACCGGATCGCGAAGGGCCATTTCCAGAACTGCCACCACGGCGCTGTTAGGTCGGTCGAGAAGAAGATGAACCTTGCCGGCCCGACTAGGTTGTCCGCCGGCACGTAGCGTATTTCGTCGTCTGGTGTATTTAGCTTGCCTCCGAATGCTACGCGACTATCTGAGGAATTATCTCTATTGTCTCCCATCATAAAATAATTGTCTTCAGGGACATTGTATACCTTGGTATTATTAACGGGGCCTTGATCGGTCTTTTTTAGAATGTTATGTGCTACGCCGCCCGGCAGAGTCTCTACGTAGAGAGTGCACATATCGAACACGTTGTCCGGACAGAGTTCCTGCGTGATTTTGCGACGCGGAACCAGTTGGTCGTTTATGAAGAGTTCGCCTTGACGCATCTGAATGCGGTCGCCCGGAAGCCCGATAACCCGTTTGATGAAGTCGGTCGAGTTGTCTGTCGGCACCTTGAAGACGGCGACGTCGCCGCGCTTCGGGGGATGAGAGAAAATCCGGCCTGAGAACAGCGGCACCCCGAAAGGCAACGAATAGCGGCTGTATCCGTAAGTAAATTTCGATACAAACAGATAATCTCCCACTAGCAAAGTCGGAACCATCGACCCTGACGGAATATTGAATGGCTCGAAGGCAACGGTGCGGACGACCAATGCGATCAAAACGGCGTAAACAATCGTCTTTGCGGTATCGACGATGCCGCCGGTAGACTTTTTTTTGGTCAGGTCCGTGGATACAGATTTGCTTTTCATGGAATTCTGGGCGGGCCTGGGTCGCGCTGGGTCACGCCAAGCCTGGCGTCACAAGTCACGACCACCCCGGCGAAAAGGGTGTAGCTCCTGCACCGGGATGGCCGTAATGATCACGACCGCCTCGGCAATCGGCGGCTCGTCGGTCAGCGTGACGTCGAGCCGTGCCGTCATTCCCGGCGGCGTGATCTGTTCAAGCCGCTGCAGTGCGCCACCGGTCAACTGCATGCAAGGCTGCCCGGCTGGCCGGTTGTCAACCCCCAGGTCGCGCCAATAGACGCCGTATCGCAGTCCCGTGCCGAGAGCTTTGGCGCACGCTTCTTTGGCTGCGAACCGGCGAGCGTAGCTTGCCGCGCGGTTGGCGCGGCGATCGCACTTGCGGCGTTCCACTTTGGTAAAGATGCGATCGAGAAAGCGATCGCCGTAGCGTTCAATCATCTGTTCTATCCGGCGGATGTCGATCAGATCGCTGCCGATTCCCAGAATCATTGAGCCACGCTCGAGGCGGCGCTCAGCCGCGCGCCCGGTCGACGGAGTTGATGACCGGGTTCGCCCGCAATGCGGCGATGATCGTGGTCAGATGCTTAACGTCAGCGACCTCGATGTCGATCATGATCTCAAAAAAATCCGACGAACGGTTGGTGATCTTCAGATTACTGATATTGCCGCCCTGCTTGCCGATGACCGTCGTCAAGCTGCCGAGATTGCCGGGCTCGTTGGCAATCGTGACGTTGACCCGGCCGACGTGAATCCCCTCATCATCATTGCTCCAGGCAACGTCGAGCCAGCGTTCCGGCGTTTCGGTGAAGCTTTCGAGCGTCTCGCAGTCGATCGTGTGAATCGTCACGCCTTTTCCGGTGGTCACGATGCCGACGATACGATCGCCCGGCAAAGGATGGCAGCAGCCCGCGAAATGCAGCGCCATGCCGGGAATGAGACCACGGATCGGTACCGCCGTATCGCTGCGCTTGGCCCTGCGCCGAGCCCGGTCCAGCGAGATGACCTTGGCCTTGGCTTCGTGCTGTTGCGGGAGGGCGGCGTTGACAACCGCGCGGCCGGTGGCGAGCCCTTGTCCGACCGCGACGTAGAGATCCTCGACCGTCGTGCAGTTGAACGACCTGAGTACCGCTTCGAGAGGCCGCTCAGAAAACTCCTGGCCCTCCTGGCGGAACGCCTTTTGCACGATGGTGCGCCCGAGATCGAGGTACTGCGCGCGTTGTTGCGTGCGGATGAAGCGGCGAATGCGGGCGCGCGCTTTGCCGGTGACGACAAACCGCTCCCACGTCGGTGAGGGCGTCTGCGCCTTCGACGTAATGATCTCGACCTGGTCGCCGTTCTGCAGCTGGCTCCGTAGCGGGACCAGCCTGCTGTTGATCTTGGCGCCGACGCAGGTATCGCCGATCTCCGAATGGACGGCATAGGCGAAATCGACCGCCGTCGCGCCGCGCGACAATGCGATCAGGTCCCCCTTTGGGGTAAAAACAAAGACCTGGTCCTGGAACATCTCGAGCTTGGTATGCTCGAGGAATTCTTCCGGTCCCGAAGCGTGGTCGAGTATATCCAGCAGCTCGCGCAGCCAGCGATATTGCGGTCCTTCGGTTGTCGGGGCCCCCTGCTTGTAGGTCCAGTGCGCGGCGACGCCGAGTTCGGCGACCTCATGCATCTCGCGAGTACGGATCTGCATTTCGACGCGCTGCCGCTCGGGACCGATGACCCCGGTGTGCAACGAGCGGTAATTGTTCGGCTTGGGGGTCGAGATATAGTCTTTGAAGCGGCCGGGAACCACGTGATAGGCGGAGTGGATGATGCCGAGCGCGTGGTAGCACTGGCCGACATCGTCGACGAGCACCCGAAACGCCATCAGGTCGGCCAGCTGCTCGAAGGCCACGTTCTTGCGCTGCATTTTGCGCCAGATTGAATAGGTCGATTTTTCGCGGCCGGAGACGACCGCGTCCGGCAACCCACCTTCCTCGAGCTTTCGGTGCAACTCGGCGAGGATGCGTGGCACGATGCCCGCCCCTTTGTCGCGCAAGAAATCGCGCCGTGCGAGAATGCTGGAGCGGGCGTCGGGAAACAGCTCGGCAAAGGCGAGGTCTTCGAGCCGGTCCTTCATGCGCTGCATGCCGAGCCGCTCGGCCAGCGGCGCATAGATGTCCATCGTCTCGCGGGCGATCCGCCGCCGTTTCTCGTCGCTCTCGATGAAGTGCAGAGTCTGCATGTTGTGCAGACGGTCGGCGAGCTTGACGAGCAGCACGCGAATGTCCTCGGACATCGCGAGGACGAGTTTGCGGAAATTTTCGGCTTGCTTGGTTTGGTCGGATTGCAGCTCGATCCGCGACAGCTTGGTGACACCATCGACCAGCCGTGCGATCTCCTGACCGAACAGCCGCTCGATATCGTCGAGGGTGGCGACGGTGTCCTCAACCGTGTCGTGCAACAGCCCGGTCACGATCGAGGCGCTGTCGAGCTTCATCTGGGCGAGGATGCCCGCGACCTCGATCGGATGCGAAAAGTACGGGTCTCCAGAGGCGCGCAGCTGTGCCCCATGCGCCTTCATCGAGTAGACGTAGGCGCGGTTGAGCGAGCCTTCGTCTGCGTGCGGGTCATATGATTTGACGAGCTCGACGAGCTCGAACTGCCGCATCATGACGCGCCCAATCCGGCTTCGCCGGGACGCTGCCTGCCGGACTGGACACCGTGGTGGGATAGGACACGGTTCATCGGAACTGCTGATAGGATGCGGCGCGCCACCCGTTGTTAGAGTTCGTCGTCGAAATCACTCGACACGTCGGGCTCGGGACTATCGCCAAGGTCGACACCTTCATCAACTTCGAGCATGTCTTCCGCGAGTTCGTCCGCTTCGTCGAGGTCCTCGACTTCGAGGGCGCCCTCCTCGGTGCCCTCCTCGTCTTCGTCCAGCTGCTCGGCATCCTCGACATCAGCCTCAGAGCCGATCTCCTCGCGCGACAGAACGCCTGCCGGAGGAAGCACGCCGAACAAGCCAGTATCGAGTTCGAGTTCGTGAGTTTCCTCCGGCTCGTCGACCTCGACGTGCTTTTGCATCCCGCGCACCACCACGGTCCTCAGATGATCGACCTCGATCGTCTCCTCGGCAATCTCCCGCAACGCGACGACCGGGTTCTTGTCGTCGTCGCGGTCGACTGTCAGCGGCCCACCGGCGGTGATTTCGCGCGTCCGCTGGGCAGCGAACAGAACCAGTTCGAACCGGTTGGGGACCTTGAGAACACAGTCTTCGACGGTAACGCGCGCCATCTCTCTCGACTCTGAAGGGACGTGAAACTCTCCAAAATATATGGCGCGACTCGGCACCGGGCAACCACCCGGGTCGTTATCGCTCGGCTCTCCGCATCACACTCGGTTGACAGCGGCAGAGACATCTGTCGGCGGGGTTACAATCAACACTTGTGCCGCGAAACCCTCATTGCGAAATCTGCAGCGGATCGGCGAGTTAATTCTCGCAGTGGTTGTAGTAGTTGATGTTCAATCCGGCGCTCGTGCTCCGGAGTCAGATTTTAGGCATGTGCAATGAGAATGAA
>Ga0310911_10000256_pt1 | contig 19063 bp, 20 predicted proteins | sample GREbulkMGHF170_FD_203532 | JGI IMG/M metagenome (GOLD analysis project Ga0310911, IMG submission 203532) | Lab enrichment of tropical soil microbial communities from Luquillo Experimental Forest, Puerto Rico - GRE.bulkMG.HF170 | ecosystem: Environmental > Terrestrial > Soil > Tropical forest >... | reverse complement strand
AATTTCGTGTTGATGCCTGCTGGTGCCCTTGCGCTCGCGAAAGTGCTGCGGCTTGACGAACCAATTGGTGTTGGACTTCTGCTGCTCGGTTGCGCGGCCGGCGCACCGTTTCTCCCAAAGGTCGCTGAGCTTGCCAAAGGTAACTTGGCGTTTGCTGTTGGTGTTATGGTGCTGCTGATGGTCGTTACTGTGGGTTACATGCCTATCGTTTTGCCATTAGTACTCCCCGGAGTCACCGTTAATCCATGGCAGATTGATCGCCCCCTAGTGCTGTTCATGTTTCTCCCGCTCGCCGCCGGGCTTGCCCTGAAATCATATTACGGACAGTTGGCCACACGGGCAAAGCCTCTATTGGATAAGATTTCGAACCTCAGCCTGATCCTGTTGGTGTTATTGATCACGGCTGCAAACATCGACAAGGTTCTACAAGTCTTCGGCACATTCGGGATATTCGCCGGACTGCTCTTTACTGTGCTTGGACTCGGAACTGGCTGGCTACTGGGTGGACCTGACGTTGACATCAAGCGGGTCATGGCGCTTGGCACCGGTCAACGCAACGCTGCTGCTGCACTTGTGGTCGCAAATCAAAGTTTCGAGGATCCAAAAGTGGAGGTTATGGTTATCGTTGTCACGCTCGTTGGACTGATCATTCTCATGCCGCTTTTGTGGCGTTGGGGACATTAACGGACATGACAACAAGACCGGGGCAGTGGCGCGCTCCGGCGGTGCTCGAATTGGAAGGCTTAGAGTGATGGAGCACAACGCTGAGCCGCTCGCGGGGCTCGCCCATGCGCGTTTCGGGTCGGGCCCCCGGAAATGGTGCAGCCACCGGCCTTCCACGGGCCTTTCCGGCCACGCTGCGGGGCGAGCCGTAGGTCTATCGGCAAATCTGCCTAAAACTCTTGTGTTTTCAATGTAGTTACCGGGAACCCCCAAAAGCGGACATCGGCTGAGCGCGTTGGGATGTCTGTTCTGTGCCAAAAGCGGACATAGGCTCGATTATTCGATCACCTCGTCGGCAGTGGCAAGCAAAGTCGCCGGGATAGGCACATCCATCGCCTTGGCGGTCTTACGGTTGGGCTAGACTGGGATAACGGCATGGGCGAGGCTCGCAGGGGCTTTCTACGCACTGAGCTTATTGAGATGCGGGTGTCATGACACGATTGCTGATGGTGCTGTGTACGTCGCTGCTAACAATGATCGGCTTTTCGTTGGCCCAAGCTGAGGAACCAATGGCCATCACACTGTCCTGCGACGGGACGACGAAAGCGTATCTTAAAAGTGAAGAGAGCATAAATCCCGTCACCAAAATGGGCGTGGTCGTAAACCTCGCCGAGCGCACAGTATCGTTTGATGGCCACGTCGCTCACATTGACCACGTCGACGCTGCCGTCATTTATTTTGGCGGCAGTAATGTGACAGATGCGACTGGCTACATCGATGGAAAAACCGGGGTCATGACGGCAACGAACATGGATGGCCATAAGTATTCTGAACTTTATGAACTTGTCTGCCCTGCCGCGACTGGCGCATTCTCAGGGCTGCACGACATCGCGGCGTCTGACAGCGGCAAAAAGGAAGCTTCGGGACACACCGCGCACTCACGCAACAAAAGAAACCACCACGCCCAAACAGGCGCGCACTAACGCAAGCGGCTTCGGTGGTGGTCCGAATCAACAGCAGAATTATCGGCGCTGAGTCTCGCCCACAGTTTTGATGTCCGCTTTGGGTCAAAAGCGGACATCAAGGTACAGTCGAATGAATGTCCGCTTTACCCCCAAAAGCGGACGTGGCCGAGCGCCGTCGCTATGTCCGCTTTGTGCCAAAAGCGGTCATAGGCAGCGCAGCAAAATGCCCCATTCGACCATCGCGTCGGCGCTCTACCGGCGTCGGGCCGCCCTGCTAGGCTTACGCTCTCGAAACTTTCCAGGAATTAATTGCAACCGCCAATAGCGGCTTTAGTTGATGAATACGCAAAGCGCTTTAAGCGAGACACAGCACCATCAGCGAGTCGGAAAGGAGGAAGATTTGCCCACGAGAGACCGCATTCTATTATGGGCAACGCTGACAATGCTGGTGTTGGCTATCTTAACAACGCCCCCATCGCTCACTTGGCCTTCATACTTCCTTCAGTTGGTTGCAGCGTGTCTGTTGCTGGTAGTGATATTGGTCCCAAGGTCTTAGGCATCATGGTCGGCCGTTGAAACCCGCCCCACGTGCTCTGCGTTAAGATCCACAAGGCGGATCCTGTACATCCAATCCATTTCGCTTCCGTTGCAGAGAGAGGAGAACGAAATGGCCGAACCAAAAGATTGGAAAAGCTGGTTGCCTAAACCAAACGCTTGGAAAAGCTGGACGCTCGAACCAAAAGGTGGGAGGAGCGGGATGAGCCACAAAAAAATACCTAACCAAGGCGTGATAAAGCGGGATTGGGTCGCTACTGGGCGCATCGATTTTGCGACTCACGTTAACGGCGACCCCGCAGACGCCGATCAACCGAGTGAATTCAAGTTGCTCGTGGAAGAACGCAGAATTGTCGAAAGCATCGCTGGAAATGAAAATCTGGAGATTCAGTGGAGGCTTGCCACGTTAAAGGAGGCCAAGGCGGTTGTAACTCAATATCACAAATACCTGTCGGAAAACTCGCTTATCAAAACCGTAGTCGAGAGCGATGTCAGTGTGGCTCCGGGCGATTTCACCCCCTTGGAACAGCAATAAGTTTCCACGCAAGGAGAGTCCGTTGCGACATCGTGGCCGGCGGCTTTGGCTGATTTTGTACTGGACGGAATTCAATCGCGATGTTCTCGTGCTCGACGTATCCCGTCTCCTTCAGACCCTCGTGAAACGCCTGAACAAGATCAGGGGCGTCGGGCGAGATCCACCCGACGACCGGCAGCATCGGCTGCTGCGCGTGCACAGCGAGCAGCAAAACGGCAACTGATCCGGCAACTGCTTTTATGAAATCGCGTCGTCGCATTGCCTCACCAAAAGGCACAGGACTCCGCCACATTACATCGATGTGATTACAGCAGGGATTTGCGACCGGCGGAATGGGGTTCAGAGGTCAGTTGTCCATGCGCGAGGTAACCTATAGGGGCGCATCGCGCCGATGTCGCCATAGTTGCGCGCACTGCGGAGCCGCTTAAAGAAATGTCCGCTTTGCCCCCAAAAGCGGACATCACTGACATGTTCGCTTTGTGCCAGAGGCGGACATCGTGCCATTTGGCATGCCTATCGCCGTAACCAGTGTTGCGCATGGCCGAAGCCCGGCATAAAACGCCCACGGTCGCTTTCGATAACACCACGGGACACTTTCTGCCTGTACCGCTAATTCAGTGCAAACCAGAACTTTGCAACAAACGTGGCGCTGCACCAGTTCGACATCAAACCCTCCGGGTTTGTCTCCGGATTAATGGCGCCGCCTGGCACCGCGTGGGGATCGCCAGTTAGGACAAAACAGTTTTCTTTGGAGAGGTTGGTGTCGTAGTAACGCAAATCGAAATTGAAATTCTTGCGAGTGAACGTTACGCCCGCCTGCCAATTAAGATAAGCGGGAAGCGCAAAGCCGCCTAACTCGGGAGATTGATGTCCGAACCACGAGTAACCAGTGCTGCCGGTAATCGACACTCCGATGTCCATTGGGAGCAGGCGGCTCGGGACGTCGTAACCCATCCCAGCGGCGGCATACCAGCTCCAAGCACCGGTGTTGGAGTTGTTCGGCGAGTAAGCAAATCCTGCGGCAACATGTATCGACTCACCGATCTTCTTATCGGCGCGAAAAGCGGCTTCCCAATAATCGATGCCGGGTGTCCCACCGACCAACGTTTGCCCGGGATAGGCGAAATAGGTTAGGCCCAGATCGAAATTGATATCAGCAATCGTTTTGCGGATACCGCCTGCGAGGTCGATTTCGGCAGCGGGCTGCGTCGGCAACTTGACGCTCATCATTGTCACGCCTGCGTAAAGTTGGCCGAATGTGAGTTCGATGGCGGCGCCGACCGCTGGCTTATGGTCGCTTTGGGTTGTCCCGCGGTAAATGTAGTCAGTTGCGAAGCCCGCACGAACTTCATATTCCAATTGATTTTCCGCTTGCTCCGGTCTGTTTTCGGACGACGGAGACAACCCGCGGCTTCCAAGATTTATCGTGCCGCCCACATTGCTGGCAGATTCTTGTGCGCGTACAGGACTGCCACAGATTATTGCAAGCGAAAGCGCGGCGGCCGCCAACGCGCCGACTGCACGCAAACCCTCGCATTCGGTCAATCGCATTTCGCTCCGACCCGATCTCCAACAACTCGGGCACAAATTATGGGATTGGCGCCAGCTAACCGAATGCTTGCGCTTCTTTAGCTGCATCGCAAGCAAGACATACAAGCATTCACTGAAATTTTGATGTCCGCTCTACCCCCGAAAGCGGACATTAATCCTTAGTCTGCGAATGTCCGCTTTGCGGTCGCCACTGCCGTTTCTTTCGACTTTTATTGTTTGGGCGGGGTCGATGGTCGCTGCCGTGTCACAACCCGCCTGAGGTTTAGTTTTCACCTACCGCGCGCGTCGTTTTGGTTTGCTCGTCTGGGGCTAACGGTGTCCGGATCGGCGGAAGGCCGTCAATTTTAGATGCAGTGTCGAGCCAGATCTGCGCGAGCTGCAGGTAGGACGCGCGAACTTCATCCGTTTGCGTATCGCGCGCCCATTTAAAACATTCGTCGGCCATCGCACGATACTCGGCCGCCGTTTTCATGGAACCGCCTCCAGGCCGTCACTATCGGTAGGACGGCGACGCCAAAGCACACAAAAGCCAGGGATCAGTAAAAAGCGTCCGTCTTTTCGATTTGAACAATTTCCGTAATTTCATCCGCACACCGCGGACATTCATAGGTGTGCTGGTCATGACCGGGTTTGTCGGGAAAGATGCGCACGAGCAACATGCGGCTGCCGCATGTAGGACAAGCCGGACGCCTAAAGCCTCCCGGCGGATCACCGGTGATCTTCGCCATACTCAGCCAAACAAACAAACAAAAGAATATGACTCCCGTAAGTTTCGATTGAAAAGAAAAATCACTGAACCTGCACTATCCGAACGTATCGGTCACCGATCTTTTTGTTTATCAGACTGCATCGCGAAACTTGATCCTGATCAAGGCTTTGGTCGGAGCCGCTGTGGTTTGGATGCTGATGCCACAATAGGAGGAAATACTATGCATAAATTGGCTCTAATTGGCGCAACCGTGATCGGCGCAGTGGTCCTTTCGGCCTCCCCAATTTCGGTCAAGTGGTCGGCGGAAAGGAATTTGTCCGTGTCTCAGGACAAGGCCGTCGCACGTGTTGGAAGGCCTGCCACGCCAGGAAGCGTCGCTGGTGTCGCACGGCGAGCCGACCGACGGGCGGTGCGACGCTGCGCGACGGGTGTGACCTGCTAGGACCGTCGCGTTGATAACTCGTCATGAACTGTTCGTTTAGAGTGCCGTCACTAAGGCGGCGGGTGCAGGAGGGCATTATGAAACTACTACGCACTACAGCTCTAACGGCGGCGCTGATAACCGCTGCCGTTCCAATACTCACGAGTTCGGCGGATGCTTGGCGCGGAGGCGGATGGCGCGGAGGCGGATGGCGCGGGGCCGGCATTGGTTGGCGCGGAGGCGGCTGGGGCTGGCGCGGTGCAGGAGTGGGCCTTGCAGCCGCAGCGGTAGCCGGTAGCGCGCTCGCCGCTTCGTCATACTACGGGTACGGTTACGGCTACCCCGCTTATGGCTATGGCACCGGTTACAGTTATCCGGCTTACGGCTATGGCTATGGTACCGGGTACAGCGGCTATGGCACCGGCTACAGCTACCCGTCGTACGGCTATGGCTATGGCACCGGTTACAGCTACCCGGCTTACGGCTACGGCTATGGCAGGGGCATTGTTCGCCGCGGTCTCTATGCTGCCGCTTGGCGTCGCGGTTGGTAAAGAGCCGGACTAAAGCATCGCGCCGTTTATCGGCCGAAGTGTGCCTTCTCTGACGCTGCAAGGTCGGCGCGGCCGAGCATTACGAGAGGACTGACCGGCTTCGGAGGCCGGTCCCCTTTATTTGGATGACCGCACGAGTTAGCGGGCTTGCTGTAGCACCGCAGCCTTCTGAAAGCGCGTCAGCCCACGTAGGTTGCCCGCTTCTGCTTCTCAAGATCACCGGCACACTTAGGCTCCGCCGGCAGCTGAAGCACCGTCGCTTGCTGTCCCCCAGCTAGCAACGTTAGCAGTACGATCTGCCCATCCGCAAACTCCAATGCGTCGTGATGGGCGGCAACTCTTTGCTTGTTGATTTGCCGAAAGATCGCCGTGGTGTGGTTCATTACTTTATTGCGCCAAGGCAAGAAACCGATCGTTTGACAGGTAACCTCGCTGGAAAAAGACAGCTCCGTTCCTGGTAACAGGCAGACCGCAACGTTCGCGTCTTCTGAGGCCGCGAAGCCACGCGTGCCCGTGCCAAAGCTCCGCGTCGTCAGCTTGTCGCCGACTTTCGCAGGGCGGGATTTGACGCTCTGAAGGCTGAAGTCGCACATCTCGGAACTCCATCATACCAAGCCCTCACTCAAGCAAAAGATTACGACAAAGAGGAACGATCTTAGATTGATCTCGATCAAATACACAATGCAGGCATTTGTTTGAGAAAGATCAGCGCACCGATCTAATTCCCCCAATGGCCCCGCGGATGCCTCATCCCCCGAACCCCTGGCCGGGGCCGCGCGCGTCCCGTCAATTGGTAACCCGGCGATCGGCGAACGGATTTATCGCGGCACTATGCGTCGCGGTTGATCGCGATGATAGATTTATGACTTTCCCACTCTTTGACCCAAATCAAGGAATGACTTCGTAGCGTTCTGCTATCGCGGCGCCTCTGGGGTGCTGCTTAGGAGGTCACGATGTTGAGGATAGTAACCGCCGGACTAACTGCACTCTTCGTTACAGCGTCCCCACTTGCCTACGCACAGACCGCCGCTAGTGCTGCAACTCCAAGCGCAGCGGACTGGAACAATTTGACGGACATGCGGATCGATGTCGTCAAGGCCGCGCTAAAACTGACGCCTGATCAGGAAAAATACTGGCCGGCCATAGAGGACGCTATTCGCGCCCGCGCCAAGAATCGGCAAGCCCGCTTCGCAGACATCGAAAAACGGGTAGGTGAACTGCGTGAGGGCAATCCGGTCGAAGTCTTGCGCAACCGTGATACGGTCGCTTTCTTGCAACGTCGCGCGGATGCATTGGCTCAACGATCAGCCGACCTCAAGAAACTCGCTGGTGCGTGGGAGCCGCTCTACAAAACTCTGAGCCCCGACCAGAAGCAGCGGATGGCGTTCCTTACGCTCTACGTGCTTCATGAGGTAAGGAATGCCGCGGAAGAGCGGACTGAAGAGGAAGAGGATTGAGGCTGGTCACTCTTCATCCCAGAAAGCAAACGTCCAGAACCTGCCGATTACTCCGCGGCGAAAAACGCGCTTTGGGTCAAAAACGGGCATCGAAGGAATGTCCGCTTTACACCCCGAAAGCAGAGATTGGTTGAACGTGCCTGGAAGGTAACGGCTCTAGACGTGGACCGCGTACGAAAGACGACGGGTTATGTGTTCGCCGACTAGCCGTGTACCGTCTTGTTGCTAAAATTCTGTAGCCATCGACCACATATCGCCGGTGGTTAGGGCCAGTGTCGCAGCGGGTGAACATCCTGCGCACCGGCCCACTTTGTCGATCTACTCGTTTGATACGTGGTCGGGGATCATCTTCGTGCCCGTGGCCCCGCAACCTTTGCATGTTGCATGTTTGCGGTGGCGTTTGTGCCGAACGCCGACGGTTGCGCTTATCATTCGATCACCGGCCAGCTGATTGCAGATGCCATGTCAGGAAGACGCCCATCGCGGGCATGCGCGATGAGCCAACCCATGATCTCCGCGCTTTCATCGATTGAACCGAGTCGTCCTGAGCGTCCGTTATGGCCGGTGGTCATATCCGTCTTGAACACGAGGTCATGACTATCGGTCTTGCTCGCCCGCAGCTTCGCGACCCACTTGGCAGGTTCGGCGTAGTTGACCTGGCTGTCGTAGAAGCCCGCGGTAACGAACATCGCCGGATAGCTCTTTCGCGCGACATTGTCGTAGGGCGAATAAGACAACATGTAATTGTATTCCGGCTCAATGGCCGGATTGCCCCATTCATTGTATTCGAGAGTCGTGAGTGGGGCCGAGGCGTCCGACATTGTGGTAACGATATCCACGAATGGCACTTCTGCGACGATCCCGGCATAGAGATCGGGACGCAGATTGGCGATCGCACCCATAAGTAGGCCGCCGGCGCTGCCGCCCTGCGCAAAAATGGCGCGCGAATCCGCATAGCCTTTGGCGATCAGCAACTCGGTCGCAGCGATGAAATCGGTGAACGTGTTGCGCTTGTTGAGCATGCGGCCTTCGACATACCAGCGCTCACCTTTTTCGTGTCCTCCGCGCACATGCGCAATAGCATAGAAGAAGCCCCGATCAATCAAACTGAGTGCAGACCGCGTGAAAGTTGCATGCTGGCTCACACCATAGGCGCCGTAGCCAACGATCAACGTTGGATTACCTCCGCGGCGGCGCACATCTTTGCGGTAAACGATCGTGATCGGAACACGCTCACCGTCCGGCGCAATCGCACTGAGCTGATCGAGCACATAGTGATGTCGATCAAACCAGCGGCTTGCCAGGTCCTGCTTGCGCAAGGTTAGCGCGCCGGTCGTCACGTCGAAGTCATAAACGCGCTCCGGTTCAGACAGATTGCTGAAATGGAAACGCAACACCGTTGCGGCCGGATCGAGATTGGCTTCGCTGTCGTCGAAGAAGCTTGAGGCGACGCCGATTGCGGCTGGACGCGGCACCGGAATTTCGCGCAGATCGGCGAGATTGAATACGCGGATTGCCGTTCCGGTTTCGTCTTCCACGTCCACGGCCACGAATGTCTCGAAAGCTTCGAAATGACTGAGATGGCGCCCCGGCTTCTCTGGAACGATTTCCCGCCAATGCAACGCTGTGGGTGTCGCCTGCGGTGCGCTCATCAGCCGGAAGTCAGGCGCATCAAGGTTAGTGCGGATGAAGAACTGGTCGCCGACGTGATCGATGTCATAGATTACGCCTCGCCGGCGCGGCTCAATGACCCTCGGCTCGGCAGTCGGCTGATCGATGGGCAGATAGCGAAACTCGCTGGTGCGCTCCTCGTTGATGTTGATTAGAGCGAGCTTGCGTGACTTCGACAGGCCGATTGAAACACTGAAGGTCGGATCGCTCTCCTCATAGATCAGCACGTCGCTGTTCGGGTTGGTGCCTAGACGATGAAGCCAGACCTGGTAGGAGCGCAGTGTCGTTGGCTCATTGCGTATATAGAAAAGCGCATTGCTGTCGGCGGCGAACACGAGATCGGGGCTCGCGTCGTCAATACCCTGATCGACGGTCTCACCAGTCGCGATCGATCGCACGAAGATGCGAAATTCGCGGCCACCAGTGAAATCGACCGTGAAAGCAACTCGGGCATTGTCGGGGCTCACGGTCCAAGAGCCGAGTTGATATTGCTGCGGATGAGCAGCCGCGAGCGCGCCGACATCGAGTACGATTTCCTCCTGCGCCCCAGGGGCATCCTTATAGCGCACGATGCATGGGTACTGCGCCCCTTCGGAGAAGCGGTGCTGATAAACATAGCCATTATAGGTTGCCGGGACGCTTGTATCCTGTTGCGCCTCGCGTGCCTTCAATTCTGCGGCAAGCTCATCCACCAGCGGCTTGATGCGTTCAAGTCGCGCCTTGGCATAGGCGTTCTCCGCATCGAGATAAGAAACGACGCGCGGGTCCTTGCGATCGCGCAGCCAGTCGTAATTGTCGATGCGCACGCCGCCGAACGCTTTGAATGTCTTCGGTACGACAGGCGCAATCGGGACGGCGCGTACCGCCGGTTCAATCGCGTTGGCCGAACTGAATCGCAATCGGCTTGCGAGAGGAATTGCTCCCGCAGCCGCGAGGCCAAGCGCGAAAAACCTTCGGGTGGAAAGCCCGCCCATCGAAACTTCGATACCCCAGGAGGCTCCAGCTAGGGGTCGAATGCGGCGTTTAGCTGGCGCTGTTTGGGCACAAGAATGGTGCCAACTTGCAAGGTTCGCCCTTGCTCATTCCCGGGCGTCGATCGGACCGTCGTCTGTCGGAAGTAACTGCCTGGTCCGCCGCCGATGTCCGCATCGGGTCAAAAGCGGACATTGAAGCGCCTCCACGCGATGTCCGTTTTACCCCCAAAAGGGGAGATGGATCAGCACGGCTGTGATGTCCGCTTTGTGCCAAAATCGGAAATCAAATAGACCGCCTCGCTCATTCCCCGGGTAAACGGCCTGCCGAACTCGCGGGTCGATTCGAAACACGAACAGCACCGATGGTGACGTGCGGAGGAGACGCCGATCCGGCCGGCGCGCTGTCCGGACGAATCAAGCCGGCGTTGATCATGGCGCGGCCGTCCCGGGTCGGATTGCTCATTTCCTTCACATTCTCGCTGACGAGCTCATCGGCGGCTTCCGGATGCCCGGTATTGATCTTACGCATATTGCTCACGAAGACTTTCGGATAAATCCAGGTTGAGGACGGTGCCCTAAGGCCCATGAAGTGTGCGATGTCGGCGACAAAAGCGTTGCAGTTGTAGAGTTCCACGCTCCAAGTCGTCGATTTTGCCTGCAGCTGGCGGATGAAAGCGACAGTTCTGTCGTACTGCTCCTTGCTGACCAGGACGCGGTAACGGGAGGTGATGTACCTGTCCTCGAGATCGCCATCGGTCCAGCCGGTATCCGAGGGGACAGGAACATAATGGCCCATGACCCACATCGACGGGTCATCGCCCTTCGGCGAAAGCCCAGCAACATTCTTCTTGCTCGGCGCCTCGCCGACACGGCCGAAGACTACAAAGGTGTGGCCGTAATCCCATGACTGGCGAGAACGAAACTCGAAGTAGTACTGGCCGGATCCGCTCGTGGCGGTCGCGCCGCTTGTAGTCGCCGGCCGTACGATCTGCGATTGTGAGTCAGTCTGCGCGCTAGCAACCGAGAGGCCAAGTCCCGTTAGGACGATCAATGCCAATGGGCTAAGCAGCCGCGTTGAAGAATACCTATTGATCAAATTCCGGCTCATTGCATTTATTCCGGTTCATTGCATTTGTGCGTCCCGTCGATGGAAAGGGACCGGCACAATGGCCGGTCCCTCCACTCGCTCTAGCCTTTCTCTAGCCTTTCGTAACAACTGGCGGCGGCGGCGGGGCTTTGCCCTTGCCGTACGGATAGCCAGTGTACTGCGCATAGCTAGAAGCGACGCTGAGGAGAATCAGCGCCGCTGCAGTCAGTAGTGTGAGTGCTTTCATGGCACCCTCCATTGTCATGACAACAAACGAATCAAACCGTGGGAATCACGCTGCCACTAGTGCTGGAAAGCCACACTGAGAATTTCAATTAAGGCACAACATGGTTAATTGGACATCAAACAAATGCACTGCCGCAGAGTGGCTCAACTGAGTCGGCGGCAACGAGCAGCGTGCTTGGCCACGATAGGTCATTCTCCGAAAACTCTCACTGGAAGCATGAAACTCCATCGCCGGTTACTTTTGCAGCACTGCTGCTCTCTCAGAATGCGATGAGCAGCATTTTTATGCTGTGGCTCCGAAGTCCTTTTACTTTTTGGACGCGGCCGCTGTCACAGTTGATTTGATTCAGCGCAATAAACTGTCTGCATATTTGGTCTATCCAAGTATCCAAGTCTGCGTGTCGGGGAAGGGATGTTGTGTATGACCCTTCCTGATTATGTCGCAATCGGCGTTCTGATCGTCTTGATCGTGTGGGCCATGGCGGATTGGGTTCCGCGAGGCAAGTTATGATCAGGACAGCCGAGTACAAAGACAACGCTAAGGAATGCCGCGAACTGGCCAAGCGAATGCTGCGGCCAGACGACAGGGACGCGTTAGAGCGAATAGCGCAAATTTGGGAAAGGCTAGAGATGGTATCCGAACACCACCCTGATCCCAAGCTGGGGGCGGACACCGAGCGCCTCGTGTAAAGCCATAGCATCAAGAAAAAGGCCGCTCATACAGCGGTTTCTTTGAAGCTTATTCGGTTCATTCTTTCGAAACCGCGTTAGGCCGCCGCAGCCTTGGCGCGCGCCTCTTCCCTAATCATCCCGGGCGTGAATAGCTCCGTCAGGAACGGCCCAAGAAACGAGGTAACAACCAATAGCACCAGTACCGAGTTGAATATCTCCTCGCCCAGCAATCGTTCTCCGGCGCCATTAAGGGTACTGTAACCGACCAGTGTGGCGGCGAGCGTGGCGGCAACCTGCGGCAGCGTTAGCGCCCACATCGTCAACGTTGCCTGATTCGTATAGCCAAAGCGGCGACCGGCGATCCACGCTGCGATTGCTTTTCCCAAGATTAGAGAAAGGATCATGCCCGCAACTAGCCAAAAATTGTTCAAGATAGTGTGCCCTACCGCCACGGGCACAATCAGGAAGCCAATGACAATGAAGAAGATCGGAATGAAAAAAGCCCTGCCGAAGAAATCCAGCTTTTCTTTCACAGGGTGGTCACCGACAGCGGCATTGACCGCCAATCCGGCCAAGAAGGCGCCGACGATGTCCGGCAGGTTGATCAGATCCGCAAGCTCGCCAGCCACCGCCATTATGCCAAGCATGGTAACAAAATAACCCGCCTGATTATCTTTGAGCTTGTTCAGGACCCAGGCGCCCGCCCGGCTTACTCCTACCAGGATCAGCGGCACGAAGATGGCCACCTCAACGATTTGCAGGGTAAGACCCGATGGCGAAAAACCTGTTGTGTAGGTTGAAACGCAGATCCCGAAGATGATCAGCGATACAGTGTCCGATACGAGGGTGGCCCCGATCGTGACGACGACCGGCTCCAGTGCGATGGCGCCAAGGCGCGTGACGATCGGCAAAGCGAGCAAAGTGTGCGATGCGAGCAGGGAGCCGATGACAATGGCCGGAATAATCCCGTAGCCGAACGCCAGACCAAACGCGGTGCCGAGCACCTGCGGCACAGCGGTCGTGATCAGACCGAAAATGACGCTGCGGGTCTGTGCCTTTCGAAAGAGATTGATATTGATTTCAAGGCCGGCACCAAACATCAGCAACAGCCTGCCAAGATCGCCAAAGAACTGCACGATTGGATGGTTCTGCGGGGCAACGTCAAGAACATACGGCCCTAGAAGAATTCCGAAGGCTACGAGGCCAACGAGTTCTGGAATTCGGACGCGGCGTGCAAGTGCCGGTGCGCACGCGATTATCGCCATGACAATGGCGAATTTTGCCAGATTCGGCAGGGCCACGGCGTGAGACCTGAAGGTATCAAGCCATTCCATCGCCAATTGCTCCGAGTAACTCGGCCATCTCGGCCTCAGCTAAAGCGCGGGAGAAGGAAGGCCCCCCTAATGAATCATAATCGTGGTCGCGCCCATGCCTTCGCGCTGCACCAGACTGAACAGGATCGCCGCATTGCCTGGATCGAGCCGCACACAGCCATGCGAAGCCGGGCGGCCTAGGTGGGAGATTTCGTAGCTGCCGTGAATGGCAAAACCGCCATAGAAGAAGATCGAATGCGGCATCGGCGAATTGTAATATTTTCGCGAGAACCAGTGTCGCGCCAGCATTTCCGGATGATAGGTGCCAGGGGGCGTGATGTAACCGCGGCGCGCCGTGGAGACTCGCCAATTGTACCGCGGCATTCCATCGACGACGACCGACATGCGCTGCACGGAACGGTCGATATTAACGACCACGGCAGCATGCACGCGGGTTGCAAGCGCAATAACAAAGATCAGCGCGGCCATAACGCAGTACAAACGACGCATGGGCATGCCTCGCAGCTCAGCACATATCAGTACGATGCCGGCGACACGTCTTGAAAATGTAAAGAAATGGTTAACGTCGCTGGAGAAGCGGTCGCGAGGCGGCCCGCCATGTACGCTTCAAGCGGACATCGCAACGGTTCAGCTGAATGTCCGCTTAACTCCCTGAATCGGACATTCAGGTGCCCCGGATCAGAACCGGCCGATTGGCACGCATCGACACCGGCTGCGTGAGTCAAACACCGCATGTGAACAGATCGAAGCCCGGCTTAATAATTAAACTGGCCGGAAAACGGCAGAATCGACGATGTCGTTGATGACGATCCTGATTTCAAGATGTTATCCAGCATTGCAATCTTTGATCTGCCGCAAGTTTTCCTGCTTAATTTGGTGAAAGGGATAGGCCTGCAAAGCTTGGAGAGTTACGCCGAAGGATGAACGCCATGGCAGCACTAAAAACAGACAGCGCGATTTCGGATGAAGCGCACGCGGGAGCCGCTCATCATGCAGACGGCAAGATGAAGCAAAAGGTTTACGAAAAGGAGCTGCACAAGCTGCAGGTGGAGCTTTGCCGGCTACAGGATTGGGTCAAAGAAACGGGTGCGCGGATCATCATCTTGTTCGAAGGGCGCGACGCAGCGGGCAAGGGCGGGACGATCAAGGCCATTACTGAGCGAGTGAGCCCACGGGTCTTTCGCGTGGTTGCACTGCCCGCGCCTTCGGATCGCCAAAAGACCGAGATGTTCATGCAGCGCTACGTCGAGCGTTTCCCAGCGGGCGGCGAGATCATCATCTTTGACCGAAGCTGGTATAACCGGGCCGGCGTCGAATACGTCATGGGCTTTTGCACCGAGGCAGAGCACCAGCACTTCCTCGACATATGTCCCCAGGTCGAGAAATACATTGTGGACGCCGGGATTCAGTTGATCAAATTCTGGCTGGAGGTTGGCAAGGACGAGCAGGAAAGGCGTTTCAAAGCACGTATCAACGATCCGCTACGGCAATGGAAATTGAGTCCAATGGATCTCGAGTCATTCCGGCGCTGGTATGCCTATTCCAGGGCGCGCGACATGATGCTCAAGACGACTGACACCAAGCACGCGCCTTGGCACGTGGTTCATTCGGATGACAAGAAACGGGCGCGCCTCAATTGCATTTCACACATCCTGGACCTCATTCCGTACAAGAAGATTCATCACAAGAAAGTCAAACTGCCCAAGCGGTCGAACAAAGGAAAATATGATGATCGGGCTTTGTTGAAGGGAATAAGCGCGGTGCCGGAGAAATACTAAATGCTTGGTTCGTCGGGGGCGTCGATAAGGTCGTTGGATTCGGGCACCAATTGATCAAGGCCCTGCTGCCGCCGCCCAAGGAAGGTATGGATTTCTCAGCAGCACAGCCGGGACCGCGAATCATGCATGGACCTGACGCGGAGCCGTTTCAGGCGCTTCGGACTAAAATGGAAACCGAGTGGACGCCGCAAATGATGCAGGTCCTCGGGATCGAGACGGCATCGCTCCCGATCATTTGGGATGCTGACTTTCTGTACGGGCCGCACACCGCCGCGGGCAAGGATACTTACGTACTCTGCGAAATAAACGTGAGCTCTGTATTCGCGATTCCGCATGAAGCGCCCGCCGCTATCGCACGCCTTGCGCTGAACCGATTGAGACGGTGATCGCAGCCATCATCGGCTGAATAACCATGATGTTCATCACACGGGTTCCGCATACGCACAGCGCGACAAAGACAAGGTTTCGGTCCCCATAACTGTCCCCCTAAACCGCAATTGATTTAATTCGATTCAGAAGAGACTGATTTGCTTGGGAAGTTTTGGTCGGAGTGGCAGGATTTGAACCTGCGACCCCCTCGTCCCGAACGAGGCGGCGTCCTGATCAACATGAACCTGCCAGCAAATACTAGATGAGGGAAGGCCGGAAAAACCCTTTGTGCGCCCAATGCACCCTTTGCGCCCTCATCTTCGTGCAAGCTATTGATTTAGCGGAGTTGTGTTACAACTCCCGGCCCCACCACTTATCCCAGGCCGCGGCCTTGCATTGGAGCGACATCACCTGCTGGCCACGCAAGAAGCAAGAGACGAGGTTGCGCTTTCGCCCCAAGGCGCGAATAACGCCTTGGGGCTTTCTCTTATTGGACGCGGTCTCCGTTTTTAGTGACGACAATGCCAAGCGGGTAGTTGCGATCATGAACCTCAAAGCCGGGTTCAAGCGATATCCAAGTGTGGGCCTGTGGCGTGTTCGCACGGCCGCGCTTGGCAATCTTCGTTCCGTTGAACACGACGAATAAATCAGTCCCGTCGAATTCCATGGTGCAAGGTGGATTCACGGCGAAACCTCGTTTGTCGCTGGATTAGTTTCGGCGGCCGCTTCGCGGATGCGCTTCGCCTGCCAAGCCTCAAAATCGGAAATCCGATAGCTCCACACGCGCGGGCTTGCGAGCGAACAGTTCTTTCGCCGGAAGGTTCGGCGCATGGGGATTTGCCAGCGGCGGCAGCGGTTCGGGATTAAGCGTGCCAGGCGGCGTGTGGTCGATCGTGCTCGAGGCCCGTGAAGAGTCCATGCTGCCCGCATCCATCGCAAGTGCTGGCCCAGTACCAGTCAGCAGAATGATTAAAAGGAAACGAGCGATGGTAGACATCCAGTCTTAGCTGCGCCCCTAAGCAAACCAATGAAATCGCGACGCCTCACTCGATCACCTCGTCAGCGCGGGCGGCACCGACAAGCCGAGCAGAACAGACACCCGTTTATTTCGCCGATTCCAGCTTGGCATCGAGGGTTATTTGTGCGTTGAGCACTTTAGAGACTGGACATGACTTTTCGGCGATACCGGCTAATTCCCTGAATTTCGCTTCGTCAGGTTAGGTACGCTGGCACGTAGCGTGAGCGCCGAGCCGGTGATACGAAAACCCTGACCTTCCGGCTCCAGGCTGACCGCCGCCTCGGTGCTCAATTCAGTGGGTGTGTAGCCGGCGCCCTGCAGTTGAAAGGCGAGCGCCATGGTAAAGCATCCGGCATGCGCCGCGGCGATCAGTTCCTCCGGATTTGTGCCCTTCTCGTTTTCAAAGCGCGTCTTGAAAGAATAAGGTGTCTCCGCCAGCACGCCGGAATCGGTTGACAGACGGCCATTGCCTGCGCGGCCAGTGCCACGCCAAACTGCCTTTGCCCTGCGGATCATGGGGGTCTCCTTTGTTCTATGGGCTTGTTTCGAGCTCAAACCATTAGCAAGGTTTAGCCTCAGTGCAGACGCGTCAATTCCTCGAGTAGAAATATAAAAGATTCGTAGTCCTTGCCGGTGGCGAGGCTCAGGCCGAGCTCACAGGTGCGATTACTGCCCAGATATACATCGAACTCGCGTGCGCGAACCTCATCCGCCTCTTCCGCTGTTGCCGACCGAGTGAGCTCGGTGTGAAGGAAGCCACGGTCACCAGCAAAGGCGCAACACCCGGCAGCTGCCGGCGTCACTGCCTCATCGGCCATAGCGGCCGCAAGCGCATGAAGCTTTCTTCCAAGGTTGAGATGATTAAGCGAGCAACTCGGATGCACAACCGCGGACGTAGCCTTGCGCCCGATTTTGAGCTTCGGCAGCAACTGATCGTGTGCCCAGGCGACTGAGTCAAAAATCTTTAGCTTCCGGTGGCGCTGGCGATTTTCCAGCGTCAGATATTCGACGATTTCGCTAGTAATCCCGAACGAACACGAGCTTGCATCACAGACGACCGGCAACCCGCCGCTGTCGCTCCAGCGCCACAGGCTCTCGGTAATGCGGTTTGCCATGAGCTCATTGCCTTCGCTGTACCCCTTTGAGTGCCAGATGGTTGCACAACAATGGCCGTTGATATCCTCGGGGAGCCACAGCGGCATGCTCGCGCGTGCTGAGACGGCGATCATCGCCTCCTGCAACGACAGCCTTCGCTCCCGACAGGGCGTTCGGCTGAACATGCGGTTAATGCAAGAGGTGAAATAGACTCCGGCGGCGCCTTCTTGCGGTGTTGTCGGCAGCTTCGCCTGGGCGGCAGGTGGCATGTTCGGCAGCCACCCGGGGACCAGTTCCTTGCTCACGACCGACCGGGCCATATTGGTCACTGCAGTAAGCGTGCCGTCACCGAGCAGCTTTGCGGCTAAATTGCCGGCACCGACTAAGAACCGCGTGGCGTGCTCGACCGTGCCGAAATGTCTTGCGACCGTTGCGGCAACGCGCTCGGCACGCGGCCCGTGCTCGAGATGGCGGAAATGTTTCATCAGCGCCCCGGTGTTGATAGCCACGGGACAGGCAATCTCACAGGATCCGTCGCCCGCACAGGTCTGGATGGCGTCATAGTCCAAGTCCGCGAGAATCTGCGCCGACACTCTCGAGGCTTCAGGTTGTCGCGCCATCTCACGCCGCAGCGCGATCCGCTGTCGTGGGGTAGTCGTCAGGTCTCGACTCGGACAGACGTGCTCGCAAAAGCCGCACTGAATGCAGCGGTCGACGGTGGTCTCAATTGTGGGGGACGTCTGCAAATTCTTAAGATGGCTTTCCGGATCCTCGGTCAGTATGACCCCCGGTGAGAGAATGTTCTTCGGATCAGCAAGTCGCTTCAGTTTCCACATTAACGCGGTAAGGCGTATCCCCCACTCCCGCTCGACGAAAGGCGCAACGTTTCGTCCAGTGCCATGCTCGGCCTTAAGCGAACCATCGTACTTAGCGACCACCAACTCGACGACATCGCGCATAAACGCGCCGTAGTGTGCAATTTCGTTCGGGTCATTGAGGAAGGGCGTGATGAGAAAGTGCAAATTGCCAGCCGACGCGTGCCCGAAGACGATTCCATCGTAACCGTGCTTTGCGAATAGCGCCTGCAGATCCAGCGCGCCGTCAGCGAGCCGATTTGGCGGAAAGCACACGTCCTCCAGAATAAAGGATGAACCGGAGGGACGGGCGCCGCCGACGGATGCAAGTAGGCCGCTACGCACGTTCCAAAATTGTGCCGCAAGGACCGGATCGCGGGTGAACTCAGCAGGCTCGAGCAGCGTCAGCCCAGCCAGGGTCGCATTGGCGGCGCCTTCGGACGCGGCACGGGCAGCCTCACTTGGCGCGCGGAATTCGACAAGCAGCGCGGTCGCCTGCTCGGGCAAAGTTTTCCAGCGATCCGGCACTCCGGGCTTACCCTCTACTGAACGCAATGA